>Ga0335075_10006965_pt1 | contig 17440 bp, 15 predicted proteins | sample Lox_Sample_24_FD_206723 | JGI IMG/M metagenome (GOLD analysis project Ga0335075, IMG submission 206723) | Soil microbial communities from Loxahatchee National Wildlife Refuge, Florida, United States - Lox_Sample_2.4 | ecosystem: Environmental > Terrestrial > Soil > Wetlands | place: USA...
CCGTTTGCCCTTCCATGTAGTAATCACCCACACGCAAATGCTCGCGGAAATATTTCTCCGCATTCTTCAAACTGTATTGAGCTTTGTGAGTCAACATGCACCAAAACAATAGCTCATCACTTCAAAAATCTTGCGCTATGGAGAGCGCAGGATTTTCACGAGTCCGTGTTATTTAATACAGGACGCTGGTCTCCTTCGCAAAAGCGAAGGGCTGACGGAAACCAGTTTCCGACATGGTTCGGAACAGATGTTCCAATGAATGTTCCAAATGAGAGCATCAAGGATTTGATCGCGCGGTATGGCCCGCGACGCGCCGGGCGCTATGCCGCCCTGCGTCCTCATGCCGAACTCATCGGCGAGCTGCGGCGCAACCGCGCGTCCTATGACACCATTGTCGCCATCCTGCGCGAACGCCACGGCGTCCAGGTCAGCGACACCAGCGTCAGGCGGTTCTGCCATGAAGTTTTGCAGGAACATGGCGGCAGACAACCTGCCCGCAAACCCCTTTCCCCTCGACCGGCGTCAACCAAAAAGGTTGGGCCGCAAATCGCCGAGGTGGAGTTTATTGATGAACCAAAACCAAACCAACCATTATGAAAAAACGACTCATTCTCATCCTCAATGGCAAAGGCGGCGTAGGCAAAAGTTTCTTCGCCGTCAACTTTGTCCAATACCTCAAAGACCAGCAGATCGCCCATGCGGCCTTCGACAGCGACGACGAAAATTCGACACTCAAACGCTTTCACCCGGAGGCGGAATTTATCAACGCCGGCGAGCCAACGGAGATTGATAAAATGGTGGAAGCGCTCAAAGACAATGATGTCGTGGCCGTGGACTGCCGCGCTGCCTCGACCCGAATCTTTCTGGATTATTTTAAGCAAACGACCTTGCCCCACGTTCTGGAAAACCTCAAGGCGCGAATGACCATTGCCTGCCCGGTCAATCATGAACTGGACAGCATTTATCAAATCCAGAAGCTGGCCACGGCCATTGGCAGCGGCGCGGATTTTATCATCGTTCGCAACGAAGTTCACGGCGAGGGATTTGAATTGTTCGACAAATCCAAAGTGCGCCAGAAGGTCATGAACGACCTGGGGGCGAAGGAAATTATTGTCAGCAAGATGTATAAATGGCTGGTGGAAGGGCTGCAAAAGACGAAGATGACGCCCACGACCGCGCGGGACAGCGCCGAGTTTAACATCATGGACCGGCAACGACTGGTGAACTGGCAGCGTGAATTTTACGGGCAGCTTGACTCGGTGAAGGAACTGCTGTTGCCTACCAACGGAGAATCACCGAAGGGAAAATAGCGCGAAGCGCAGGTGTCGCCCGTCGCGGCGACTTGTGGAGCGACTACAAAGCAGGCCAGCGACGCCAAACAGCACAAGACACGTTGAAAAGTTTCACACCGTTCACCGCCGTAACAAGCCATGCCGTCCTAAAAGCAAAGAACCATGTCAGGCCCGAACGGGCTAATGCAGAAAACCGTCAAGGTTCATTTTGGATGCTTTTTGGCCGCAAGTTTTGCCGCGCGCGTTATAATTTCGCCCAAGTCAATTCCAATAGCTTCCGCAATCCTCAGCAACGTTTCCAATGTGGGGTTTCTCATGTCCCGTTCGATTAAGCTGACAATCGAATGAGACAGCCCGGAACGTTGAGCGACAACGTTCATGGAAAGCCCGCGCTTTTCGCGCTCCTCGCGCAGGAGGCGAACCACATTGGCAGAAACGTTGTCTCGCAAGTTGCTTTTAGGCACATGGCAGTCTTATCGGAAAAACGGGTTGACAAAGGATGTGACAAGAGTCACAATAACCGTGCGTCTAATATTTTTGAAGTTTTTGCGAACTCCAACAATCATTGATGACGCAGGCTTTATTCGGAAACAAATATGACAGGCAAAGCAAAAATTCTCATTGTGGAAGATGAGGCATCCGTTGCAATGACCATGAGATTTTTGCTTGGACTGGCTGGCTGTGAGGCGGAAATTGCGGCCACAAGGGCTGAAGCGATTCAAATGGCGCAGTCAGGCAGCTTCGATTTGATAACCCTCGACATAAATTTGCAGGGAGCAAACGGATATGAGGTCTGCCGGGAATTGAAAGAAAATTCGCATTTGCGCGATACGCCAATCGTTTTTGTTTCAGGAAATTGCTGCTTGGAAGACCAGCAGCGCGGCCTGGATGCTGGCGCGGTAGATTATATTACCAAACCCTTTGCAACATCCGAATTTGGGCCACGGCTGCTATCCCACATCAAATCGTCTCGCATTTTAAATGTCCCTAACGAGATCACGGACGCGGACACCGAGGGCCTTCGCAATTCGACGCAATGCAATCAATGAAACGTGTTCCTCGCCTCTTTCGACCCTCCCGAGATAATTCGGATGTAAGTTCGCCTTTTCCGAAAGGCGCTCTTGCGATAAATGAAGTCGTTTTCGGTGCTTGCGGATTGCCACGCCAAGCACAACGCGATAATCGAATGCTGCCACAGCATAGCAGCAAATCAGAATCCGCTAAACGTCTCTACACCGCTAAACGGATGATTTATTTGTTGTTTTATTGCGCGAATTCTTTAACCTTTGACACAATTATTAGCATGACGACATTTCGTTACCAAATTGTTGCTTGTTTTTAGGTGGGAAAAGACTAAAACCGTACCAAAAATGAGTCAGAAATTCTCAATGAGAACGAACTTTTTTCGGCAAAAGGAAGTTCACGTCCACTTTAAGCGCCTTGGCCAGAACGACCAATTCGGCGTCCGTGACGCAACGGAGTTGCGCTTCAATTTTGGAGAGAGTGGCGCGGCTCAAATCCCATCCAAGAAGCGAACAACGAGCGGCAAACATTTCCTGCGTCAATCCCTGCTGATAGCGCAGTTTTCTGATTTGCGGGCCAACAATGTTTTGTGGTTTAGTCATGCTCCAGAAATGGAGCTTGACACTAAAACGGACGATGGATTGAATTGCGCCAATTTCGGAGCAACATGAACAAAGAAATTAACCCTTATGAAAAATTCAAGTCGAATGAAATGCGAGTCATGTCCTCTGTCATTCCTCTTAATGCTTCTAATTTTTCTGACGCAGGCCGCGCGCGCCGTTGAAGGGCCGCTCCCGCCCGGCAATTATCCACCAGATGCGATTGCCTCGTGGTCATTTCAGGATACCAATGCCTGGACGAGCGACCAGGGCGACGTCCCCATTTCGTTTACCAATATTTCTTGGTCTCAACTTGGAGATGGATCGTCGTTGGTCGTGAACAGCAACGCGCCCGCCTGGTTAAATTTCAATGTCATTGACCCCACGAACGGCCAGACCAATTTGGTTCTGAATGCTCCGGGAAGTATTATGTTCTGGTTCGGGCCAAACTGGTCCAGTGGGACGAATGGAGGCGTGGGGCCGGGACAGTGGTCTGAACTGGTAAGCGTTGGCGAATGGACGACAAATGCTTCATTTGGCTATTTTGGATTGTCCATTGATGCCGTCGGCTCGAATGTCTGGTTTTCCTCACAGGACGGATTAGGAGACACCTACAACCTTTCCGCCCCCATTGTCTCTTGGACGACCAATTATTTTCATGCCATTACGCTAACGTATTCGGACACGAACGTTTCGCTGTTTTTGGACGGTCAACTGATGACCAACGATCCCGGAGGCTTGAGCATTTGGCCGAGTTCAGCCGCAGTTTCAAGCGGCATTTGGATCGGAAGTGACACCAATGGAGAACAACAGGCCCAGGGCATGTTCAATAGCATTGCGACATACAATACTGTACTGGATTCCAATACCGTTCAGGAAATTTACAGTTCTCAACTGACCTATTATGAAATCAGTCCGTGGAACATCCCGTACATGGACGCATTGAGTTCCGCTCCTTCAATTCCTGCCGGAAATTCGTATTCATTCACCAATTCCATCATCCCGGACGTGATTACTGGTCCCGGCTACCTGCAATTGGATGGTGCTTTAGCCAACTGGGTAACTAACGCCAACCCATATTACGTTTGGATTACCAATGTCTCTGCGGCAGTGGCGAGTAGCAGCAATATGAACCTGACTTTTTCAATAGACGGAGGCCAGAGCGGATATATGTATGACACCTTTGTTACGAGTGCGCTGGAAGTGCCTCTGACCAACGCGGTTTGGGCTTGGATGGGTCAGGGTGCAGCCGGATATACCTACACCATGACCAATATTCCAAGTTCCGATGCTTTCTTGATATTGGGAACGCCGCAAAGCACGACCGGAAACGGCTTGACGGATGCGTATGAATTGCTCGTCCTGCATAATAATCCGACGAATTTTTCTACCGATGGGACCGGAATGGCCGACGGTTGGGAGGTCTTATATTTTGGGCATATAGGCGTTTCCCCGACTGGTGACCCGGACGGCGATGGCCTCTCGACATTCCAGGAATGGCTCATGCGTTCGCAGGGTTACAACCCCGTCAACTGGAATTCATTCACCAACAGCCCTGTTGGGGACGGTTATCAAAATTACAGCGGGGACGGACTTGCCAATCTCATGCAGGTATCCTTCGGTGGCAATATGCTGACCAATAATCAGACTTGGAAGGAGAACGTATCTGGCGACGGTTTTTCGGATGAATACAAAACGCTGGTTGGTTTGCCCAACACCGCTGTACCTGCGCCGGGCCTGCCCCCCTACAGCATGAACCCAATCCAGTAATCAGAATAATAACTCAATTCTATGAAATTTTTGAAAAACGTGAAATGGTTTGTGGTTGCGGTAGTCGTAATGTTGGCGACCGCCGAGGCTTGTTTGGCCCAAAGTGGAAATGCTAATACCAGTGGCGGGCCGGTTTCGGGTTCTGACGAGCAAACCTCAGCCATAGACCTGATAGGCAAACAGGGACAGCATGAGGTGGATTTGTTCACCGGCAGTTTTCAATATTCAATTCCTATTGCTTGCGCCCCGGCACGGAATAGTTCGCAACCGAATCTTGTGCTTGGCTATTCGTCGTCGGGTGATCTCGGTTGGTGTGGAATGGGCTGGACGTTAGACATCGGTTCGATTAGCCGCAATGTGCGGGATGGATTTCCCATCGCTTATTCGAGTGGCTCGCCGCAGGCTCCATTAAATCAATATGATGATACCAAGGGGTTCATGCTGAACCTTTTTGGCAAAGGGTACAAATTATTTTCTGTGAACACCAACGGAACGATTGTCGAATATCGAGCCGAAGTGGACACTGACTTTCTGCGATGCTTCCTGGATACCGTCAACGATTTTTGGACGATCTATGACAAGAGCGGCACCGCCTACTATTTCGGAGAAACTTCTTCTACTCGCGTATCAAACCCCAGGTGGACCGGTACTGGATCTTCTATCACATTCCATTGGGCACTTGACCAGATAGTTACTGCTTCCGGCGATTGGACAACGATCAGCTATACCAATTCCACCAGCCCCTATACGGGCCTGCCTGAACGAGAGCTTTATCCCTTCCAAATCGCCTACAATGGTCATACGAACTATAATGGCTATACAGCCAATTATCCGCCACCAGACACGATTACCTTTCAAACACAACTTCGCACCAACGACTGGCGTTTTTCCTTCCCCTCCGGTTTCCGTACTGACCAGACGCGGCGATTGACAAATATTCTGTGCCAGATTGGAACGCAACCCGTTTGGAGCTATACTCTGCAATACGGAATTTCCCCGGCAACAGGGCGCTCTCTTTTAACAAACGTTGTCACTTACGGCTACACAGGCAGTACTCCCACTCCATTTTTGACCAACTCTTTCGCATATCAGGCAAACCCCAACGGCGTATCATTTAGCGCACCCATTATCTGGACCAATTTGGACATCAACACGCCCGGCACAACGTCAGGTTCTTATGAGCCGGAAGTATCACAGGTCAACCAAGAAACCGGAGCAAATGTTCCTTATGAATATACTATTGGCGATTTGGTGGACATAGACGGCGATGGTTTACCTGACCGGGTATTGTGGAATGGAACTAATGCGTATCAGGTGCAAAAGAATCTTGGAATACAGGCCAATGGTAATGGTTTATTTGGCTCACCCTATACCTTCGGCCCAACTTCGACAGGCCCTGGTACGATTGCAACGAACTCCAATCCTTTTCCTAACGGGACAGGCTACACAGAATTAAATGATCCATACGGACGCCTGATTGACATAGACGGTGATGGATTGCCCGACCGAGTGATGGATTACTGGTGGGCCATGAATTCTGCTTTCTCGGCTGAGAACCCACCTTACGTCCCCTATACGAATTATGAAGTGCAGTTGAATCTAGGAAACGGCTTTTCCTCAGTGTCCAACTGGCCAGTGAACACCGGGCCGCTGCTGAACACTAACGAAAACTCCTTGTATTATTATTGCGTTGAAGACGGCGGAGTCAATGTGGGTTTTTTTGACATAAATGGCGATGGCCGGCCCGACCGAGTGATGTCAGGCTGGTGGCAGCAGGCGCCAATGACCAATTTCTTGGTGCAGTTAAATACCGGCACCAATTTTGGCCCAGTGGTTAATTTTGGCCCCTACTACAGCCAGAACTACAATGCCGCCAACACAACGGAGGTGTACAATTGGGCGGGAGTCCAAACACCAGACGCCTACATGATTGACATTAACGGGGACGGTCTGCCGGATCGAGTCATGTGGCCGCTGGACCCTAACGAGTCCAATTTAGAATTGCCGCATCCTTCTTCTTACTGGGCCGTGGAATACAACGACGGCTATCGCTTTGAATCCACCAACACGTCCACCAGTATTCCTGGCGCATTCGACCAATGGCCGGGAGTTGTCGCACAGACCAATAACGGCACTCAATATTATGACGGCGTCCAGTATTGGTCAGATTCCATAAATGATGAACCTTATGGAGGGCTGTTTGATGTCAACGGAGATGGATTACCCGACCGGGTTATGGTGGATGTTGGAAGCATAAATCAGCCGATTTCGGCCTGGCGCGTCTATTTGAATAATGGCCACGGCTTCAACACAAATGCGATTATTTTAACCAACATTGACAACGAAGGGCAGTATAACATAGGTGCAGGCGCCCTCGCTTGGTGGAGTCCGCAGGAATTTTATGGGAGTTACGGCAACTTAACCACCATGATTGACATCAATGGCGATGGCCTTTTGGATCGAGTCCTCGCTGTATATTATAGTTCCACCCCCTCCTCGAATTATTTTATCGTGCAGTTGAATCAGGGACCATATCCAGATTTGTTGACCAACGTAAATAATGGAATCGGAGGCAATGTTGCCATTACCTATAACCCATCCACGGCCTACGATAATCGCACCGACCCCACTAGCGCCACTTCCGGCAGTCACATGCCATTTCCTAAATACGTGACCGCAACCGTGACTGAATCTGATGGCGTCAACCCGCCCCAAATGACGACTTACGGTTACGGTGGCGGTTATTATGACGGCCCTCGCCGCGAGTTTCATGGATTTGCCGTTGTCACCAATACCGACCCTACCTTGCGCTCAACTGTCACTTATTTCCATACTGGCGGCGGTAGAAACTATGCGGCTTTAGGAGAATATCAGGATACCAATTCGACGACTGGATTGGGCAATTTTGCCAAGGCGGGGATGCCCTACCGGGTTGAAACCTATGGCAACGACGGTGAACTTTACCATGTCACCATCAATCAAGTGAATCAGGACAGCTTGGGCAATGCCAGGTATTTTCCATTCACCGACTTAACCATTGATTGCGATTATCCCGGCAACGGAACACCCAACATGACGGCCACGCAGTTCGCCTATGACCAGAATACCGGCAACTTGACCAACAAAATTGAGTATGGCCAAATCAACAATAGCAGTTTCAATCCTACCAATGTTGGCAGCTTTACCTTCACCGATACTACTGCTAGTGACGACCGATACTATAACACCACCTACGCGGCTATAAGCGGCAACAGTTATATCGTGAACGATCCGGCCACGGATATTCTCGCGGATGGTAGCGGTAATATAATTCAGCAAACGGATTACTCCTACAATCCATCAAGCGGCACCATCGCCGCCAAGCTGACACAAATTTCCCCAGGTTACTTTGCCACCAACAGTTACGCCAACTATACCGCGTATGGAATGGTTGGCTTCACCACCGACCCCGAAGGTGTTCAGACAGTGATCACCTACGATTCAACCTATAACACCTATCCAGCCACAACCCGGCTTGAGGCAATTCCAGGTACAGAATCGGCAAATGATTTTATTACCACGACGACTTACGATGCTCGTTCCGGCGAGTTGGAGGTTTCCACTGACCCATCGGGTCTTACAACCAGCAACAGCTTTGATTCTTTCTGCCGTCCGACTGAAACAGACAGGATTCCCATTGGTGGTGGTTCGCCTATATGGGTAAAAAAGATTACATACCCCACCGCTCTGCAACCAATTGCTTCTGGTTTGGCAACAAATTACGTTGACGACTTGGACAATGACGGCGTCGGTGGTGAAGAAACCCGAACCTACGTAGACGGCTTCGGGCGACCTATCCAAACACGGACTTTGGGTGAAAGTGGGAATTATCGGGTAGTTTCTACGGCATACGATGGACGCGGCAACGTCATTCTGACGACATGGCCGACTTTTGGAACATCAATCACGTTTACCAAACCTACTTCGGGTGAGTCAGCAAACTGGATTGGATACGATGCCCTTGGCAGAGTAGCCACTAATTGCGCCGTCAGCGTTACATTTAATTCCAACGGTGCTTTCAGCAGCGAAATCACCCTTGAGGGAGAAACAGATTCGCCGCTGGGGGCCAAAACGTGGAGCTATGTCAATGGCACCGATCCTTGGTGGATTATTTATACGGACGAAGATGGCCAAATCCGTCGTTACCATCTGGATGCGCTTGGACGCACCAATCTGATTCTGGAGGTGGACGGCAGCAACATCTACACCAATCAGTTAAATTATGACCTTGCCGATAATTTGACCAACATTATCAACGCCAAAGGTGAAAACTTCTATTGGGCCTATAACAACGAGGGGGATGTGGTAGCAATAGCTGACCCATATCTTGGCCAATGGACGTATCAGCGGGACTACGCCGGGCGGCTGCGCGTCCAAACGGACGCACGGCTGGACGTGATTTCCAATTCCTATGTTAACCCAACCACCGGATACCAGGACGCAATGGGTCGTCTGCAAGTGCAAACGGTGTTTAGTTTCAATTACAGCAATCAGACATTCATTCCCGCCTATACCAATACTTATTTTTATGACAGCAGCAGTGACGGAAGCAACACAGTTTATCCGGGACTACTCTACGAGGTGGTTGACAAGCAGGGTTATGAGAAAAGTGGTTACGATACACTGACGCGAACCATTACAAGCACACGCTTCCTGAATATTAATACAAACAGCTACACCACAACGAAGGGGTATGATCAAGGCGATAATGTGACCTCTATCGGTTATCCAAATGGTCCAACCATCAACTATTCTTATTTCCATGGAAAAAGCATCGAACAGGTGTCTCTCGGCGGAGGCAGCTACGATTACTACACTGTGCCTGCTGCTGCCTATGACGCATTCGGGCATGTAACCAATTTTACATATCAAAGCGGCCTTACCACGACACGTACCTTTTATCCTATTTCACAACGGCTGGAAAGCATTTCCGCCGGTGCCAGTGGTTCAGTGTTTAGCCGGACCTATCAATACACTGCCGGAAACGACATTACCTCAATCGGCTTGGGAAGTAGCGGCACAATGTCCATCTCATATTACAATTTGCATCGTATCAAATCCTATACAGGAAACAATGGATTATCTGGCAGTTATGGTTATGATCCAACCGGAAACATCACCAACAATATTGAAAATGGAGGTTCAGCTTACACTTACGCCAATCCACGTGTCGAAGCGGTGAGAACCGCGTATGGCTATACAAATCTTTACGATTTGTGTGGGAACATGATTGTACGGCATGACGGTCTGACCAACGCTCAGGCGTTGGTCTATGATCCAGAAAATCGCCTGTCTGCGATTTCACAGGCTGGGGTGTTTTCCGACGAATTTGGCTATGCTTATGATGGCACGCGATTGTGGAAACGAATTGACCAAAATCCGACGAACATTCAGGTGTGGATTGGGAACATTTATGAGCAAAAGGACGGCCTGACATTATTCCATGTCTTCGCCGGGACTGAGCAGATTTGCACATTTGTGGCAGGTTCGCCATTGGATGGCGGAACTAACACCAGTGCGGTGGGCTACTACTATCACGAAGACACTTTGAATACTTCCAGTGTACTAAGCAGTTCAACTGGTTCGCAAGTGGAAGTGGATGTCTATTATCCATTTGGCAGTATTCAAACGGACAGTCCACAAGCTCCTTTTCAGGTCTCACGTCGGTTCACTGGGCAGGTCTTTGATGCAGAGAGCGGGCTTTACTACTACAATGCCCGGTATTACGACCCTGAACTAGGGAGATTCATTCAACCGGATACTAGCATTCCTGACATATCGAATCCACAAACGTATAACCGCTACAGTTATTGCTTAAATGATCCATTACGATTTAATGATCCCAATGGACAAGCGCCGGTTGATTGGGCGAACGCTATGCAGCCGGGCATTGACGAGTATTATGGAGGTTACATTTCCGACACAAGCCATACTTCAACTTTGGGATTGTGGCTGGCGTATATGGGGGAAAGTGTAGATGACAGTTACAACGATATGCTTCGCTTGGGAACGGGCGCGGCACAGGGGGGGGTTGATGGTTGGTCCGCGGATTTGGGCCGGGCTGGAGGAATTATCCTTACCGTAACAGCAGTTTCTCCGAAGGCTATTCCAGCAGATGTGCCCGCTTCAGAAGCTCCGGCATCTGCACCAGAAGCGAGCACCTCTTCGGCGAGCGGAGACACAGCATCAGGAAGCGGAAACGCACCTTCAGGAAGCGCAGATGCTTCTTCGGGAGGCGGAGATTCAGCATCAGATGGAGAGCAAGGCGGAGCAATCCCAAAGACAGAAGCCAATCAGACCAAGGGATGGAAACCTGGCGATCCAATCAATAATCTCACACCGTCTGGCAATGTGCCAAGCTGGAATACGGTTCGCTCAAGATTTTGGAAGAATGAAGCTTTAAATAATCCGGGAGAATATACGCCGGAAGATCTTGCCAGAATGAGACGTGGACTTCCCCCGCAACGGATTAATCCAAAAACTGGAAAGCCAGAAAGCAAGGAGTTGCATCATATTCCACCACAACGGAGCGGCGGGAAATTTGATGTTATACCAGTTTGGCCAGATGAACACGCTGCTATTGACCCCTATCGCCAAACAGGAAATTAATTTAATAATATGCCATCATTTCAAAAGCTATTTTTTGAGTCAAAGGGACAGCCAGTCGTATATAACGGGCAAACCATTCAGATGGTTGATCGTCTTTCAATTAAAAATGGACAGTCCCTGAAAGTAATTTTTGAGAGCGTAAGTGCTGAATGGCGGCAAGGTGTCCATCTCAGCACGGACGGCAACTTCATTGTAAACAATATGACCGTGAAAAAATCAGTGGTGCTTTGGCAAGATACCGCACCCAAAGAAGTCTTGCTTCAAATTCACACGAAGAAGGGCGAATGTTGGATTAAAAACGTTTGGGATACTGGCAACGGTGTCATGGATTCATGGCATAATGGGGCGGCGATGAAGGTAGAGGAAATTGGTTCAGGCAAACGATACAGATGTAACGACGGTAAACCAGATGACGATTTCAACAACATCATCTTTCGTATCGAAATTGCTTGAGAATCAGTGGACTTGCAGCCCGGATCGATAGAGCAAAACTCTTCCTGTGCGCGTTTCAAGAAGCATCCAGCACTCATCATTCTTGTTAGCGTAAGCGCAAATATGCCGATACATGACGAGATAACCTCGTGGCTCGGGCAATGGTGGGACGCCCATCTCTCCTTCCGCCCACATCGAAAATTCAAACATATAAGGCAATTGAAACCTAGGATTATAATGTTTAACGGGGTAAGCGTAATTTCGCAGTTTAGGCGGGAGGTGATTTAAAAATGATTGGGACACATACACCTCAGCCTTAGCAAGATTGTATGAATATAAAGAGAAAGAAAGGTATGAATCCCACAAGCCAAAAAAACTCAAAAGCGGCAAGAGACCATATAGCCCTACGACCAGCACGCCACTCCAAGAACGGCGCAGTTCACTCAATGTTTGGACTGGAGACAACTGCTCTCCAGTGGCAAATAAAACAACGAGCAAAGCAATCATCGCAATGTTCCACGGCCAAATTACCCGATTGACATCGTGACCAATGGGTCCAAGAAACAACAACGCTGCTATATGCAAAATCACAGCAATGGCGATTGCAAACCAGCGGGTCTTTCTGAACCAAACTCCTGTGGCGATAATAACTTCCAGAAACGGCGTTAAAATCACGCAAACACTTATCGAGGTGACAATAGCATTCGGCCATCCCCAATCTTTGGCGGGCTGGACAAACCATGCCGGCACTTCATTGAAAAACGTGTCATTTAATTTTTGGACACCCGCCCAAAAATAAACCAATGAAAAGGCCAAGCGACAGGACGCAAGTGCAATTGGCTCCGGCAAAAAATTCAACAATAACATTACCCAATAAATATAAAACCAGGGCTGTTCGCGATTTTCGTCGCAACCAAAGAGATACAATGTCGTCGTCAAAAAGAATAGAACAGCCGGACGGAAAAACCAGAGTGCCGCCACTAAAGAAGCCAGAACAAGCCCAAGCAACCACGGGCCGCAACTTGGTGGCAAAATCAACCAATGCGGCAGCATTGGAACGAGCGGATAGTCCCGCGTAGCCAGCCAAAGCGGAATACAACACAGCATTCCTGACAGCATCGCGCCAAGCAAAATTAAACGTAGCCATCCCACGCGAGAATTGGCTACGGAACGGAAACTAAAAGCCATCATTGTGATGTAAAAAATCTAAATGAGTGCCGGTGACTAGCCGCAATTCCATAATAGAAAATCTCGCGACAATTTCACGAAAAAACGTCCTGCAATTTGCGGGTTCGCAGGCGCGTTCCCTGCCATGCCGCATTGCGAAGGGGCAAGCGCCACGCCAGGAAACGTCCCTGCTTCGTGAAAAGGTGATAAACAGTCGCTCCGTGACTTCGACCGTTCCACGGGCAGCGACAATGACGATTTTTTTCCAGACTGTCGCCCGCCCGTGTCCGGTCTCGGCACCGAGCGAGCAGAAAAGCACGATGAACCGCCGTTTGAAAATGGGTGCATTACTTACGCACATTGAGTCCACCGAAAGCGAAGGCGATTTTTCGTCGCTCTTTCCTGTGAGTCTAATACGTTGTTTCTGCGAGGTTGGCCCCAAGTTGTCGGGTTGGCAGACCTTCTGAGCGCCTCGTTCGGGCGATAAACATTGAACCTCATCACTTTCCCCTCATTTCAGAAATTTCCAAATTGCTTTTAGGGGTGTCGTAGGGTTTCGTCGAGTGATTTTTGGGGTTGTGTTCAACGTGCCCAAGTGCAATCGGGCGGCTTTTGGCCTTGTCAGGTTGCTTCTGCGCTCTCAGCGCCGCGCGGCGCACCGCAATTGATTTGCCCCAATAACGACCCCCAAATCAATTGCCCCTGTCCAAGCGGTTTCCCGTTCTCCCATCTCCTCTCCTGCCGCCGTTTCTGCCCCGCCGTCAGCATAAGCATTTTGTGCAATCATTGCACAAAGGACGGGGAAATCCCTGCTACACTCCCTCTCAAAAATGCAGTTTTGAAATAGACCGGAAAATGAAAAGTTGTGCGGAAAGCTCCACACCCTGCATGGCCAACTTCTGTTAAATACGGTCTGATGAAAATGCAGTCTAAAGATGTTGTTCGTTTATCGAACAAAGTTCGCCGCCACGTCTGCTATAAACGACCTGAACGAAAAGTGGTGGATTGTAATGAATTCATTACAACCCCGCCTTTGTGAACCGGCTAAAATGGGTTCCAAAATTTTGTGCCAAAATGAAACAAACAGAACAAGAGTAAATGAGACAATGAAGCCGCAAAGTCATTCTGACCGCGGGGTGCAGGCAGCTCCCAGGAACCGGCGTGGAACGTTTGCCCGAATTCGGGCAGCAATCGCCGGAGCCAAAGGCACATTTGAGCAGAAGCGATTTTGTCCCGAATCTGGGACATGGCAGCAGAAATCTTGTGGGAATGTGAACCATGAGCAAATACGCATTTTGTTCGGTTTTATGGACATTCCGTGACTGAAAGCGTGGAAAATTTGAGACAGTGAAACAGCAGCGCAATTTCATAGGCCGACCCGTCGCCAGAATGCGCAACGAACGCGGCATGACTCAAGACGAGTTTGCCGACAGGTTGCAGTTCGCGGGCTGGCACGATGCTACGCGCAGCACCGTCTCCAAAATCGAGGACGGTTCGCTGCGAATTGATCTGCTGCAATTGTATTACATTGCCGTGGCGCTTGGTATTCAACCGATGCAACTCCTTTCAGAAATTAACTGGAGCCGTGGCGTCCAGGAACTCACCCATTCCAATGACCATTTCATTCCCAAATTCGCAACTGACGACCAAGAAAGGATGTATGGCAACAGATAATGAAACAATACAGGCCACCACTTCGCCGCCCGTTGAGCGGCTGGCGTATTCAATTGAGGAAGCCGCTCAAATGCTTGGCATCAATTACCACAGCATTTACCGGCTTATACAGCGGGGGAAACTCAAAGCGTGCCGGGCCTTGCGCGGCAAGTTGCTTATTTCCCGCGATGAACTGCTTAAACTTTTGAAATCTGAATGAGGCAAATTATGAACCACTACCAAAAGCCCACCGTGCAGCAGGAACAGGCCGCGGTCGAAGTGAAAACGGCCTTTGCGGAACATTTGAACCAGTTCAACGCCAGTTGCGACGCGGTTCGAGACATTGAAGGCAATCAGTCAGCCATTGCCAACGAAGCATTCAAATCAGCTTTGCTTTCCTGCGACCAGAATAAAATCATTCAAACCGACGACGGGACGGAATGGCGGCACGATCTTGATTTGTCGAAAATCAGTTCGATTTGCCATCGCCGCATAGCTGGCCAAATCGAATTTGCCGTGGTTGAATCTTTGCCTCTAAAACCCGGAAGGGAAATGAAGGACATTTTGAACCGTGGCGATAATGTCCGGGAAGTGTTGCAAGGTTTCATCCGCGACCAGCGCCAAGTCTTGCGGCTATGGAAGGACGACTTGAATGCCCAGGTGAAGGAGCATTTGGCTGAGAAATACCCCGGCCAAGATATGAGCCTTGTGGCCGACTCCTTTGAATACAAGATGACCCGCGCCATTTCAGAAACATACGTTCACGCCCAAAGCCAGAGTCACGGCATGAAGGTTTGATTTATCCTGCCAACGATCCAAAAAAGCCGCGTCCTGTCTTGCGGGGTATTGCCTGTTAATCCTTCATTTTTCCGTGAGGAGCTTTTCAACTTTGTCTTGCAGGTCGTTGCGGGCATTGGAGTCACGCAATATGCCTTTTTTATCCACAAGCCACATGGTGGGAATGCCGTCAATGGCGTATTCGACGCCGAATTTATTCTTCCAAACCTGGCCGTCAAAATATTGAGGCCACGGCATATCATGAGTCCGGACGAAATCCTGAAGCCTGCTCTTGTCGGAGTCAAAACTAATACCGATGACATCAAATCCCTGCGGGTGAAGTTTTTCGTAGGCTTCTTTTAGATGAGGAATTTCGCCCACACATGGGCCGCACCAAGTTGCCCAAAAATCTACGAGCACGACTTTGCCTTTCATCTGGCTTAAGTCCACTTCCCGCCCGTCGAGCGCAGTGAATTTAATATTGAGAGATTTTCCCACGCTGTTCAGGCGACGGAGAATCGCGCGCGCCGTGTCTTTGGTGGAATCGGAAGCCGGGTCAGCAAGAATTTCATTGGCAATCGCGCGCGCTGTGTCGTCTGAAGACTCGGCCGCATAGATAACCAGCGCATTATAGGCTTTGTCATTGTGGGGATAATCTTTGATTAACTGCCGCAAGTTGCTTTCGTATTCCGCATCGCGCGCCTTCCAGTTCGCCAGCCCAGGATCCTGCCTCGCTCTCTCTGCAATATCCAGCCGGACGTCGAAGCGCTGGTCTTCGGTCAACCTTGAATCTGTCAACAGGGCGTCCTGCGCGTTTGCCATGGCTGTGAATGCGCGTTGCCTGGCGTCCTGGGTAATTGAATCATTGAAGGCGGCCCGCAGCATGGCACATTCGAGCATTTTTGCGGGCACGGCGTTTGTGCTATCGGGGAACTGCACATAAAAGGCCTTTGCTTTAGCCGCGGCGGCTGCGTAGAAGTCAACGTAGAACTTTGATTGCTGCTCACGGGTCGTTAGCTCTTTCGTCACACTTGGCATGGCGGAGGCTTGTTGCAACTGTTTCCAGGCTGCGGCAGCGTCGGCAGAATTATCAGTGGGCTGGGAGGCAGAGACGAGGCACCCGAATAGCATAATAAAGGCAATAGCAGAAGGAAGTTTAAACCAGGATTTCTTATTTGACTTGTTGTTCATCGTACAAGTTGAGTTTTTCCGTTCATTTCCGCGATTTTCCTCCCATCGCTTGGCATGTCAAGCCATTGTTCAACGCCATAACTCTATTTTCCAGAGCCGCAGCCCCGTTCAGCAAGGGTTTTCACGCCCCAAGCAGCCTCATGAGCCGGAGGCAACGACACGTCACCCGTATTGACTGATGTTTTTCATTCATCCGCTGGCCATGACGGGCCAGACACAGGCGGCCTATTGCCTGTAAGATGGACCAGAACAATTCTCGCGGCACCGCCACCTCCATCATCTGGAAGACCACTTTCTTTGAATGGGGCGCACCACCTTGGCCCCGATTTTGATCAACTCCTCCCGCAGCGTCGTCAGCGTCCAGTGTTGCACCAACCGGGGCAGCACGCTTGCCGCAAAAAGTTGCCCAGGTTATAGGCCAGCGCGAACCGTTGCAGCCGTACCTGATTGTCCACAAAATCGTGGCACGAAAGCCGCGTCCATTTGAGCGACGAATGTCGTAATTATTTTTTGGCCTTTGTATCCCGCTTTGTATCCCGCGATGAATTTTCTTAGCAAAAGTCTGGCTCTCATAGCTAAAGCTCAAAGTGAAAAAATGCATGTGCCTATTGAGCGAATCAGCGATTTGGATACATAGCTAAAGATAGCAAAAACTGCCTTTTTCGATTAAGAGTCAACTGCTCTACCAATTGAGCTACCGAGGCAAACCAGAAAAATAATTCTGACACAATGGGGAAAAAGGGCAAGATTTTTGAATAATGATGTCGTGTAGTTTTCAAAAGGAGACTTTTGTGTGCGAGCAAAAGGAGACAAGGTTAAAAGACCGGGCAATGGAGCAGGATAATAGGTTTGGCCTTTGGATCTGGGGCATAGCGGAGGTAATAGACA
>Ga0335075_10006966_pt1 | contig 17440 bp, 19 predicted proteins | sample Lox_Sample_24_FD_206723 | JGI IMG/M metagenome (GOLD analysis project Ga0335075, IMG submission 206723) | Soil microbial communities from Loxahatchee National Wildlife Refuge, Florida, United States - Lox_Sample_2.4 | ecosystem: Environmental > Terrestrial > Soil > Wetlands | place: USA...
TGATCGTGGCCAGATTTGGTGGCGACGGGGCGTAAAAGATCGCGATCTTGAATTTCGTTTTCACGCCTGGTCGGGGCCGCGGCGGGACACCGGGCCCGTGGTAGGCGCCTGGTAGTCGCCGATCCACTCGGGCTTCCAGGCGTGGTCGTACTGCTGGGCGTTGCAGCCCGGCCGGTAGACCGCGGTGAGCTCGCGGGCGATCTGCTCGCGGTGCGGGCGCCCGCCGCCCGGCACCTCGAACGTGGCGATGTAGACCTTCCACTTCGTGCCGGCCCGGCGGATCCAGCAGGCCGCGCGGGGGTGCTGGAACGGGAAGCGCTCGGCGGACAGGTCGTCGGCGTGGCCCACGTAGATGACCGCGTACCGTTCCGGCCTGGTATCCGGCTCTGGCTTGCACAAGATCGCATAGATGGCCGGGGCCTGCGGCGGCGTCCACCCGCCGAGCAGGCGCGGGCCCTCGAACGGGTAGCCGGCCAGCGACCCGAGGCGGATCATGCGATCTCGTCCTCGTCCTCGCTGATCGCCTCCGAGCGGACCACCGGCGCGGCGGGCAGCCCGGCCGCGGCCGCGGCGGCCACGAACACCTCGGTCGCCTTCGCGATGGCCTCCTCGCGGGTGATCGCGTCCACGACCAGCTGGGCCCCGTACCTGGTCGTTCCGATGCCGGTGGCGATGCCGTTGCACGCGGCCACCGCGTCGGCCAGTTCGACGACCTCCTCGCGGGTCAGCACGCGGTCGCCCTCGGCCTCCAGGCCCACGCTCCACCGCATCGCGCGCTCCTCGTCAGCTCAGGGTCGGCAGCAGCGTCGCGAACGCCTCAAGGCTGCTCAGGTCGTGGCCGGACAGGGTCAGGTCGACGTGCGGCGCGGCCACCATCATCCCCAGCGTGCTCGGGATGAAGTTCCGGTTGTCGCCCTTGTGCGGGTTCATCCACACCACCTTGTGGCTGAGCCGGGCGAGCCGTTCCATGGCCGCGGCCAGCACGTCCGGGTCGCCTCGGTCCAGGCCGTCGGAGCAGATAACGACGATCCCGCCGCGGCAGAGGCCGCGGCGTCCCCATTGCCTGACGAACGCGTCCAGCGAGGCACCGATCCTGGTGCCACCCTCCCAGTCAAACACGGTCTGCGCGGCCCGCTCCAGCGCCTGGTCCGGCCGCCGGTGATCGAGTTCCCTGGTGATCCGGGTCAGCCGGGTGCCGAAGCAGAACACCTCGACCCGCTCGGCCGCGCGGCGCGCCGAGTAGGCGAACTGCAGGAGGTTCCTCGAGTAGTCGGCCATCGAGCCGGAGACGTCCAGGATCAGGATCAGCGGTCTGCGCCGCACGCGGCGGCGGCGGAAGAACAGCTCGGCGGGCTCTCCGTGCATCCGCATCGACTCCCGCACCGTGCGCCGCAGGTCAGGGGACGGTCCTGAGTTGGCCTTCCTGGTGCGCCGCGTACGCCGTTTGGGCGGGGTCAGCCGGATCCTGGCCATGATCCGCCGCACCGCGGCGAGCTCCTCCGGGGTGCAGGCCGAGAATGACTTGTGCCGCAGCGCCTCGGCGTCGGATGCCATCAGGCCGAGCGTGGCCTCTTCCTCCTCGCGGCCGCCCTGGCCCGGGTCGGTGGCCGGGACCTGCAGCACCGCCTCGGCCTCGCTGGTGACCTCGGCCCGGAGCGTGAGCAGCTCGCGGACCGGGTCGCCGCGGCCGAGGAAGAACCGGCGGAACACCTCGTCGTAGACGGGGATGCCGTCGCGCTTGATGACCAGTGTGGTCCGGCCGGCCCAGTACAGGTCGACGAGGTCGGAGGCGTCCAGCGAGCCCATCGCGGCGCAGTAGTCAAGGATGTCGCCCGAGCCGACCGGCAGCCCGGCCGCGCGCAGCTCGCGGGAGAACGCGACGAGCACCTCGACCAGCGGCGCGCGGACCGCGGCGTCAGGCACCGGACACGATCTCTTCCAGGTTCTCCTGGACCAGCTCGAGGTCGTCGCGTTCCTTCACGACCGCGCCGAGCGTGTCGCCGGCCACCCGGGGATCCAGGCCGGTTTCGCCGAGGAAATCCAGGGTGCGGACCCAGTCGATGGTCTCGGCCACGCCCGGCGGCTTGGCCAGGTCCATCTCCCGCAGCCGGTTGACCGCGGCGACGACCTTCCGGGTCAGCGCCTCGGACACGCCGGGCTCGCGCACCAGCACGATCTCCACCTCGCGCTCGGGCGGCGGGTAGCCGATCCAGTGGTACAGGCAGCGCCGCTTCAGCGCATCGTGCAGTTCCCTGGTGCGGTTGGAGGTGAGGATCGCGAGCGGCGGCGTCTGCGCCTTGATCGTGCCGACCTCGGGGATGGTGATCTGGAAATCCGACAGCAACTCCAGCAGGAAGGCCTCGAACTCGTCGTCGGCCCGGTCGATCTCGTCGATCAGCAGCACCGCCTGGTCGCCACTCCGGACCGCCTCCAGCAGCGGCCGCTCCAGGAGGAACTTCGGGCCGAAGAGCTGGTCAACGGCCGCGTCGTCGGCCATCTGGCGTTCGGACAGCGCCCGGATCTGGAGCATCTGCCGGGCGTAGTCCCACTCGTACAGCGCCTGGTTGGTGTCGATGCCCTCGTAGCACTGCAGCCGGATCAGCTTGCGGCCGAAGACCTGGGCCAGGACCTTGGCCACCTCGGTCTTGCCCACGCCGACCTCGCCCTCCAGCAGGATCGGCCGCTGCAGCTTGAGCGACACGAACAGCGCCGTGGCCAGGCCGCGGTCGGCCAGGTAACCGCCGTGACGAAGGATCTCGGTGAGCTGGCCGACGGTCTCCGGACGCTCCATGCAGCGCTCTCCTTGCCGTCGGCTCGTTCAGCGTGTGCGCGGTCGGGGTCGGCGGCTATCGGCGGGGCTGGGACTGGGACTGTGCCGGGCCGAGGACCAGGTCCCGGACGCTGCCGGCGTCGGGATTCAGCTTGCCCTCCCGCCGCAACTGCTCGCGCCAGGCGCCGCGCAGGTCGTCGCCGGATGCCGTCCCGTGGCCCGTCCCGGCCCCGCCGGCCAGGCCGTCGAACCCGACGTCCGCCATCTTCTTGCAGGACTTCGCCGTGCCACCGGCCTCGTCGAGATCCGCGCTGGTCTGTCCCTGAGCGCTCCATACCTCGCGGAGCACCTCCAGGGCCTCATCCTGCTGACCACTCATCGGCAGATACCTTCCGGCCGGGTGTTGCTGTCCTGACCTCGACTTTAATTCCTGCCGGCAAGTTCCGGCGACGGCGGATTAAGGGATCTCTTATGACCTGACCGGGCAGAAGCTCGCGGCGCCGTTTCCCGGCCCGCGTTCCGGCCTCCACCGGCACCCCTGCCGGCCGGCCTGAGCGGCCCGCGCGCCCGCCGACCAGCGCCGAAGTTCGCTGGTTACGCCCGCATCACACGGGCCACGGCTGCTACGTTTGGTTTCATAACATTTCGGGGTCCAAGGGGGATTATGTCGACGGGGCCGGCTGGCGCACGACCATTCCCATGTTGATCCGGCACGGGCGGTATGTGGCATGCGCGGCCGCCGTCGTGCTGGCCCTTGGCGGCGCAGGCGCGGCACTGGCGCTGAGCCAGCCACCCTCGAAGGCGCCCGCCCAGACCGCGGCCAAGCTCTGCGGCCTGGTCGCGTGCGCCGCCGTGCCGTCCGGGCATGGCGCGACGCCGACCCCGGACGGCGGCGTCCCGTCCACGGCCCTCGGTCCGGGCGGGGCGCAGACCACGCGGACGCCGTCCCCCTCGGCTCCGGCCGCGCCGCCGCGGCCCCGGCCCAGGCCGTCGCGCCCGAGGCCGCCGCGGCCGAGGGTCTCGCCGACGCCGTCTCTGCCGGACGTGACGGTGACCTTCGCAACCTCGCATCGCTGGCGCGACGGCTTCCAGGGCCAGCTCACGATCGACAACCAGGGCAACGCCGCGGTGAACGGATGGCAGATCGCGATCGCACTGCCAGGCGATCAGGTGCGGTTCGTCTGGAATGCCCGCTGGCAATTCGACGGGAGCAGCCTGACCTTGACTCCGGCGTCCAACGACCAGGTCATCGAGCCCGGCGCCTCGGTCGCGGTGAGCTTCTTCGCACTCGGCGACACGACCGAGCCGGCGAACTGCACCTTCAATGGTTCTGCCTGCCGCTGACGGTGCTGCCATCGGAATTGGCGGTTTAAGCGTCTAAAACAGGAAGGGCTGTTGTAGCTCGGATTTGATACCCTTTGGCGGTTCAGGGAGGGGAACCACATGCCGACAGGGCCATCGGGCGGCCCGGCGGCCTCGCCGCCGGAGGAAACGGCGCAGACGGCGGAAACGGGGCCCTCGGACGGGGCGGAATCGCCGGGCGGAACGAAGCCGCCACCATCGGGCGCCCAGCGATATTCCTGGCTGACCGGGCCCGGGCGGACCCCGGTGGTGTGGGCCGCGGCCGGCCTGGTGGTGATCGGCGGCGCCGGGGCGATCCTGGCGACGCACGAGTCGGGCGGGGAAGGCCAGCCCCGCACCCAGGCGGCGCAGTGCGGACTCCTCTCGTGTGCCGACGTCCCCTCGGCCGCGGCCAGCACGCCGCCCGGCCCGGCGCCCGTAACTCCGTCGCCGTCGCCGCCGCCGGCGGCGCCGGCCACCCCGGCCCCCGCACCGACGCCGAAGCCGGCACCAGTTCCCGCGTCGGCTCGGCCCCCCGGGCCGACGACGGCCCCCGCGCCCGCCGGGGCTCCCGCTCCGGGTGCTGCTCCCGCTCCGGCGTCGAACCCGGCGCCGACCACCCCGCCGAGCCCAGGGCAGACCAGGCCGGCACCGCACGCGCACGGCGCGCGGCCGCCGCACTGGCCGGCACCGCACTGGGGCTTCCACAGCCATGGCCGGCATGCTCGCCACTCCCGCTGGTGGCGGTGACGCGGGATCCGGGCGGTGGTTCGGGCCGTGGCTGGCGCCGTAGGTCAGGCCGTAGCATGGAATGAGCCCGACCATGAACGGAGCAGTGCATGCAGCCATTGGCGCTGATGGCGCTCGTTTCAGGCCTGGTGCTGGTCGCGGGCATGGTGGTCGCGCTGGCCCGGCGCGGTGTCACACGCCGGCACGCATGACGTCCGCGTCAGCACTCGCGAGGGGGTGACGCGATGCCCGAGGTTCGCGCGCGGCGTGTGTACGAGGAGGTGACGCCGTCGGACGGCAGGCGCGTGCTGGTCGACCGGCTCTGGCCCAGGGGCCTGTCCAAGGACCGGGCCCATCTGGACGAGTGGCTCAAGGCGGTGGCCCCGTCGGACGAACTGCGCCGCTGGTACGGCCATGATCCGGCCAAGTTCGCCGAGTTCACCCGGCGCTACCAGGCCGAGCTGACCGAGCCCGAACGGTCGGAGGCGCTGCGTCACCTGCGTGACGAGGCCAACTCGGGTGCGGTGACGCTGCTGACCGCGACGAAGGATCTCGAGCACAGTGAGGCCGAGGTCCTGGTCCGGCAACTGCGCTCGGCATAACGCGGGCGGGCGTCCCGCACCGCGTGGCAGGGCCCGGCTGTTTGCTGTCGCCGGTTGCCCCGTGTGTGGCACTATGAGCGCGATCCTCCGGGTCGAGGTGCTCCTGCGGGAGGACGCGATTGTCGACGTTTCGCTTTGTCTCCCCCGAGCGGCGCTGGCGGGCCGCCTTCATGGTGCTGCCGGCCGCGTGGTTCGGCTGGAGGGCGTTTCAGTACATCGGCCCGGTTGCGGGCGGCCTGGTGGCCGCGAGCCTGCTCGCCTGCACGGTGCCGATCATGCGAGCGTGCCTGATCGTGAGCGATGACGGATTGATTGACCGGCGGGCGGTACGGACCGTCCGCGTGCCCTGGCACTCGATCGCCGGGTTCAGCGTCCAGCGCCCGGGCGGGCTGTGGGGCGGCTTCTGCGTGGCGGTCTCCCGCAAGGACGGCTCGCGGGTCGACCTGTTGTCGACGCGGGCCTACACCCGGGCTCCCTCGGCGCATCATCTCGATGACCTGCAGCGGCTGTGCTGGACCCTCGAAGACCGCCTGGCTCCGCCGGGCGAGACAATGCCTTCCGATCATTCCTAGAGGGAGGGCACCCATGGCGGCAACCGCCAGCCTGATCTGGCTGGACCTGGGCGGGCATCCGTTCTGCCTATGCCCGGCCCGGGGCGGCTCCGACTAAGCCTCCCCGCCGCATTTCCGCCGATACCCCTCCATCATGACGGCTCTGGCTAAGCTCGGCCCGTGACCACGGACAGGCCAGATAACCAGGATGAGCACACTCTGCGAACCCGCGAGTCTTACGACCGGCTGGCGTCGGTCTGGTCATCGACCACCGACGAGGGTCCGTTCAACGGACTCCTGGAGCGGCCTGCGCTGCGGGCTCTGGTGCCCGGCCACCTCCTCGGTGCCACGGTGCTGGATGCCGGCTGCGGATCCGGAGCACAGGCCGAGTGGCTGCTGGAGCAGGGCGCCGATGTCGTCGGGATCGACGTAAGCCCCCGGATGATCGAGGAGGCCGAGCGTCGCTGCGGCGGCCGTGGCCGGTTCCTGGTCGGCGACCTCGCCCAGCCACTGCCGCTGGAACCCGGATCGCTCGACGGCATCACCTGCTCGCTGGCGCTGCACTACGTCGCGGACTGGAGCGTTCCGCTACGCTCGTTCGCCTCGGCCCTGCGGCCCGGGGGCTGGGCCGTCATCTCCCTCGATCACCCATTCGGGCCGCATCCGCACCAGCGCGGCGGTTACTTCGACACTGAGCTGGTATCCGACACCTGGCGCAAGGCCGGCGTTGAAGTGACCCAGCATTTCTGGCGCAGGCCGCTGGCGGCTGTCTTCGGCGCGTTCGCGGACGCCGGGTTCAAGGTAGATCGCGTCGCCGAGCCACAGCCCTCCGCGGAGGCACTGCGGCTCTTCCCGGACGATCTCGGCATCGTCGTCGGAGTGCCGTCGTTCATCGTCTACCGGCTCTGGCTTAACGGTCGGGATCGGGAGACAGGACGATGCCGTGCCGCGAGGCAATGACGCGGGAAAGAGCCAGGCGGTGATCGACGCAACCAAGCACCAGGGGCTTGCCTCGCTGCCGGGCTTCCCGTTCGAGGTTCGCACCAGCGCCTCGACCCGCGACCAGGCTGGGCGGCTGGCCGACCGTTGCGCCAGGGCCTACTCGTACCTGGCCGACATGCTGGCGTTCCGTCCCCGGTGCGCCCTCCTCGTGCTCAACCGGGCCGACTGGTCCGAACGCGCGTCGAACCCCGCGTACGTCATGCCGTACTACAGCGCTGGCAATCTCTTCCTGACCGGCGAGCCCTCAGACCTGACCGGCTGGCTTGAGCAGGTGGCTGGTACCGCTCCTCCGGCCGCAGCCCGGGAACTCGATCAGGTTTACGGGACCGGCGCCGACCGCCTGGCGTCGTTTGCCGACATGCTCGTCGTCCACGAGCTGGCGCACGCCTTCCACGACGGTGTTCCCTTTGTCTTCCCGCGGTGCTGGCTGATGGAGCTGTTCGCCAACATGGCGCTCTATGCCTTCGCGGTTGCCGAAGAACCCGGTCGGCGCTTGCATTTCGAGACGCTTCCGCGGATGGCGCTGGAGCACGGCCTGCTCAAGCCGGTCGCGCGTGACCTGCGCTACTTCGAGGCGTTCTATCCCTACATTGAGCCGCTCACCTACGTCTGGTACCAGTTCCGCTTCACGATGATGGCCAAGGGCCTCGTCGACGCTGCAGGCCCGGCCGTGCTCCGCCGCCTCTGGGACGCGTTCGCCCTTTCCGACGAGCAGCTCGCTGGCGTGCTCGGCGGCCGGGTCCACCCGGAGGCGGGCCGGTGGCTGGCGTCGTGGAACGAACCGTTGTGACGTGACCATGCTCGTCGAGGGGCGTGGCACGACGGCGGCCGAATGAAGATCAACTGTGTGACCGCGACCAGCCGCGCCGCGTACGGCCGCCCCTGCTGGGTTGTCACGCAGTTCGCACTCAGTTGCTTCTCCTAGCAGCAGTCCCCGCCCCGCCAGGACTTGGTTCCTTCCCAGATCGACCATGCGGCGATGCCGAGGGCGATGATCGGATCGATCGGCCAGCCGCCTGGCCAGACGGCGACGACCGCCAGGCCGACGAGAACCGCGGCTGCCTGGGCCGCACACATCAGGTTCTGGGTGCCCTCACCGGCCGTGGCAACGGACAGCAGCCGCTCACCGAGGCGGCGCTTGACCATGCCGAGCACAGGCATGATCACCACGCTGGAGGCGGTGAGCGCGATCCCCAGTACTGAGGCGGTGGCGGGATGGTGGCCGGTCAAGTGCCGGACGGCTTCGATCACGATGTATGGGGCCAGAAGCCAGAAGCACACAGCCACGGCCTTCTGGGCTCGCCGTTCTGCGGTGTCCGACAGCGTCCGGGATCCGGTAAAGCGCCAGACGACGATCACGCTCGCCATTGCCTCGATCGAGCTGCCCAGTGCCCATCCCACCAAAGCGATCGAGCCCGCCGCGAAACCGGCGATCAGGCCCACGACGCCTTCGGCGGCCATCCAGACGAGCGACGCCCAGGCTAGCCAGCGTGCATAGCGGGCGGCGCGCAGCCATCGCTCATCGCGGCGGCCCGATGCCGGGACCGTGCAGGCTTCGCAACAGGTTCCGCAGTCCGAGACCGCCGGTTCAAGACCGAATCTCTCTGCTGGCCCGTGAGTCGTGCCCACAACCGATGATAACTGGCGTGGCCCCTGTGGGTTCCTATCCCTGCCGGTCGGTCCTGGCCCGGCGTGAGTGGTTGCTTAGGAGGTCGTTCGCGCTCGGTGCTGGCCTGCTCATGTCCAAGTCGGTGCTGGTTTGGGCTGCTCTTGGCTTGCCGCTGGTGACCGTGGTTCCGCGCCCGTTCTGGCACGGATGTGGTACGGCAACCCGGCTGCTGCCCCTCCTGTACCGCCGCATCTAGCCGTCTGGCGATCGGTCCGTGCCGGAGGCGACACCAAGACCCGCAAGTCACGGCGGACTCTTGCCCTGCCCGTCCGCTGCATCGGCGCGCTGCGCGACCTTTCGCAGCGCCAGGACCAGGAGCACGCTGCCGCCGGTTCACGCTGGCACGACACCGGCCTGGTGTTCACTACCCGATTCGGCACCCTGCTCAGCCCAGAGAACGTCCGGCGAGACTTCCGCAAGGCGATCAAGAACGCTGACGGTGTGGACGCCCGAGAGCGGACGCCGCGCGAGCTGCGGCACAGCTTCGTCTCGCTGTTGTCCGATAGCGGAATCCCCGTCGAAGAGATCTCCCGGCTGGTCGGACAAAAGCACGGCCGTGACCGAGCTAAGCAGATCCGGCCGGTTCTGCAACACGGAACCAACGCCATGAATCGGATTTTTAGCCTTGATGATGCCGATGACGATGCGTAGTCACGCAGGTAGTCACTCAGCACCCGTCTCGGGCCTGTGTGATGTCAGCCCCCGAGGCAACGAACTGGGATTTCGTGGGTGGGCCTGCGTGGACTTGAACCACGGACCTCTTCCTTATCAGGGAAGCGCTCTAACCGACTGAGCTACAGGCCCCAGATGGCGCCCGGATCGGGTGCCGACGGCCGGGTACGCCGAGCTAGGTTACCGCAAGCGGGAGGTGCGTGCTCAGTCGGTCTCCTTGAGCGTGACCTCGATGCCGCCGGCCAGGTGCGTGACCAGGTTGTAGATCACCGCGCCGACGGTCGACAGGGCGGTGATCAGCACCACGTTCACGGCGCCGATGAGCATGGTGTAGCCGAGGATCCGGGAGGCGGAGAACCACTGGCCGCCGGAGTCGGACCCGGCGTTTCCCTTGCTGGACGTCACATCGGTGATCGTCGACTGGATCGAGTGGAACACGCCGAGTTTGCTCAGCACGTAATAGAGCGCCGCAACCGCGACGAACAGGATGACCCAGCCAACCAGGGAGATCATGAAGCTGAACTTCATGACCGACCAGGGCTCGATCCGGGACAGCACGAGCTGGGCCCGGCGGGTGGGCGCGGTGGCCGGAGAGCTCTTGGTCCCCGCGCGGGCCGCCATACCGGGAGCCGTCCGCACCGTCGGCCGCGGCATCACCGGGCGGGCGGGCCGCTTCGGCTTGATCTTGGGCTTGGTCAGGGCGGCGAACGGCGCGGTCACCTTGGCGGCCATGCTGGGGCCCGGAGCGGCCGGCACCTGGGCCGGGAGCGGTGGCACCGGCTGGCGGGGCGGCGTCGCCGTCCGGTCGCCGTTGGCGACCGTCTCCGTCCCGACCGGTCCGTACGCTATCTGATCGGCCGGGGGGTACGGCGCGGCGTCCTGGCCGCCCGCGGTAAACGCCGCCTCCTGCTGGCCCGTGTATGGCGCGTCCTGCTCGCCGTAGGCGGGATCAGGCCCGCTGGCGGCGAAGGAACTGCCCGGGCTACCCGGCATCGGGGGCATGTCTGGCATCGGGTCGGCGTCCTTTTCCGGGGCGTCTGGTGCCGGCTGCGCGGCCTCAGGCGCTGACTCAGGATCTGCGGGAGCGCCCTCGGCCGATCCGTCGGTGAGCCACATCGATGGCTCCACGCGGTGGTCCACCCCGTCCTCCTCCAGAATGTTGCCTCCAAAGAGGTTATCCCCATATGGCCGGTCTGGGTTCCGTTGGTCATGACCGCCACCGGACGCAACACCTATATGACGCCGCTCGGGCCTGCCACGTTGCGCCGCGCCGCCGACGGATTCGGTCGAATCCGGCGGCGGCTCGCTATGGTCGTACCCATCTGACACGGCCGGTCACTCCTGGTCGCCCTCGGCGCCACCGCTGGCGTCCACGACGGTCTCGCCATTGGTGTCGGCCTCGCCGTCCTCGGCCAGCGCGGCGCCGTTAGCCACCTCGAGCGACTCCTCGTTGCGGGCGATGGCGACCAGACTCTGCCCCGGCGCCAGATTGACCAGCCGGACTCCCATGGTCTGCCGGCCGGACAGCTTGATCTCGGCGGCGGCCGTCCTGATCACGCCGCCCGCCGAGGTGATCGCAAAGACCTCGTCCTCGGGACGGACCATCAGCGCGCCGACCAGCTCGCCGCGGGCCTCGACGATCCGGGCCGTCACCACGCCCCGGCCGCCCCGGCCCTGCACCGGGTACTGGTCGGCGGGGGTCCGCTTGGCGTAGCCACCGGTGGTCGCGACGAGCACGTCGGCGCCGTCGCGCAGCACGTGCATGCCGAGCAGCCGGTCGCCGTCGCTGAACCGCATCCCGATCACGCCCGAGGTCGCCCGCCCCATCGGGCGCAGCGCGTCGTCGGTGGCCCGGAACCTGATCGCCTGGGCGTTCGCGCTGACCAGCAGCAGGTCCTCGTCGGCCGAGACCAGCCGGGCCGCGATGACCTCGTCGTCCTCGCGCAGGTTGATCGCGATGATGCCGCCGGACCGGGGCGAGTCGAAGTCGGTCAGGTGCGACTTCTTGACCAGTCCGCCCGAGGTGGCCAGCACCAGGTACGGGGCGACCGAGTAGTCGGGCAGCGCCAGCACCTCGGCGATCCGCTCGTCGGGCTGGAACGCGAGCAGGTTGGCCACGTGCTGGCCGCGGGCGTCGCGGGCCGCGTCGGGCAGCTCGTAGGCCTTCGCCCGGTAGACCCGGCCCTTGTTGGTGAAGAACAGGATCCAGTTGTGGGTGCTGGTCACGAAGAAGTGCTCGACGATGTCGTCGGCCCGGAGCTGAGCCCCGCGCACGCCCTTGCCGCCGCGGCGCTGGGCGCGGTACAGGTCGGTCTTGGTGCGCTTGGCGTAGCCGCCGCGGGTGATCGTGACCACGACGTCTTCCTCGGCGATCAGGTCGGCCACGGAGACGTCGCCGTCGTAGGCGATGATCTGCGTGCGGCGGGCATCGCCGTACTTCTCGACGATCTCGCCGAGTTCGGAGCCGATGATCTCCCGCTGCCGCTCCGGCGAAGCCAGGATCGCCTCGTAGTCGGCGATCTGCGCCATCAGCTCGTCGTACTCGTCGATGAGCTGCTGCCGCTCCAGGGCGGCGAGCTTGCGCAGCTGCATGTCCAGGATCGCGCGGGCCTGGATCTCGTCGATCTCGAGCAGCCCCATCAGGCCCTGCTGGGCGTCCGCCGCCGACGCGCTGGCCCGGATCAGGGCGATGACCTCGTCGATCCGGTCGATCGCCTTGAGCAGCGCGCGCAGGATGTGGGCGCGCTCCTCGGCCTTGCGCAGCAGGTAGCGGGTGCGCCGGACGATGACCTCGATCTGGTGCGTCACCCAGTGCCGGATGAGCTGGTCCAGCCGCAGCGTGCGCGGCACCCCGTCGACCAGGGCCAGCATGTTGGCGCCGAACGTCTCCTGCAGCTGGGTGTGCTTGTACAGGTTGTTCAGCACGACCTTGGCCACGGCGTCGCGCTTGAGCACGATCACCAGGCGCTGGCCGGCCCGGTCGCTGGTCTCGTCGCGCACGTCGGCGATGCCGGTGACCCGGCCGTCCCGGGCCAGCTCGGCGATCTTCGAGGCCAGGTTGTCCGGGTTGACCTGGTAAGGCAGCTCGGTGACGATCAGGCAGGACCGGCCCTTGCGGTCCTCCTCCACCTCGACGACCGCGCGCATCGTGATCGAGCCGCGGCCGGTGCGGTAGGCCTCCTGGATCCCGCGGCGGCCGACGATCAGGGCGCCCTTGCTGCCGTCGGGCCCGCCGGGGAAGTCCGGGCCCTTGATCCGCTCGATCAGCGCCTCAAGCAGGTCCTCGTCGCCGGCGTCGAAGTGATCCAGGTACCACTGGACCCCGGCGGCGACCTCGCGCAGGTTGTGCGGCGGGATCTTGGTCGCCATGCCGACCGCGATCCCCTCCGAGCCGTTGACCAGAAGGTTGGGGAAACGGCTGGGCAGCACCACGGGCTCGGCGGACCGGCCGTCGTAGTTGGGCCGGAAGTCGACGGTGTCCTTGTCGATGTCCCGCAGCATCTCCATGGCCAGCGGGGCCAGCCGGCACTCGGTGTACCGCATGGCCGCGGCCGGGTCGTTGCCCGGGGAGCCGAAGTTGCCCTGCCGGTCGACCAGCGGCATCCGCATGGCCCACGGCTGGGCCAGCCGGACCAGCGCGTCGTAGATCGCGCTGTCGCCGTGCGGGTGGTAGGTGCCCATCACATCGCCGACGACCCGGGCACACTTGGAGAAGCCCCGGTCGGGCCGGTAGGCGCCGTCGTACATCGCGTAGAGGATCCGCGTGTGCACCGGCTTGAGGCCGTCGCGCACGTCGGGCAGGGCCCGGCCCACGATGACCGACATCGCATAGTCGATGTAGCTGCGCTGCATCTCGACCTGGATGTCGACCGGCTCGGTGCGGTCGGACCCTCCGGGCGGCGCCGGTGCGTTTACGTCCGTCACTTCTCGTCTCGCCTTCCGTGACCACGGAGTATCTGGCATGGCAGAGCGGCCGGATCCTCCGTGATCACCGGAACCGGCGCCGGCGGCCTCAGATGTCGAGGAACCTGACGTCCTTGGCGTTGCGCTGGATGAACGACCGGCGTGCCTCCACGTCCTCGCCCATCAGCACCGTGAACAGCTCGTCGGCCTGGGCCGCGTCGTCGAGCGTGATCTGCCGCAGCACCCGGCGGGCCGGGTCCATGGTGGTCTCCCACAGCTCGCGGGAGTTCATCTCGCCCAGTCCCTTGAACCGCTGCACCGCGTCCCGCGGCCGGGGGTCCTTGCGGCCCTCGGCGATCCCCGCCTCGATCACGGCGTCCCGCTCCCGGTCGGAGTAGGCGTAGCCCGGGGGGACCCGGCCGTCCCACTTGATCTTGTACAGCGGCGGCTGCGCCAGGTAGACGTGCCCGGCCTCGATGAGCGGCTTCATGAACCGGAACAGCAGGGTGAGCAGCAGCGTGGTGATGTGCTGCCCGTCGACGTCGGCGTCCGCCATCAGGATGATCTTGTAGTAACGCAGCTTGGCGATGTCGAACTCGTCGTGGATCCCGGTGCCCAGGGCGGTGATCATCGCCTGGACCTCGTTGTTCTTCAGCACCCGGTCGATCCGGGCCTTCTCCACGTTGAGGATCTTCCCGCGGATCGGCAGGATCGCCTGGAACAGCGGGTCCCGGCCGCCCTTGGCCGAGCCGCCGGCCGAGTCGCCCTCGACCACGTAGACCTCGCAGATCTCCGGGTCGCCGGACTGGCAGTCGGCCAGCTTGCCCGGCAGTCCCGAGCCGCCCATCAGGTTCTTGCGGGTCAGGTCCCTGGCCTGGCGGGCCGCGATCCGGGCGCGGGCCGCCTGGGTGGCCTTGATCACGATCGCCTTGGCCTCGCCCGGGTTGCGGTCGAACCAGTCCCGGAGGTGGTCGTTGCAGACCCGCTGCACGAACGACTTGGCCTCGGTGTTGCCCAGCTTGGTCTTGGTCTGGCCCTCGAACTGCGGCTCGCTCAGCTTGACGTGGATGATGGCGGTGAGGCCCTCGCGCACGTCGTCGCCGGTCAGGTTCTCGTCCTTCTCCCGCAGCAGGTTCTGCTCCCGCGCGTAGCGGTTCACGATCGAGGTCAGCGCGGCGCGGAAGCCCTCCTCGTGGGTGCCGCCCTCCGCGGTGTTGATCGTGTTGGCGAACGTGTGCACGGACTCGGCGAAAGACCCGGTCCACTGCATGGCGACCTCGGCCGAGATGCCCGTGGCCTCGTCGCCGAACTCGATGACCGAGCCGTGCACCGGCTCCTTGGACGCGTTCAGGTACCGGACGAAATCGGCGATGCCGCCGTCGTAGCGGTAGCTGACGACGTTCGGCTCGCCGTTGATGTGGTCGGGGCGCTCGTCGGTCAGGGTGATCGAGAGCCCGCGGTTCAGGAACGCCATCTCCTGCAGCCGCCGGGACAGCGTCTCGAACGACCAGACCGTGCTCTCAAAGATGTTCTCGTCCGGCCAGAACGTGATGATCGTCCCGGTTTCGTCGGTTCGCTCGCCCTTCTCCAGCGGGCCGGTGGGCTCGCTCGCCTGGTACGACTGCCGCCAGGTGTAGCCGTCCTTGAAGATCACGACCTCGAGCCAAGACGACAGCGCGTTGACCACCGAGACGCCCACGCCGTGCAGGCCGCCGGACACCGCGTAAGCCTGCGTGTCGAACTTGCCCCCGGCATGCAGAGTGGTCAGCACCACCTCGACCGCCGGACGGTTCTCTACCGGGTGGTTGTCAACGGGGATGCCGCGGCCGTTGTCATAGACCCGGACCCCCCCGTCGGCCAGCAGGGTGACCTCGATCCGGTCGGCGAACCCGGCGAGGGCCTCGTCCACGGCGTTGTCGACCACCTCCTGAACGAGGTGATGCAGGCCACGCTCTCCGGTGGAGCCGATGTACATGCCGGGGCGCTTGCGGACGGCCTCCAGCCCCTCCAGAACCCTGATTGAGCGCGCGTCGTACGACAAAGCGGAATACTCCTCCTGAACAAGACAGCCACGCGGGCCAGCGCCTGGCGGGAACATCCCCCCTGTCCCCCTCCGGCTGCGTTTACATTTTACCTGCGCATACCGTCAGCCTCAGCCGTCTGCAACACCCGGCGAGCCAAAGGCGAAAGCGAGGCGCGCCGGGCCCGGAGCCGAACGGGAGGAACGGTGCGTGATGGCGGCCGGGAAGGCCAGTGACGCCCGGCGGAGAGCAGGATGACCGTGCATTGAGGGGTCAGAGCCACTCGCCCGGCGTCGCCCGGTTACTGCGAATATCGTGGATGTACCGATGGGCGGCCCGCAGCACGCCTTCTGGTACAACCATGAACCCTCAGGCGTTAATCCCGCCGAGTTACCCCAGTCCGACTGACGGATAGCTAGCCGTAGGTGTCCCGGGGGCCGCGGCCGCCGCGCACCCGCCATTGCCCGGGTCGCCTGGGCCCGGCCGCGCCGGCGGGCCCGCGGACGGTGACCCGCTCCACCGAGCCGTCACCAAGCTCGGCGTTCAGCCTCCGGATCAGCTCGGCCGCGAGCAGCCGGACCTGCGTGGCCCAGGCCGTGGAGTCAGCGGTCACGGTGAGCTCGCGGCCGGACAGGGAGTCCGGCCGGGTGTGCGCGGCCAGCTCGGGCCCGACAATCTGTGCCCATCGCCCGAAAACCGACCCGGCGGCCGCTGGCTCGCGCCAGCCGCGCGAGTCGATGAGGCCGTCGATCGCGGTATTCAGCGGCTCGGGGTCGTCGCGGCGCGCGCGGCGGCCAGCGCGGCGTGACGAGACCGGATCGGGAGGGCTGGGGCGTTCAGGATTCTGGTCTTGAGGGCGGGCGGGCCGGTTTCCGCGAGCGCGCGCGTCGGCCTTGGCCCGGGCCAGGGCCTCGCGGGCGAGCCGGGCGCGGTCGATGTCGTCAGGCACGCCAGGCCGCCCCGCCGGAGACCTCGAACCTGGCGCCGGCCAGCCGCGCCGGCACGTCGTTCTCTACCGCCGCGGTGACGATGACCTGCTCGGCGTCGCCGACCAGCGTGGCCAGCCGATCCCGGCGCCCGGCGTCCAGCTCGGCGAAGACGTCGTCGAGCAGCAGCACCGGGTCGTCGCCGCCGGATCGCAGCAGGTCGTACGCGGCCAGGCGGAGCGCGAGGGCCAGCGACCACGACTCACCGTGACTGGCATAGCCGCGCGCGGGCAACTCCCCGACGCGCAGCTCGAGCTCGTCCCGGTGCGGGCCGACCAGGCAGACGCCGCGCTCAAGCTCGGCCCGCCGGGCGTCGGCCAGCGCCTGGCGCAGCCCGCTCGCCAGCGCGTCACGGTCGGCCGCCGGCTCGGGGCCGGCCGTCGGCGGCCGGGCCTGGCGGTAGGTCATGGCGGCGGTCGCGTCCTCGCCGGACACCGCCGCGTAGGCCTTGGTCAGCAGCGGCCGGAGCGCCGCGGTGAGCTCCAGCCGCCCGGCCGTCAGCTCGGCGCCCTTTTCCACCAGGTGCTCGTCCCAGACCTCCAGGGCGCGGGGCGCGCCGGGCTCGGCGCCGCGAGGCCCGGCGAATCTGGCCGCCCGGGCCGACTTCAGCAGCGCGGTCCGCTGCCGCAGCACGCGATCGTAGTCGGCCCGGACCCCGGCGAACCGCGGCCGGAGGGCCACCAGCAGGTCGTCCAGGTAGCGCCGCCGACCGTCCGGATCGCCCTTGACCATCGCCAGGTCCTCGGGGGCGAACAGGACGCAGCGCACCGTGCCGAGGGCCTCCCGAGGCCGGGGCACCGGGGCTCGGTTCAGCCGGACCCGGTTGGCCTTGCCCTGGTTGATCTCGATCTCGAGCAGGCTGTCCCGGTCCGCCGAGCTCACGGCGGCCCGCAGGATGGCGCGCTGCGCGCCGTGACGGATCAGCGGGGCGTCGGTGGCCACCCGGTGGCTGCCGAACGTCGCGAGGTAGGCGGCCGCCTCGACCAGATTGGTCTTGCCCTGCCCGTTTGCCCCGGTAAAAACGGAAACGCCGGGCGACAGGCTGACATCGGCCGCCGCGTAACTGCGGAAGTCGGTCAGCGCCAGCCTGGTCAGGTGCACGGCAGCGACAGTATCGCCCGGGGATGAGCCAGGGGAGCCCCGCGTGCCGCGCCCAGGCCGATCAGCCGCCCAGGCGGATCGGCATGAGCAGGT
>Ga0335075_10006967_pt1 | contig 17437 bp, 13 predicted proteins | sample Lox_Sample_24_FD_206723 | JGI IMG/M metagenome (GOLD analysis project Ga0335075, IMG submission 206723) | Soil microbial communities from Loxahatchee National Wildlife Refuge, Florida, United States - Lox_Sample_2.4 | ecosystem: Environmental > Terrestrial > Soil > Wetlands | place: USA...
TCAAGCGTGTGGTGTTTCCGTGCCGGCGTTGAGGACAGGATCGAAGCCGATGTCGTTAAGAGCTCGGCGCTGACGGCCAAGCAACTGACCAAGTTCTACGATCCGGCGATCGCAGAAATCATGTGCGATAAGGCCCGTGCCTTCCGGTCCATGCATGTGCACGGCCGGGCGCTCAACGGCCTGCTGCCTCGCGCGTTGGACAACGAGGCCGACTACACGCTGCGTGAGGGAGAAACCGTGGCCGGGGCACTCATCGGCTGGAATTTCGGCGAAGGTCACCTGCACAACGAGCAACTCGTAGAGGCGGTACAGCGGCGCTGTCAGCTCGACGAAGGCGATCTGCGGGTGATCATCCTGGAAGGCCAACCGATCCAGACGCCGAAGCAGAGGTATCGCATCGTCGACGCCAAGACCGGGCTGATCGAGGAAGGCTACGTCACCGTCGAAGACATGCTGGCCCGCCAGCCGTGGCCAGAGCCCGACGACGAGTTCCCGGTCCACCTGATAACGGGCCGCGCAGACACTCGGCGCCGATGACAAAGGCAGTCGTCGTCGGCGCCGGACCCAACGGTTTGGCCGCCGCAATCCACATGGCGCGCAACGGTTTCGATGTGCAAATCCTCGAAGCTGCGGAAACCATCGGGGGAGGAGCGCGGTCGGGTGAGCTGACCCTGCCCGGCGTCATCCACGATCACTGCTCGGCGTCCCATCCGATGGGCGTGGGCTCACCGTTCTGGAGGGAAATCGACCTGGGCCGCTATGGACTGGCCTGGAAACGGTCGGAGGTCGACTGTGCACACCCGCTGGACGACGGCACCGCCGGTGTGCTGTATCAGTCGATCGAGAAGACCGCCGCGGGCATGGGTGCCGATGACCGTCGGTGGCGGCTCGCGGTGGGCGACCTCGCCACCAGTTTCGACGATCTGGGCCAAGACCTGTTTCGGCCGGTATTGCATGTTCCGCGCCACCTGATTCGGCTGGCCGCCTTCGGACCCCGCGCGCTATTGCCGGCCACGGTGGTGGCCCGGTGGTTTCGCACCGAGCAGGCGCGCTCCGTCTTCGCGGGCGCGGCTGCGCACTTGTTCACCCGGCTGGACCGGCCCATGACTGCATCGATGGGACTGTTGTTCCTGGCCAGCGGCCACCGCTATGGCTGGCCCGTCGCCGAAGGCGGCTCGGGGGCGATCACCGCCGCCCTGGCCGCCGCGCTGCGGGAGCACGGCGGCGCGATCACCACCGGCGTCACCGTCACCAGCCGCCGCGACATCCCCGACGCGGACGTCGTGATGCTTGACCTGAGCCCAGCCGGGGCAGTGCAGATCTACGGCGATGTCATGCCTGCGAGGATCAGGCGGTCTTATCGGCGCTACCGCGAGGGCTCATCGGCCTTCAAAGTCGACTTCGCGATAGAGGGGCATATCCCGTGGACCAACCCGGACTGCCGCCGTGCCGGCATGGTCCATCTGGGCGGGACGTTCGCCGAGATCGCACACACCGAACGGCAGCGCGCCGAAGGCCGGATGGCGGAGCGACCCTTCACCCTCGTCGGGCAGCAATACCTGGCCGACCCGTCACGGTCAGCGGGCAACGTCAACCCGATCTGGTCCTACGCCCACGTGCCGTTCGGCTATACCGGCGACGCCACCGCGGCGGTCATCGGCCAGATCGAGCGGTTCGCGCCCGGTTTCCGGGACCGCATCATCGAGATCGTCAGCAAGGGCACGGCGGAACTGCAGGCTTACAACCCCAATTACGTCGGCGGGGACATCATCGGCGGTGCCAACGACGGACTGCAGCTGCTGTTTCGGCCGCGCGTGGCCATCGATCCGTACTTCACCGGTGTGCCCGGCGTCTACCTGTGCTCGCAATCCACGCCGCCGGGCGCCGGTATCCACGGGCTATGCGGCTACCACGCCGCCCAGTCGGCGTTGCGCCGGCTCGGCGTGACCTAAACCACCGGATTCGCGGCGCATTCCCGCAGCTACTAGGCTAGCGGCGAGCAATTTGTCAGCGACTAAGGAGAGACAAGTGACGCTCCGGGTAGGCATCAACGGCTTCGGTCGAATCGGACGCAACTTCTACCGGGCCCTGCTGGAGCAGCAGGCCGCGGGCGCCGACACCGAGATCGAGTTGGTCGCGGCAAACGACCTGACCGACAACGCGACACTGGCGCATCTGCTGAAGTTCGACTCGATCCTGGGCCGGTTGCCCTACGACGTCAGCCTGGAGGGCGACGACACCATCGTCGTCGGCGACCACAAGATCAAATCGCTGGAGGTTAAGGAAGGCCCCGCCGCACTGCCGTGGGGCGACCTCGGTGTCGACGTCGTCGTCGAGTCGACCGGCATCTTCACCAACGCCGCCAAGGCCAAGGGCCACCTGGACGCTGGGGCCAAGAAGGTGATCATCTCGGCGCCCGCCACCGACGAGGACATCACGATCGTGCTGGGCGTCAACGACGACAAGTACGACGGTAGCCAGAACATCATCTCCAACGCGTCGTGCACCACGAATTGCCTTGGGCCGATTGCCAAAGTGCTCAACGATGAGTTCGGCATCGTCAAGGGTCTGATGACCACCATCCACGCCTACACCCAGGACCAGAACCTGCAGGACGGCCCGCACAAGGACCTACGCCGGGCCCGGGCCGCGGCGCTCAACATCGTGCCGACCTCGACCGGCGCGGCTAAGGCGATCGGCCTGGTGCTGCCCGAACTGAAGGGCAAGCTGGACGGGTACGCGTTGCGGGTGCCAATCCCGACCGGCTCGGTCACCGACCTGACCGCCGAGCTGACCAAGTCGGCCACCGCGCAGGAGATCAACGCCGCGATGAAGGCCGCGGCCGACGGTCCGATGAAGGGCATCCTCAAGTACTACGACGCCCCGATCGTCTCCAGTGACATCGTCACCGACCCGCACAGCTCGATCTTCGACTCCGGCCTGACCAAGGTGATCGACAACCAGGCCAAGGTGGTGTCCTGGTATGACAACGAATGGGGATACTCCAACCGCCTCGTCGACCTGGTCTCGCTGGTCGGCAAGTCGCTCTAACCGTGAGCATCCCAACCCTCCAAGACCTTCTTGCACAAGGGGTTTCGGGTCGCGGCGTGCTGGTGCGCTCCGACCTGAATGTGCCGCTCGACGACGGTGTCATCACCGATCCCGGCCGTATCATCGCCTCGGTGCCGACGCTCAAGGCGCTGGTCGACGGCGGCGCGAAGGTGGTGGTGACCGCGCATCTGGGACGGCCCAACGGCGAACCCGAGCTGAAACTGTCGTTGGCGCCGGTCGCCGCCGCGCTCGGTGAGCATCTGGGACAAGACGTGCAGTTGGCCGACGACGTTGTCGGCCGTGATGCGCGGGCCCGCGCGGAGCGTCTGACCGACGGAAATGTGCTGCTGCTGGAGAACATTCGCTTCGATCCGCGGGAAACCAGCAAGGACGACGGGGAGCGGATGTCACTGGCCCGAGAGCTGGCCGAACTAGTCGGGCCGGCAGGCGCTTTCGTGTCCGACGGGTTCGGTGTGGTGCACCGCAAGCAGGCCTCGGTCTACGACGTGGCCACGCTGCTTCCGCACTACGCCGGCAAGCTGGTCGCCGAGGAGGTCAGCGTGCTCGAGCGGCTGACCAGCTCGACGCGGCGACCCTACGCCGTGGTGCTCGGCGGCTCGAAGGTGTCCGACAAGCTCGGTGTCATCGAGCAGCTGGCCACCAAGGCGGACAGCATTGTCATCGGCGGTGGCATGTGCTTCACATTCCTCGCCGCAAGCGGTCTTTCGGTTGGCACGTCGCTGCTGCAGACCGAGATGATCGACACCTGCCGCCGCTTGCTCGACGAGTACGCGGACGTGTTGCGCTTGCCGGTGGACATCGTGGTGGCCGACGAGTTCGCCGCCGATTCGCCGTCGCAGGTTGTGGCCGCCGATGCGATTCCGGACGGCAAGATGGGGTTGGACATCGGGCCGGGTTCGGTGACCCGCTTCACCACGCTGCTGTCCAACGCCGAGACCATCTTCTGGAACGGCCCGATGGGGGTCTTCGAGTTCCCGGCGTTCGCCGCGGGAACCAAGGGCGTCGCCGAAGTGATTGCCGCCGCGACGGCCAAGGGTGCGTTCAGCGTGGTCGGCGGTGGCGACTCCGCCGCGGCCGTGCGCGCACTGGGCCTGCCCGAAGACGGCTTCTCACACATTTCCACGGGTGGTGGCGCGTCGCTGGAATACCTTGAGGGTAAGTCGTTGCCCGGCTTAGAAGTATTGAGCACCCAAAGCTAAGGACGTCGATGAGCCGCAAGCCGCTGATAGCCGGCAACTGGAAGATGAACCTCAACCACTTCGAGGCGATCGCGTTGGTGCAGAAGATCGCGTTCTCGTTGCCGGACAAGTACTTCGACAAGGTCGACGTCTCGGTGATTCCGCCGTTCACCGATCTGCGCAGCGTGCAGACCCTGGTCGACGGCGACAAGCTGCGGCTGACCTACGGCGCCCAGGATCTGTCGCAGCACGACTCGGGCGCCTACACCGGCGAGATCAGTGGGGCATTTCTGGCCAAGCTGGGCTGCAGCTACGCCGTCGTCGGTCACTCCGAGCGGCGCACCTACCACGACGAGGACGACGCGCTGGTGGCCGCCAAAGCCGCCGCCGCGCTCAAGCACGAGCTGACCCCCATCGTCTGCATCGGCGAGCACCTGGAAGTCCGGGAAGCCGGTGAGCACGTCGCCCACTGCCAGAACCAGCTACGCGGATCTCTGGCCGGGCTGTCGGCCGAGCAGATCGGCAAGGTCGTCATCGCCTACGAGCCGGTGTGGGCGATCGGGACCGGGCGGGTGGCCAGCGCCGCCGATGCCCAGGAGGTGTGCGCCGCGGTCCGCAAGGAGCTGGGCACGCTGGCGTCGCCGCACATCGCCGAGAGCGTCCGGGTGCTCTACGGCGGGTCGGTGAACGCCAAGAACATCGGCGACATCGTCGCCCAGGAGGACGTCGACGGCGCACTGGTCGGCGGCGCTTCGCTGGACGGCGAACAATTCGCGACGTTGTCCGCCATCGCGGCCGGCGGCCCCCTGCCGTAACGGGTGGTGCGGGCGTGGCTGGTGAGGCGTTGCGGGTTGACCCGCAGCTGAGTTGCGTTTAGCTTAGCGACACCTGATAGAAACACAGGTTCGTTAAATTCTGTGGGTTGCCCAACTACTGTCAGGGCACTTACGCAGCTCTACCCAAAGCCCCGGAAGGCAACCGAATGACTGCTCGCGACGGCACCAAGGGGAAAAACCGGCGTGGGATGGCCGTTCTGGGCGGCGCCGTTGGTGCGTTTGCCGCCGCGGCAGCGATGGCGACCGGCTCGGCGATCACTGCGGCCCCCGCCAAGGCCGACATTGACGCGCTTCTCGACCCGATCATCCAGCCCATCATCACGTCACTGAGCGATGCGATCGTCGGCTTCGATCCCACCGCCGCGGCAGATCTGACCAGCTGGACCGACAGCCTGCTGGCGAGCCTGAATTCGCTCGATATAGGGGCTGCGTTGCCGGCGAGCGCGGAGCCTGCGGCTGCGCTCGCGGCATCTGACCCGACGTCGGGCACCTACGACATCCCGCTGAGCGTCCAAGAAGGCACCGAGCCGACCGTGGACGTGTCGGTTGACGGCTCGACCCCGGAAGCGACGCTCGTCGACACCGGATCCAGCGGCCTCGTCATTCCCTCGACGGACCTCTCGCTGACACAATGGTTCGATCTGGGATTCCCCACCGGTATCAGCGAGAGCGGCTACAGCGGTGGGGTCCAGTACCTCTATCTCGAATACAACGACGCCTCAGTCGATTACGGGGGCGCCCTCACCAGCACAAATACCCCCATCGATGTGGAGTTCCTGTCCTGGCCGACATCGTTCAGCGCAGGCTCACCGTTGGACTTCCAGCAATTCCTTTCCGATAACGATTCACCCGGCGGCATCCTGGGTATCGGGGACGCCGCGGACGCGGGTCCGTCCGAGAGCCCGTTCCAGGCGGCGAACTTCAGCGGTGTGACCGTCGACGTCCCGCAGAACGAGCTAGTCGTCGGTGAGAACGCGGGCACGCCCATCGACACGTTAGCCGGAGCCCCGACCCCTAACGCCAACCTGACCGAGGTCGTGACAGCCCCGGGTGGCGCGACGATTGGTAGCGGCTCGGTTTCCGACGATGTCGATTCTGGCGGTGTTTACGGAACAATCCCGTCGACCATCGATCCAAACGACTTGACGGGAGACACGATTACGGTCTCCGACGGCAATACTGTGCTGTATTCGTACGTAGTGGGACCCAACGAGACGCCAATCGTGACGACGGGAGCCTCGGGGGTCAACTCGATAGACAGCGGCGCCGAACCGTACTTGAACGAGCCGATTTACATCAGCTACGGCGGCACCGACGGCGCGATCACCTTCGACGAGCCCCTGACCTAGCGCCGGTCTGAGGCGGCTCACCGCGGGCCGGTAAGGTGTTGGCCATGGAACTGGCCCTGCAGATCACGCTGGTGGTCACCAGCGTCTTGACTGTGCTGCTGGTGCTGTTGCACCGCGCCAAGGGTGGCGGCCTGTCGACGCTGTTCGGTGGCGGCGTGCAGTCCAGTCTGTCCGGGTCGACGGTGGTGGAGAAAAACCTGGACCGATTGACGTTGTTCGTTGTCGGCATCTGGCTGGTGGCCATCGTCGGTATGGCACTGCGGATCAAATACAACGCCTGAGCCGTCCTGCTCGCAGCGCGGGTTAACTCGCGCGCCCCGATACTGGATGGATGGCTGACGTTTCCAAGACCGGTCTGGAGCCGATCGGCGCCGTCCAGCGGACCCGCACGGGCCGTGAGGCGACCGAGCCGATGCGCGCGGACATCCGGCTACTAGGTGCCATCCTCGGCGACATCGTGCGCGAGCAGAACGGCGACGAGGTCTTCGATCTCGTCGAGCGGGCCCGGGTCGCGTCGTTTCGGGTGCGCCGCTCGGAGATCGAGCGGGCCGAGGTGGCCGGCATGTTCGAGGGCATCGACATTCACCAGGCGATCCCGGTGATCCGCGCGTTCAGCCATTTCGCGTTGCTGGCCAACGTCGCCGAGGACATCCACCGCGAACGCCGCCGGGCTATTCACGTGGCTGCGGGCGAGCCGCCGCAGGACAGCACCCTGGCCGCCACCTATGTCAAGCTCGATGCGGCAGAACTCAACGCGGCGACGGTCGCCGAAGCACTGACCGGAGCGCTGGTCTCCCCGGTGATCACCGCGCATCCGACCGAAACCCGACGACGGACGGTGTTCGACACCCAACACCGGATCACCCAATTGATGCGGCTGCACGCGCGAGGGCACATCCACACCGACGATGGCCGCGACATCGAACTGGAACTGCGACGCCAGGTGCTGACCCTGTGGCAGACCGCGCTGATCCGGCTGTCCCGGCTGCAGATCTCCGACGAGATCGCCGTCGGGCTCCGGTACTTCCAGGCCGCGTTCTTCGACGTAGTGCCAAAGGTCAACGCCGAGGTGCGCGAGGCGCTGCGCAGCCGGTGGCCCGACGCCGACCTGCTGCCCGAACCCATCCTGCGGCCCGGCTCGTGGATCGGCGGTGACCGCGACGGCAACCCGAACGTCACCGCCGACGTGGTACGACTGGCCACCGGCAGCGCGGCCTACACCGCGCTGGGTCACTACACCGCCGAGCTCACCGCGCTGGAGCAGGAACTGTCGATGTCGGCGCGGCTGGTTGCCGTCACCGACGAACTGGCGGCGCTGGCCCAGGAGTGTGATGAGCCGGCCCGCGGCGACGAGCCCTACCGTCGCGCATTGCGCGTCATCCACGCCCGGCTCACCGCTACCGCCTCCGAGATCCTGGATCGTCAGCCGGACAACCTGCTCGACTTGGACCTTCCGCGGTACACGACGCCGGGGGAGTTGCTCGCCGATCTCGACACCGTCGACGCCTCGCTGCGGGTTAACGGCAGCGCGCTGCTGGCCGACGACCGGTTGGCCCGACTCCGGGAAGCCGTGCGTGTCTTTGGTTTTCACCTGTCCGGTCTGGACATGCGGCAGAACTCCGATGTCCACGAGGAGGTGGTCGCGGAGTTGCTTGCCTGGGCCGGAGTGCACTCCGACTACGGCTCGCTGAGCGAGGACGAACGGGTCAACATCCTGGCTGCCGAGCTGAGCACCCGTCGGCCGCTGATCGGCGACCGCGAGGAACTGTCCGAACTGGCCCGTAAAGAACTCGCCATCGTCAGCGCGGCCACCCGTGCGGTCGCCAGCTATGGTTGGGCGGCGGTGCCCAACTACATCATCTCGATGTGCCGTTCTGTGTCCGACTTGCTGGAAGCGGCGATCCTGCTGAAGGAGTCCGGCCTGCTCGACGCCTCCGGCAGCGAGCCGTACTGCCCGGTGGGCATCGTGCCGCTGTTCGAGACGATCGACGACCTGCGGCGCGGTGCATCTATTCTGGAAGCGGCACTTGACCTTCCGGTCTATCGGGGCATAGTCCGGGCCCGCGGCGACAGCCAAGAGGTGATGCTCGGCTACTCCGACTCCAACAAGGACGGCGGCTACCTGACCGCCAACTGGGCGTTATACAGGGCCGAGCTCGACCTCGTCGAATCTGCACGCAAAACCGGAATCCGGTTGCGGCTCTTCCACGGTCGCGGCGGCACGGTGGGCCGCGGCGGCGGTCCGAGCTATCAGGCCATCCTCGCCCAGCCGCCGGGTGCGGTGAACGGCTCGCTGCGACTGACCGAACAGGGCGAAGTGATCGCCGCCAAATACGCCGAGCCGCAGATGGCACAGCGCAACTTGGAAACCTTGCTGGCGGCCACCCTGGAATCCACTTTGCTCGACGTCGAGGGTCTGGGCGACGCGGCTGGCCCGGCCTACGAGATCCTCGACGAGCTGGCCGACCGGGCACAGCGTGCGTACGCCGAATTAGTCCATAAGACACCGGGTTTCGTGGACTATTTTCTGCAGTCCACCCCGGTAAGCGAGATCGGGTCGATGAACATCGGCAGCCGCCCGACATCGCGGAAACCAACATCGTCTATTGCCGACCTCAGGGCGATCCCGTGGGTGCTGGCCTGGAGCCAGTCACGCGTGATGCTGCCAGGCTGGTACGGAACCGGCTCGGCCGTCGAGAGTTGGATCGCTGACGGCGACGGGCGAGTCGAGCAACTGCGTGACCTGTATCAGCGGTGGCCGTTTTTCCAGACGGTGCTCTCGAACATGGCGCAGGTGCTCGCGAAAACGGATCTCGGTCTGGCGGCCCACTACGCCGAGTTGGTGGAGGACGAATCGCTACGGCGGCGGGTGTTCGACAAGATCGCCGCCGAGCATCAGCGAAGCATCAACGCGCACAAGCTGATTACCGGCCAGGATAATTTGCTCGCCGACAACCCGGCCTTGGCGCGTTCGGTGTTCAATCGTTTCCCATACCTAGAACCGTTGAACCACCTGCAGGTCGAACTGCTGCGCCGATACCGTTCCGGCGACGACGACGAGCTGGTGCAGCGTGGAATTCTCTTGACGATGAACGGGTTGGCCAGCGCGCTACGCAACAGCGGCTAGCGCCTGCGCCGAGCGTGAAACTGTTGCGAGTTTTCAGCTGAGATGTCGCAATGGCTTCACGTTCGGCGAATGTCACGGTGACCTCAGCGGCGGACGTAGTCGAGGCGACAGGGCCCGTCGGCCCGTGCCACGCCACCGATCTGTGCGGGCACGGGCCGAGGATGCGTCGTCCAACCCGGAGTCATCCGGTAGCGACCGAACAAGTGCGTCATCGCCGCCGTCATCGCGGAGAGCGAAAATGGTTGTGCCGGACAGGAATGCCGGCCATGGCCGAACGCCGTCACCAGCATCGGTGACGGGAGCGCCTTCTCGTCGGTAAGCCGGTGCCGCGTCCATCGGTCCGGATCCCAGGTTTCCAGACCCGGCGCAGCGGAGGTGTTCAGCAGGGGCAGCAATGTGGCGATCGTCCATCCCGGCGGCACCTGGTAGCTGACGTCACCGGTGTCCAAGCAGACCGGGGACAGCACGGTGCGGGACATGATCGAGCGCTGCGCCAGACGTGTGGATTCCAGCGCGCAGCGCTGCGCCAGGTCGGCATCGCCGGCGACCCGCGCCAGATGCGCAGGATGCTCGAGCAGGTCGACCAACGCCCATCCCAGCGCGGCGGCCAGGTTGGACATCGAGGCGATGTGTATCAGCGCGACGTCGAACGCGATTCCCCGCACGCGACTCTCGGGTGGCTCGGAACTCCAGGAGTCCACGATTCTGCCGAACAGGCCTTCATCGTTCACGTCGTCGGCGTCCCAGCGGCGCACGGCGGCGGCGACGATATCCGCAACGTCGTCGAGCGCTGCGCGCTCGGCCCGCTTGTTCGAGGCGGCGACGGCCGTCATCGCGTCGGGATGTACGAACGCGTCGGCGCCGTCGAGGATGTCGAAGGCTCGTGCCAGTCGATCGAACGTCTCGCCGTCGGCCGATCCGGGTCCGGCCCAGGAGGCGAGCCCCATCCGGTGGCCGAGTCGGCGGGTGAGGTCGAAGACGTCCAGCGAGCCCGACGATCCCAACTCGGCGGTTGTCTGTTCGAGCGCGCGATCCAGGTTGGTGAGGTAGGCGGCCACGTCGTCGCGGCGGAACAGTGTGCCGGGCAGGATGCGCCGTCCGTCGAAGATCTCGTCGGGGAGTTTGCGGCGCAACATCAGATAGTCGGCGACGCCCTTGGAGGCTTTCTCTTCGGGCAGCCCGTAGAACGATTCGACGCCGGTCGGGGAGAAGGTGAATAGGTAGTGATCCTGACCGCTGTGTACGGCGAAGGTATCGCCGTGCCTGGCGCGGGCTGCCGCGATAGCTGCCACGGCGTCGGGGACCGAGACATCCCACGGCAGACCGGTGCCCTCGGCGTACGGCGGCGCGGGAACAGGGTCGGGCTGCGGCACAGGTTAGCGGCGAGTACGGTCGCGCACCGCGTTGACCATGTTGCGGAAAGCATGTTCGGTCACCGAGAACGGCGACATCACCGTCTCGCCGACGCCCACCATGTAGTCGATCCGCTCGACGATCGCCTCGACCGGCGCGACGAGCGTAACGAGCCGCTTCATCAGGTCGTCAATCCTGCTCAGCGTGGCCTCGAAGTGGTCCAGGCCGCCGTCGAGGCGCTCCACCGCACCATTCAAGTTCGAGAGCGAATCGTTGAGATCCGTCAGGGTATCGCCCAGGCCACCCAACACGTCTTCCAGTTGGTTCACCGTGACGTCGGCGTTCATTGCCGCCTGGGTGAGCGTCTTGATCCGCTGCCGCGCCGGTCGGTCCCCGGCGCTTTTGTCTGCCATGACGCCAATTATTACCGTCGCGGGAACCTACGGAGTCGATTGCCCATCTGATGGGGTATGCAACACAGACATTGCGACCACTACCGGCCTGTCCAAACCAACACCATCCGACGGCTTGAGGCTTATGTGCGCGGCTATGCCGACCGGGAGGCTGAGCGGCGCCGCTAGTTGGAGGTTTGCCCGGCCGGGATCGCAGCTGCGGCCTGGGTGTCGAGAAACCAGACGGTGCCCTCCCGGCCGATCGCACCGGCGGCCGGTATGGACACCGGGTCGGCGCCACCGAGCGCGGCGGCCACCGCGTCGGCTTTCTCTGCCCCGGACACCAGCAGCCAGACTTCGCGCGATCGCTGGATTGCCGGCAGTGTCAATGTAATTCGTAGCGGTGGCGGCTTCGGCGAATCCTCCACCCCGACCACCAGCTGCGTGGTCTGGCGCACGGCCGAAGTGTCCGGAAACAGCGAATTGATGTGGCCTTCGGGTCCCATGCCGAGCAGATGGACGTCGAAATTCGGCGCGGGATTACCTGATTCGGCGTTGGCGGCCAAAAGCTGCTCGTAGGCCAATGCGGCCGCGGCAAGATCGCTGCCGAATTCGCCGTCACGCGCCGGCATCGCGTGCACGTTGCGCGCCGGGATGTCGATGTGACTAAGCAACGCATCACGGGCCTGCTTGTCATTGCGTTCGTCGTCATCTTCGGTGACGTAACGCTCGTCGCCCCAGAACAAATGCACGTTGGCCCAGTCGACTCGTGCCGCCTGCGCGCGGAGATGACTCATCAGCCGGTTGCCGTTGCCGCCGCCGGTCAGCACGATCTGCGCTCGCCCGCGGGCGGCAATGGCCGCGTCGATGACCCCGATCAGTCGCTCGCCCGCGGCAGTGACCAGCGCCTCGCTGTCGGCGAATGTTTCAACCCTGGTACTCACATATACTCCACTCGGTCAATCCCTTCGAGCGCGGAGAAGTAGATCGCGTCCGGATCCAATCGGCGCAGATCCTCGGCGAGGCATTCCGGGGCTTCTCGGCGTGGCAGCGGAACAAGCGCGTCGGGCTTGGCGGTGCGGCTCAAGGTCGCCGTCACGCCATCCTGCGGTCTGCTCAGCGTCACCGTCTCGCTGTTGCGCACCAGTTCGACTTTGAGCTCGCCGACCGCACGGCGCACGGGACCGTCGATTCGGCCCGCCAGCCAGCCCGCCAGAACGTCGAGTGCGGGTTCGGTCTTGAGGCCGGAGACCAGCGCCGAGGTGATCGGCTCATGCGGCGGCAGGTCGATCGCCGAGGCGAGCAGCGCCCGCCAATAGGTGATACGGCTCCAGGCCAGGTCGGTGTCACCAAGGGTGTATCCGGGCAGCCTGCTTTTGATGCAAGCCAATGGGTCAGCCCCGTTGGTTGCGTCGGTGATACGCCGGATTGCCAGTTGGCCCAACGGATCCTGCGCGGGCACCGCCGGGGCCACATCCGGCCACCACGCCACCACAGGGATGTCCGGCAGCAGAAAGGGCACGACGACGCTGCTGCAGTGTCCGGCGAGCGGGCCCGAGAGCCGCAGCACCACCACCTCGCTGGCCCCACTGTCGCCGCCGACTCGCAGTTGAGCGTCCAGGCGCGCTTCGGCGGCATCCGCTTCTCCGGTGATCACCACGATTACCCGGCTGGGGTGTTCATGGCTGGCCGCGTTGGCCGCGTCGATGGATTCTTCGAGGATCGTCTCGCTGTCGGGCGCGATGACCAGAGTCAACACTCGGCCCAGCGTTACCGCGCCGGTCTTCTCGCGCAGCTCGTCCAGCTTCTTGTTGATCTCGGTGGTGCTGGTGTCCGGCAGCTCGACAATCAAGGCCTTCTCCATTCCCGGCCGGTGCGGCGCAGCATCTCGAACGACGACGCCGGGCCCCAGGTGCCCGCCTCGTAAGGTTCGGGCTTGCCGTGTTCGGCCCAATTATCGAGGACAGGATCCAGTACCTCCCAAGCTAATTCGACTTCCTCGTTGACCGGAAACAGCGACGGCTCGCCCAGCAGCACATCGAGGATCAGCCGTTCATATGCCTCCGGGGAATCCTCGGCGAACGCCGAGCCGTAGGAGAAATCCATGTTGACGTCGCGCACTTCCATCGCGCTGCCCGGCACCTTGGATCCGAATCGCAAGGTAATACCTTCGTCCGGCTGTACCCGGATCACCAGCGCGTTCGCGCCGAGCTCATCGGTCATCGTTGCGTCGAACGGTAGGTGCGGGGCCCGTTTGAACACGAGCGCAATCTCGGTCACCCTGCGGCCCAGCCGTTTTCCGGTTCGCAGGTAGAACGGCACGCCCGCCCAGCGACGGGTATCGACCTCCAGGGTGATGGCGGCGAATGTCTCGGTGGTGGAGTCCTTGGAGAAGCCTTCCTCGTCGAGCAGCCCGACCACGTGCTCACCGCCCTGCCAACCGGCGCTGTACTGGCCGCGGGAAGTGGTCTCGTCCAGCGGTTCGGAAAGTTGGGTGGCGGAGAGCACCTTGATTTTCTCGGTCTGCAACTCCGACGGCTGAAAGCTCACCGGCTCTTCCATCGCGGTCAGCGCCAGCAGTTGCATCAGGTGGTTCTGAATCACGTCACGGGCGGCGCCGATTCCGTCGTAATAACCTGCGCGGCCACCGAGGCCAATGTCCTCGGCCATGGTGATTTGCACGTGATCGACGTAGTGCGCGTTCCAGATCGGGTCGAACAATTGATTGGCGAACCGCAGCGCCATGATGTTCTGTACCGTCTCCTTGCCCAGGTAGTGGTCGATGCGGAACACCGATTCCTCGGGGAAGACGTCGTTGACCACCTTGTTGAGCTCGCGTGCGCTGTCTAAGTCATGACCGAACGGCTTCTCGATGACCACCCGCCGCCAGCTGCCGTCCTGAGGCTTGGCCAGCTCGGCGTTGTGCAGCTGCTCGAGCACCGCCGGAAAGCTCTTCGGCGGAATCGCCAAGTAGAAACCGTGATTGCCGCCGGTGCCGCGTTCGGCGTCGAGCTTGTCCAACGTCTCGGCCAGCCGGGCGAACGCGGACTCATCATCGAAGTTGCCTTGGACGAACCGGCATCCCTCGGCCAGCCGGTCCCAGATGACCTGCCGAAACGGCGTGCGGGAGTGCTCTTTTACCAGCTGGTAGACCTCGTTGCTGAAGGCCTCGTCGTCCCAGTCCCGGCGGCCGAAACCCACCAGAGCGAAGGTGGGCGGCAGCAATCCGCGGTTGGCCAGGTCGTAGATCGCCGGTACCACCTTCTTGCGCGCCAAGTCGCCGGTGACACCGAAAATTACTACGGCGCAAGGCCCGGCGATTCGGGGCAGCCGCTTATCCCGCTTGTCCCGCAACGGGTTTTGCCACTGCCCGGCACCTGGCCGGCTGGCTGGGCTCATTTGTCCGCGGAGTCGAGCTGCTTCTGAGTCTCGGCCAGCAGCTCCGTCCACGAAGCCTCGAACTTGTCCACGCCTTCGTTCTCCAGGACGAGGAACACGTCGGTCAGGTCGATCCCGGCGGCCGCCAGCTTGTCGAACACTTCCTGCGCGGCCGATGCGGTGCCGGTAACCGTGTCGCCGGTGACAACCCCATGGTCGGCCACTGCGTCAATCGTGTTCTCCGGCATGGTGTTCACGGTGTTCGGGGCGACCAACTCGGTGACGTACAGCGTGTCGGAGTAGTCCGGATTCTTGACACCGGTCGACGCCCACAGCGGCCGCTGCACGCGCGCCCCGTCGGCCTCGAGTGGTCCGAATCGCTCGCCGCCGACGAACACTTCCTGATAGGCCGCATACGCCAGTCGGGCGTTGGCCACTCCGGCTTGGCCGCGCAGTGCCAGCGCGTCGGCCGAGCCGAGCTTCTCTAAACGCTTGTCGATTTCGGTGTCCACCCGTGAGACGAAAAATGAAGCCACCGAGTGGATCTTGGACAGGTCGTGTCCCACGGCCTTTGCCCCTTCTAGCCCGGCCAGGTAGGCGTCCATCACCTCGCGGTGCCGCTCCACCGAGAAGATCAGCGTGACGTTGACCGAAATACCCTCTGCCAGAGTCGAAGTGATGGCAGGCAGTCCCTCTTTGGTGGCCGGGATCTTGATGAACAGGTTCGGCCGGTCGACGATCTTCCACAGCTCGATCGCCTGCTTGATGGTCTTGTCGGTGTCGTGCGCCAAGCGCGGGTCGACCTCGATCGAGACGCGACCGTCGACCCCATCGGAAGCCTCCCACTGCGGCGCCAACACGTCGCAGGCGTTGCGGACGTCGTCGGTGGTGACAGTGCGCACCGCGGCGTCCACGTCGGCGCCCCGTTCGGCGAGCTCAGCGATTTGACCGTCATAGGCGTCGCCCTCGGCCAGCGCCTTCTGGAAGATCGACGGGTTCGTGGTGACGCCGACGACGCTCTTGGTGTCGATCAGCTCTTGCAGGTTGCCCGACTGCAAGCGCTGTCGGGACAAGTCGTCCAGCCATACGGACACACCCGCGGCGGACAGAGCGGCGAGGTTGGGATTCTGAGTCGTTGAAGTCATGTGCATTTCCTTCTCTTAGTTGTCGATTGTTCGTTCGGCGGCATCGACGACGGCTTCGGGGGTGAACCCGAATTCGCGGAACAACGTCTTGTAGTCAGCGGATTCCCCGTAGTGCTCGATCGAAACGATCTCGCCGGTATCGCCGACCAGCTTGTGCCAACTCTGTGCGATGCCGGCCTCGACGGCGACGCGCGCCGAGACCGACGGCGGGAGCACGCTGTCGCGGTAATCCTGCGGTTGGGACTCGAACCATTCGACGCATGGCATCGACACCACGCGGGCGACGATGTCCTTGTCCGCCAACAACTTTTGCGCCTCGACGGCAAGCTGGACCTCGGAGCCGGTGGCGATCAAAACCACGTCGGGTTCGCCGCCGCCAGCATCGCCCAAAATGTAACCGCCCTTGGCCACGCCCTCGGCGGTGGTTCCCTCCAGAACCGGCACACCCTGACGGGTCAAGCAGAGCCCAGCTGGGCCACTGCCGTTGCCGCGGGCCAGAATTGCGTGCCAGGCGTAGGCGGTCTCGTTGGCATCGGCGGGACGCACCACCGACAGGTGCGGGATCGCACGCAGTGCCGCCAGATGCTCGATCGGCTGATGGGTCGGGCCGTCTTCGCCGAGCCCGATCGAGTCGTGCGTCCACACGTAGATGGTGTCGATGTCCATCAGCGACGCCAGCCGCACCGACGGGCGCATGTAATCCGAGAACTGCAGGAACGTGCCGCCATACGCGCGGGTCGGGCCGTGCAGCACGATGCCGGACAAAATCGCGCCCATCGCGTGTTCGCGGACACCGAAGTGCAGCGTGCGGCCATACCAGTGCGCGGTGTAGTCCTTGGTCGAAATCGACGGCGGGCCAAAGGAATCGGCACCCTTGATGGTGGTGTTATTGCTGCCCGCCAGGTCGGCTGACCCGCCCCATAGCTCCGGCAGTTTCGGTCCCACCGCGTTGAGCACCTCGTTGGATGCCTTGCGAGTGGCCACCGCGTCGGACCCCGGTTCCCAGTGCGGGATGTCGGCGTCCCACCCGTCGGGCAACTTCTCGGCGGTCAACCGGTCCAGCAGCGCTTTGCGTTCGGGTTCGCGCTGCGCCCAGGCCTCGAATTCGGGTCGCCACTTTTCGTGTGCCTCTTTGCCCCGCTCCACCAGCTTGCGGGTGTGGGCAATGACGTCGTCGCGCACCTCGAAAGTCTTGTCGGGATCGAATCCCAGGATCTTCTTGACGGCTGCCACCTCGTCGTCGCCAAGCGCCGCGCCGTGCGCCTTGCCGGTGTTCATCAGGTTGGGCGCCGGGTAGCCGATGATGGTGCGCAACGAGATGAACGACGGCCGGTCGGTGACAGCCTTGGCGTTGGCGATGGCTTCTTCGATCCCGACCACGTTTTCGCCGCCCTCGACGCGCTGCACGTGCCAGCCGTAGGCCTCATACCGGGCTGCGGTGTCCTCGCAGAGCGCGATGTCGGTGTCGTCCTCGATGGAAATCTGGTTGTGGTCGTAGAACACGATGAGGTTGCCGAGCTGCTGGACCGCGGCCAGCGACGACGCCTCGGAGGTGACCCCTTCTTCGATGTCGCCGTCGGAGGCGATCACGTAGATGTAGTGGTCGA
>Ga0335075_10006968_pt1 | contig 17437 bp, 13 predicted proteins | sample Lox_Sample_24_FD_206723 | JGI IMG/M metagenome (GOLD analysis project Ga0335075, IMG submission 206723) | Soil microbial communities from Loxahatchee National Wildlife Refuge, Florida, United States - Lox_Sample_2.4 | ecosystem: Environmental > Terrestrial > Soil > Wetlands | place: USA...
GCACAGAGGATTACTTATCTCTTGACGCGTCGTGATGCAGGGTTCGTACATACATACGCGAATACACATGCGATCATTTTATCTTTCCAGAAAGCCTAAATTCTGTTCTGAAGCGGTGCATGTGCCCAACGTGCGATCGTGTTTTGTACTTTGGAGATCTGAGCCGCGACATAGCCCCCACAAACAGCCGTGTGCCTCGTTTTTCTCTCCCTCCACGTCCACGTCCACGTCCACGTCAAAGGTCTCTCCCTTCATCCGATCGATATGCGATATCTGACAGAATAATTTTCTGAGACTCATGGCCCCATTCATTCATTTACTCACTTTTCCCTCGGATGCTCGGTCCGGAGGGTGGGCAATCCCTACCTGGCCTAAGCCGAGTGGCTCCCAGACGTGATGGGCGCCAGGCCAGGCTGGAAGGCGCACTGAGGCTGGCGACTACCGTGCAATAGTTCTGTCTTCAGGGCTGCGGTGGAGGCAAGGGTCGTTCCCATTCGGGGAGTCATCATATGCTCTTATACCTTCCGGGGGTGATAGCTCAGATGCTGAGATGGCTAGAATAGGGACGAAGGCGTGGTGCGTGACGGTGGGACGTGCCAGAAGAGGTATTGTTGAACGATGGTGTGGAGATAAGATACTACTTTCACCAAGGAGTTGAGGCAATAGTTTCTCAACGCCACGGTTGAATTGTGGTTTCACAAGGTGTAGTATAGTATCTGGCGGCCTTCCGAAGATGGACTATTAATTCAGTAGTCTTATTTCAAAACAAGACTGTTGCACCGTCCATCGTTGGTCGTGACTCACTTTTTCTTTTTCTGAAGTGCCTTGTCCTCCGATTTCTGAGACTAACGTACGTCGTCGGAGACTGTTAATTGTGACCAAGAGCGACTATTGCTTTCCGAATCGCTGAAATAAATCCGAGTAGATCTCTACCGCATAAGTATCCATGGCCGAAGTGAATCATATATTGATCTTCAGATCGGCCATGCCATCATGCGTGTCCTGATTCAAGTGCAACTGCAAGCCAAACTGACTTCGTCTCTGCTGTTGCAAAAAGTTATATTGAAATCGGAAAAGTTGAACGGGTGAGTCTTCGAATCTCAGTCTGCTGGAGATAGCCGTACCAGTCGCCTTTGACCATAGACCATCGGGTCCCTTTCTATGATAGATGTCCTTAATTTAGCTTATGAATATGAAATCTGACAGATGTTTGGGTAGAACAAACATATGACATGTCGAGTTTGTCCACGCGCAGGTCATTAAGCAAATGACCCACCACCTCGGATCACTTATAATGGCAATACCATAACATACGAGAGCAGAGGTTACATATGATGACATATATTCACATATTCCCCCTGCTCCTTCCCCGACTATGGATTACAACAGGTCAATATGCACATAGGGTATCCATCCAGGCGCGAGCCCTTTCTGATCTCCCAGGACCTATTAAATGCGCCCCTTGGTATTTTCCCCTTTTTAGATTCAATGAAAAGATTTCAAGGCCTAGTCATGGCCACGTTAGAATCCCCTAAAGGGATCATCTCTTTCACCTCGCGAATATCCATACTCTTCTTCTCCTGCAGTTTTGCTTCCGCCATACCAGTCGTCCCTCGTCCCCCCATATGCTTTGCCTCCATAAAAGCTGTCCCGATTCCTACTCCTGCGCCTTCCTTCTCGGCTCCCTCTGCCAGCTCCGGCTATTCCGATGGCCCCAATCTCTCGACTTCTCCTCTTGGCCGCCCCTACCGTACCTGTCTCTTCTGCCTCATCTAGGTAATCATCGAACCGACTGATGCCCATGGGACTTATGAATGCTTCCATTCTTACAGTGCCTACCGCGTCAAAGAAATTTCCAATGACTGCACTAGGTCTTCCAGAGGCGTCTGAAGTCCGGATTGATGAGCGTCCTGAGGCACCGTAGCCGCCTGCAATAGAGGATGATTGCTGTGATTGATTATAAATATCGCTCGAGTCATTTGTTCCCACGCTTAGGCCAGCTGTGCTTGGGGCATGATTATGCCCCCCATACCCGTTGACAGCTCCATTTCCATTGGCGTGTGACAGTGGAGGTCTGCTCCCGCTACTGTTAGTACTAAAACTTGATGCTGGTGGTGGTAGAGGGCCTTTGTCAGAAAAGCCACGGAAGGAGAGTGGTGGTGGGATGCGTGAGCCAGTGTTACTACGCTTTCGCCCATGACTTCCGGGATACGGACGGTCTGTAAATCGAGGAATAACGGGGGCATCGGCTGCTTCTGGAGAGTGGAAGTAATTGTTGAGTTCTCTACCATTGTGACTATGTTCACTGCCACCCCCACCCCGATTGCTTGTATCAGTACGGATGCTCTCGCCTCCATGCTGGCTCGAAGGACCACTTACAGGGCCGGATCGAGAGGTAATCGAGCCATAGGCCGAAGTCTTGCCCTTAGCGACTCGAATTGAATCACGGATAGGATTCTTGCGGAGACGAGCGCCTTGGCGAGGAATTTCGAAGTCTGGTATATGCTGTGGGGGCTGTGGTATTGCTACGATGTCCGGGACAGCTTGGGAGGAATGTGCGAGGAATGAAAGAGCTGTGAGCCACATGTAATGACGTTCACTGGTGGAGGCAGTAAATTTCAGAGCACGGGCTGGAGTTAGAATAAGGATAGACCGATTAAAGAGTGGCGACACGCCCTTAGGGGCAGGGTTGTCATCCTTAACATCCAAGACGGATTGTATAGTTACTGGTTGCTGTTAGTAACACGTCATACTCCCAACTAGAATTGACTTACATTTTCGACCACTCTTGCCCATCAATGCGGAGCCAGAAGTTGGTTGCTTGCTACTCCACATCACAGCTCTCTCGTAGGGCGCAAGCCACACCCAGCGCTTGTGACGCACGCCATTGGCGCCATTTTCACCCTCCATACCGCCAGATTCAGGTACACCAAAAGATTTCCGCCTTCTAACGTACTTGTACATCCACTCACCCACCATAGTCTGAGCAATAGCGTCTACAACACTGGTAGACTGAGTGCTGCCAACAGACTGACCTCCTGCCGTATTGAAAGTGTTGGCAGTATTAGTCGAGGGTTGCTGCTTGTGTTTTGCAAATCGGTTCATACCAGGCATAACAGGCGAGGTAATGTCATCGAAGGGCATAGGAGGTAATCGAGGACTCTCTGGGGCTTCTGTCGAAGCTGATAATGGAGGCGGAGATCTACTCCCACGGCGGCGATACCTTTGCGAATTACCAGGTATAGCAGCTGCAGACCTGACTTTGCGAATACTGTTCGCTCGGTAATGGCCTCTACCTGAGCCGCGTCTTGCCTGGCTTCCCCAAGGGTCCCGAGTAGGACTTCTGTTGCCCTCACTAGGAGCACTGACGCTGAACGGTGGCTTCCTTGAACTAGCCCTAGTTGGAATAGGGAACGGTGGCTCTTTGACAGCTTCCGGTAAGCTAGGACTTCGAGAACGTCCTTGGTGAGCAGCAATGCCATTCGATATTAAAGCAGCGCGACGCATTGTGCTGTGCTTTGCCGAGTTTGTTAACGTTAGTGGTTTGTCAAGTTGACGAACAGTAGACTTTACTGTCGTCTTCTGGAATTGTGCGGCATCAGGTACGTTGGAGAAGCCGTTTGACTCAGAATACCCAGATTGCTTCAAAGAGGTCTTTGAGGGACGGGATTTATCTTCCGTTGGTTCCACACCCTCCGGTACTGACGTAGGAGCTGTTACGGAACGTCTTACAAGCGGTCTTACGGATGATTTGGGCTTGGGGGCAGACAGAGCAGTTCTAAAATCGTTGTCGCTCAAATCCGCATCCGCAAAGTCATCACCCTCATCTGAGCTGACACCATCAAAACCTGCAAACAGGCTACTGCTTCGACGCGGTCTCCGTAAGGAACTTCGATTGCTTGCCAGAGGTCCATCATCATTATTCCCTGGATAAGCATCATAAGTCTCTGGAGATTGCGGCTTGGGAGGTGATGATGAAATTTCCTTTGCACTCTGTGGGCTGTTCATCCGTTTGGGATTGCGGGGCGGTAGTGATGCAGGAACGGGTGGAAAGCGTTCCTTATCGTCGATTGGTGGTTCCGGCGATGGTGGTTTTGAAGATATGGTTGACGGTTGTAAATGTTTCGGAAGCATTGCAATTCGCTTGTCCACTCGTATTTCCTCTGTTTGTACTGATACCGACCGATATGCCACGGATAGTTGCAGCGAAACTTGGCAACCCACATCCTTGAAGTACTGGGGCAGGCGCGGTTCTCGAGGAGTTGCTGGTCTGGAAGTGGGTGGATGAATGGATATGGAAGGGATTGGAATGGGTGGGACGGGACACTGAGGTGGCAGGTAAGGTGACACCAACTCAAGGAGGTCGGTTTGTGTCGCGTGGGTTTTCATCTCGACAGCTGCCCGAGGTTGTGGAGAGAGGGGTGCTGAGTTTGTCGGTGATTTAGGAGTCCTCGGTGGACTGAGTGGATCATCTTGGGTTTGGGATCCCGCAGATATCATTGGGTTGCTTTTCATGGGCTCAATTATAAGTGGAGGAGAAGCATGAACACGTTTCCGGCGTTGATTTGCCTCAATCTCCCACTCTGGACCAGCATGGTGTTGTTTTGCGGTTTCTACCACAGCCAACGTCTTTGCCAGCCCAGGAGTATCCTTTTGGCGTTCAATGTTTGTCAACTCTACAACTGGTGTCGGTTTGAGCTGTGGTGATGGAGGAGGGGAATACTGCACTCCAGTGTCAACATAGAGGTTTCGATCAAATATAGATGCGGCTTTCGAGCTCGAAAGATTGTTTATCTCTTCTGCTGCTTCCTTGTCGGGCTCCTCATCGGTTTCGACAATACCGCCCTGCAGTTTGTCCAAAACTTGATTAGCTAATAGACGGCCATGAGCAACGCTTCCGGGCCTTCGAAGACTGTCAATGCTCTGGGTTCGCAGATGTGTCTTTGACATCATGCTCTCACGGCTTTGATTTCGTCGATGATTGATGAAGGACATAGCGCTCTCTCGGCCGTCATGGTCTGCTGGGAGATCTTCATCTTCATCAAGATCAAGTTCATCTGCCAAACTGACACCGTTCATTTTCGAATTGAGCATCGAAAACCGGATGCTGTTCGTCATACTCATTGAACGAACGCTCGCAGTGTCGCTCCCATGGCCGACGCCATTCTCCTTGGGAAGGTCTTCAGTTTCGTTCTCTCCATTGTGTAGATGGACTTGGTGTGCTGCTTGATAGGCCGCAACCTCTTCCAGGACAGCCTTTAACCGGCCTTCGGCAACATGTATCTTGCGTTCGTATTTCCTCTTATCATCTTCCCAGGTATCTTTGTCTCGAGCCCAGAGTTCGTGAACCCTGTCGGAATCCTCTTCTTGTGAGCGAATTTTCTTCTGCGCCGTTTCTAGCCGCCGCTTGAGCTCTGCGGCGCTGTCAACAGCCTCGTCCCGTTCTCTCGCAAGTTCACCAAGCGCTGAAGATGTTCCACCTTCCAGGAGAGCTAATTGGCGTTTCAAAGACCGACTTTCCTTTGCTGTTGCACTCAGAGTAGCTGAGAGGGTCTCATACTCGCCCCGAGAATTATGGAGAGATGTTTCCAAGCCTTCTATGATTTTTGTCTTCTCTTCCTGGTCCCTCCGCAAAGCAAGAATTTCCGACACAAGATTTGCATGCAAGGTCGGTGTAAATCGACGAGGATCTAAGATGGAGATACTCTCGTCATTCGTAACATCTTTGGAATTCCGACGGGAATGGTTCTCGCCGTTTGGTAATGGTGGAGGAGAAGATGACGGGACAGGAGATATTGACTTTTGCCGCGAAGACCGGCGCGAGCTACGTGATGGTGTCCTATATGGCGTATCGCTTGGTGCTGGTAGAGAAGACTGAGCAGCCGTAGCATACTCATCTTCTGTCTCCCACACATTCATCTTTGTCTTCACGAAATCACAAACTGGCTCAGGAGTTCAACCGGCTACCATAGCTACCCGTGGTACAGCTTACACCATGTAGCTGGACTAACACTTTGGTGTAAATTATGTCGAATTAGGCCTGGAGTATCGCCTCAAAGCTGTTTCTCATCAGCCTTCTGAAGTTATCTTGTATTGCAGATATCTGTGATGTTTCGTTGGCAATCGTTAGCTGAGGATGTTCTCTAGATTGAACAGTCAATGAATGTTTCATCAATGGTTGGTACCGAGGCACCCTGCCAAGTAATAGATAGATCAGAACATATACAAAACGTGCACCGATTCATAAGAAGACATTGAAATTGATTTAGCATCCGCCTGTTGGCAGTGCTTTCAAGTTGACCAGAGGAAAATGTCAATGCATTGACTGGTTGAAACTTCGCATACCTCTTAGAACCCTGGACAATATGTCATGCTGGAGGTAACGTTATCCGTTTTGAATGTCTTCAGCTTGCAGAAGTCATGTCATGCTACACGGACTTTCTACAACATGTCCATCCGCTCGAAAACGGAACAAGGCCCAAAGATAATAGTTCCAAATTTCCTCTTCTGACTTTTAAAAGCGCTTAGTTATAGAGATTCTCCTAAGGACGTTGACGGAAGCTTCTATGTAATGAAAGAACAAGAATAACTCGAGAGAGAGACGGTTTTGTGGTTGCGTGTGGTATACAGGAGGGCGTGGGCGTTTCACAGGCTCTAGTATTCGAACAATGCTGCTGTACGGTACAGAATTAGCCATTTCGTCCTTCCAATTTGCTGTTGATTATCGAGGTAACAATGCGATTGACTTCAACCATGATGAGCAGATCTGGTGGGGTGACGAGAACTGCACGTACCCGTTACAATTTACAATCGCGTGGGAAAAAGGTGGGCGTGGAAAAGCGTCAAGCGCGTTCAATTCGTCAAAGATGCTTATGGAATATTCTGCAAGGCTTTGTTGTAACTGAGACACTCCAAGAGAAACTTAGTACAGATAATGCAGAGACAAAGGCATGTAGCTATATCCAAGGGCTACGCAATAACTAAGTCGTAGTATGCGAAAAGGAGAGAGAACACGAACAGCGACGACGTGAAGCTTTTGGGATGATCGGTGAACATAAAATGGGGGACCGTGCGAATCCTAGAAAGAGAGCAACGAACGGGACCGAAAGTAGTCAAGGGGAAAAGACAGGGATCCTCGTGTGCCGGGATGAACGAGGTTTGGAAATGAGGCACCATAATCGACAGGGCAAGAGGAGCCAGAGCCAGCTAGAGGTAGCGTTGAAAAAGCAGGAGCCACCACCAAACGTGCGCTGTTGGCTAGTAGAGTGGGATCGCTAACGAGTTCGAACGTGATGATATGGCATGCGAACTGTCACCTACATAACAGCCCATATCATACGCTCTCTGCAGCAAGGATAACTCGAGATCCCGAATCGGATGGGCAGATTTCTGTACCCGATGCATACGCGAGAGGAGACACAACACTTGAACTCCTGTACTTCGTACCTGATTGTACGTAGAAATCCACTGTAGGAATCTGTACCTTGACGTTGATTGACATGTCTTGCAAGGTCTTTGCTTGTTTACCCCAGATGTCCCACCGATCATGCAAGGTCTACGTGAGTCCAGGAATGGAGTACGTGAAGCGCTCAGTGTCGGCCCCAACCCAAAAAGGGCCTTTCTCGGATTTCATGTGATATGAGAAGTATTATTTCTGGACACAGGAGATGAGAGAAGGGTGATGCTGTGGAAGGGTTCCGCCTGGTTAGCGTGTTTGAAGTTTAAGAGGCGAGAGGTGCCAGAACGTGGTGTGTGATGAGTGGGCTTGCTGCAACCCCTGACAGTCCCCGACCCTCAGGCACCCGCATGTTCCTTATTTTCCCTCGACCACAGAAGTATGTCCTACAAGTAGTATTCCACTGCATGAGATTGTCAAGGAGTCGCAGAATTTGGCTGGTCGGTATATTCTACGCCACAGTGTTTAAGATTTGGAAGAAATCTCCCGTACAACAAGGCGAATAGGACGACCGCTGTTGAAACTATTATGTCTGTGGGTAGATTTTCAATCGTTAGAAAAAGCTGGATAAGGCTGTGGTCGAACAAGGAAACGTGATGATGGGGAGAAGTTGGGGTGCGGGTACCTGAGATTTCCCGTAGCTATTACAGACGATTGGGTATCACGCTCGGACCACTCAGCGGCGGAGGCGGATTTTGGCTCTCGTCTGCACAGCTCAATCTTAGACACTTTCCCCCTTTTCTTCCGTGCTGAGCAGTCATAACTCTGTTGGTGGCTGCTTTTTAGGAAAATCGTGGCGCTGTCCTGCAGCATTTCCTTCTCGGATAGGCTGTGAGAAATGTCTGGGTACCTCACATAACGATATCTTGATCTTCACCCTGCACGCTGTGATAAGACTGGATCGTTACCTGTCAGCAGCTGCGAACCCTACGCTGGCTTGATGGCTTGATGATTCTCTGCATAGATTCCAATCATCAGCCTGACGCAACATATGCTCCTAATATATGGTGTTAAGCCGGATACAGATAAGATGCCAATTTGAATCTGCAGTAGTCATCCCCGCGGCTTCGGGTTCCTCCCTTTTCGGTAGACACCGCTTATGCACCAGTGCTTCCAGGGCCTGTTCTGCACGCTGGTCACTTTCTTATCGGGCTCCCATGCTCGGGAATGGGACGTCTCACAAAGGAAAGTTCCTGGCTACCGGCCTTATATCCATGTTGGTGTCAACGGCCTCGAGCCACCCCTTTGGCTAGCTAACACGGGAATAAAGAGCCGGGGGACTGATAATAAATAAGTCTATCTTTGGTCAGTATCCAAAGATCTGCTTTATTGCAGGAGCTATCACACGCCACGTTTTCAAAAATGCAAGGTCTCCATAAGGTGTCGGAATATTGGCCTTGTTATTGTCCTAGGATAAAATCGGTCTGGAGAGATATTGCTGAATAGTACGGAATAGTTTCCCAAGCCGCAATATTGTGACACTGCAAGATTCATATTGGCGGTGTTCGCTACTGATGTGGCAATGTCTCCGTGTTTCGTACCTGAACCGGACGGTAGATTGACATCAGACTTGGCTATCAGAAGGAAACAAATGGTTTCCTCACATGCTCGATGTCCCCGCAGCCGATCCTTTGTCCCGCTGGATATGGCATGTAAGAATACGTTAATAATGCTTGATAGATTCCCTATGAGGCAGCGATCGACTTCTCATCCTCGTCTCCTACAATTTAACGCTAGATGTTTATAGGGTATCAACTACTTGAGAAATTAGGCCTACGTACTCTAGACATAGAGGGATACAAAGGACTAACCTTTGCAAGTATCAGGTCAGGTCGACTGCCGAAATCAGTGGAGTGTATGCTACAATATAGAAGGAGGTCGAGAGCGGACCATGAAAGGTGCATTTTAACACGGGAGAGGATGCATGAACCCGATCCTTTCGCTTCGGATCTGCATACGTACCCGCTGTAGATGTACAAGGAGCTAAACTTTTCAAGGGACATCCAGACGCGTTTCAAAGATTGCATCGGTATTTATATCCCATCAGGATACCGCTTTTGGCATCTAAGATGGCAAGAAGTTCAAGGTTCCAAAAGACATCTCTCCTATGATATGTGCGGAAATTTCCCTGATGACAGTCCAGTAACGGGGTGATTTCAATAGATCGAGAGACAATTTCCTTATTACAGCTACACTTTTTGGACAAAGTTATTTACATACTCTAAAGGTCGTGTCCTTTAAACTGCGTGATATCGTAGTCAATCTATTCCGAACCTCCTAGCAAGTTCTACAAAGCCATCTTCATCTTCAGTCACCCACATGTCCACCCAAGTTTTTGCATCCAGGTACTCCTTGTCATTACGGCTCCAATCCTCCTCTTGCTTTCTTTCCACGTAGATCGTCTTGAAGCCACAATTCCGTGCAGCCTGTAAGTCAACCAGGTGCGCCGCCACCATTGCAACTTCATCAGGCTTCAGCCCCATTTTCTTGGCTGCTCCCATATACGTGGAAGGGTGGGGATTGTAAGCCTTAAAGTCCTCTGAGGACTGAAGCATCTTGAAACTTAGATTTCCATTTTCCTTTAGGTCTTTCAAAAGAGACTGGTTGCCATTTGACAATGTCGAAGTGATGAATCTCGTACCCAACATATGCAATCCAGAGGAAGAGTCCGGCCATGGTTCAAGGAAATGCCAGACCTTACTCAGGTCCTCCACTTCATCCTCATTATAGAGGCCCTCAAGCCTCCACGTCTTCAACAAATCGATTAAGCTCAGACGATGATGGGTATCAATATCTCTCCAAGGATCCTCATTCGGTTTATATCCTTTCACAAAAGCCTTATAAGCATCTCTCCATTGTTGAGCAAATTGCTCCCATAGTTCATCTGTGAGTTCAGAAAGCCGTCTCCGAACTTCAGGAGATAGGTCTGCAGAACGTGAGGACGAGGATACCTTTGCTGCAGCACCGTAGATGAGTGTCGTCGTTACAGTTTTGCGCCAGTTGACAACGGTGCCAAAAACATCAAATATCAAAGCCTTTGGTGGGACTTTCGTCAGATCGGTGCTTGATGAAGCCATCTACCAAGATTGGTTCAAGAATACTTCGGGTTGTGACACAGTAATTTTGCCCGATGAGGAAGTGGAGTTTCTTTGCCGAACATCGAATCAAGGCCCTGCCTTGAAATAGAATACCGGATGTGACGCGGCATCCATGCATTTATAGCTGCACCCCTTACGATTAAGCTTTTCTCCATCCTCCGTCATCGATTGCACCCTTCAACGAAGTTGCAACAATTGGGTCGGGTTCACATTGCCCTTCTTATACTTCGTGTATGTCACATTAAGTGACAGCATAATACACTCTTCATTCTTTCAGGATAGGCACAATGTATCATCACAGGAGTCATTTCAGCGATCGACATTACGAGGGAACTATGTCTGGGCCTTTCTCCTTTCTTAATCCCACAATCCGACGATCACCGGTCCCTGTAAAACCTCAATCCCGATCTGGATCAGAGACAGGCGATGAAAGGACACCAGATGGAGAAACTACGGGTTCCAGTCTATCTCCCAATAATGATCCTGCAGAGATGCGAGCGCTCGCAGTGGAGCAGAAGTGGCGATCAAGAGATAATCGAAAAGGTACGCGGAGCTGCGCTAATTGAGTCGAAGACCTTGCTAATGCAGTTTATCTAGGTCGTCATACCATTACTGTGATTCCTGATCGCGGTGGAAAATACCTGACTCCCCCGCCGACTGCAACACTCCGAGAGACCTTGAAAGGCATATGGCGAATGTTCACGACATACCCTTATTGGGATGTGTCGTACCTTGTTGCCGTTATCTTCACATTTGGATCAGCGGTTTGGTGCATCAATGCTTTCTTCGTCTGGCTGCCACTGCAGGATCCTTCCACCGAGTTTCCTGGTGAGATCACGATGGCCGGAGGAATTACCGCTTTTCTTGGCGCCACCATCTTCGAGGTTGGGAGCATATTCCTCATGATTGAAGCTGTGAACGAGAACCGCAGTGATTGCTTTGGCTGGGCGTTAGAGGAAGCATTAGAAGAAGAGGGTCTCATACGCGTTCGCCCAGCTCATACATGCAAACACCACCATCGCAACAAGCACTCTCTCTTAGGGTACGGCAAAGGGTCCGAAGGTATTCTTAATCTTGGTTGCCTACTTTGTCGATACTGATTGTCAGCAGGCAAACCATCCCATGATCTCCCAATGGAAGATAAATCACATCCCAACTCCGGCAATGCTCGCAACTGGACCTGGATCCCAACATGGCACGAATTCACCACGCACTACATCTATGAGGTCGGCTTCCTCGCGTGCTTTTTCCAGACGATGGGAGCGACCATTTTCTGGATTTCAGGCTTCACAGCACTCCCTGGCATCAATAATAATCTCTCGCCAGCAGCTCTTAACGGCGCCTACTGGTCGGTACAGGTGATTGGAGGCACCGGTTTCATTATCTCTAGCTCTCTATTCATGCTTGAGACGCAACAGAAGTGGTATTTGCCGGCGCCGAAGACCCTTGGCTGGCATATTGGTCTATGGAACCTCATCGGAGCCATAGGCTTTACTCTCTGCGGTGCTCTAGGGTTCTGTAACGGAACGGAAGAGATATATCAGGGTAGTTTGGCGACCTTCTGGGGAAGTTGGGCTTTCCTTATAGGTAACCAGGTCGCTTCTCCCCTACTAAAACTTTACTGACACTCAATTTCAGGCAGTACAATTCAGTGGTTCGAGAGTTTGGATAAACATCCAGTGGACGTGGAGGAGGGAGGCGGAAGAATTTCAGACACACAGCCCGTCCGCTCTTAAAAGCAAGGTGATCAATTCTTCATCTGTTACAAAGCTTGATTCCGTGTATTTTGGATCTTGATATTGCATACAATTTTGATTGGAGTAAAAATTCTCAATAGTTGGGCATGGATGGAAATATAGGTATGGAATTGGCCGCGGCTAACATAATCTAGTGGAGGGGAAATATTGCATGAGCACTTTTGGGAGTCTATGGCAATAAGACAAAAGTCTGCGGTGCTGTGTCATGCATAAATTATATTTTGTTTTCGTATTCAACTGCTACCAAAAGAAAGAGCATGCTACTTAGCCTGCGTTCCACATCTATCAGCAGTGGCGAATTGCTTCATTGCAAACACCCTTGATAGAAACACTTTCACCACCCCTTGAACTCCCACTCTCGCTCCCAACGTTGCCAGTTCCCCTACCTTCAACCCCCAAATGTCCCGTCTCTTTCATTGCAAACGCCATCATCACAGTTGCCACATCAGGTGCCACGTCAATCGTGCGGGGGCGCAGCATTGTGTCACAATCCTAGAGTCACAATGCTGTGCTTGCCTCCATAACTGGGCCAGCCTCATGTCTCATAACTTGCTTCGCTCACGAGGATCTGTTCCTCCCAACATCTCTAACTTCGGAACGGTTGGTTGTAGGCGTTGTAATCGGGCCGGTGTGAGAGGCCTCGGCGATGGGTAGAAATCGGTTGGGGCTGCTCGGAGACGGACCTGTATGAAGCATCTCAAAGGAATATATTGGTATCCTTGATGACTTGAGAAGAGGTGAGCACCTGGTAGGTCATAGGGCGGTCAGGAATGTAGATGAGAAAGGTTACTGATGGGTTTCAGTAACAACGAGCATTACAGTACTGTCCTTAAGAGATTTACAGATTCCATTCCTCATATGCAGATGCCATTCTGGACATAGGCAGTAAGATGGCTAGCCCGGCATCCCGTATATAGCAGCTGGTAATTGATATATTCACCCAGGATAGCGCATCTCATCTCACCTCACTTCATCCACTCTCCTCTGGATAACCTCCGTCATTCTGCACCCCGTCAGTTTCTATGACACTAGATAGTAGTTTCTTATCCGTTATCAACTGCCCTCCTCAAACTTATCAAAAAACAAACGCTCCAAAAAGCACCTTCCTTATCAATACATCTCCGACAGTAGTACTTCCAGGAACGCAACAAAACTACACGCTGGCCGCCTGCTGGCGTGAGGTACCTTGTACCATCATTGCATGCATCCGATCTGCACCCCCCAACCTCCTCACGTTGTGCAAAAGTCGGTATGTCAAATCCCACCACCACGTTCAATTCCCAGGATTTGGTATTGTTCATTCTCGCTAGCCCCCAGGACCCCGCAATTCACGGAAGCGGAGACGGGGCGGGCACGGCCAAAGGCAAAAATAAAATGGCCTGGCGAACACGGGAATGCTATTTTCAATAATCCAACAGGACTTTTTCCTTACGTAGCTCCGTAACACAGGAGAATCATCAACGTAAACTCGTGTTGCGTACCTTTGGCCTCACAATGCCACACGTTTTCGTAAGCACAGCTTTACTACGTGTGCTTTGTCTTAGTTTACATACCCCACGTGATACATAGTCCACCACTTAGATGCGGGCGTGCTTGAAAACCAAAACATTTTACATACCGGTCCAACTTTCAGAACCCTTGATTTCCAGCACGCATGATGGTGCCGCCCAGAGGAGAAAATCGGGGCGCCCACGCCCCCAGCCCAGCTCGAAAAGCGCCGGGACGGAATACCCGTTGCCGAATCCCTGGGACCTTGCGAGGCGCGGCCCAGTTACAGTACTTCTACATGGTAGCATTGCCCACTGCTCTGCGACGTGCAGTCCCATAAGCAAGCAAATATTATACTACCTTGGTCCTAGGTAAGGTAAGGTACAGTGGAGGTACATCGGCATGCGAGCGTCGTGGCCAGTAATTTCCACCGTGAGCCCGTACCGCGGTACAACTAACAGTTGTCACTACGAAGTACCTATACCATACGTCACTCCTCTTCTCCGCCCTGCGACCCGCTCTGCGACCCGTTACCCGGACCTCGTCAAAACTGCTCGCAGACCTCGCCATACATCCGCCGTACAGTAGTAGCCTAGCACTGCAGAGCACTGCCTAGTTTCCCCCCCTCGTAGAGCCAGCCTACCGGTCTTTGCCTCCCCGACTCCCACCAACATTCTCGGGGCCAACCCAACTGGTGCTTTTTGCCGCTACCAACATCAAATCCGCCAGAAATACTCATTTATATCCCTGCCCGATCACTCACCTAGGCTGACACAAACTGTTCATGAATGCCCAAGCCGACGGGGAATTTAGGGCTCCACGTCACGCTTTTTTATCTTGGGAACGGGGAACGGGGAAAAACAAAAAGGCTTGTGAAATACGGAAAGGGCCAAATTAGCCACAGCCTTGGTTTTTTTTTTTTCTTTTTTCCCCTCCCCCCTTGCGTGCCCTTCTGGCTTCGAGCATCGGCTAAAGTTGAGTGTTTGCGGGCGAAGACGCCAAAATTGAATGGGTAGGGACTGTCACAGTCACAGTCACGGTGCCTTTCATGCGCCGCCGAGGGAAGTAGTACTATCAAATGTCAGGAACGTGCCGAAGCCTCTCCAATTTCCGCTTGGGCAGCGGGAGAAATGGGAAGGAGGGGTGTGATTTTGATATGGTGTAGTAGTATTCTATTTATTTGTGCGCTCCTACACTCGACTATATCGAGAGATAAAGCGTCGTCATCTGTAGTAGCGTCGGCTTTGCTCTCCAAAACTAATACAGACTTCAGAAGAAGAAGTAGTAGCAGCAGCTTAAACGTTGACAAATTTGCTCTGACCATGGCAGCCCGTAATATAGGCTTGAATATGGTGAGGTTTGGATGTGATAAGAACCCTATATAACGCCCCCAGAACACCTTGTCTCTAAGCGGGTCCCTTTCTTGCAAAAATGTTGTGAATGTGGACTACTCCGTTTGTTTGGTCGTGCGCCATTCCCCTCTTTTTAGTACTCCTATTCGCCGGGAATAGCATGAAATAGAGAGGTTGTAAGGGATGAATAGATATGATGGCCAAAAGTGCAAATATGATTTGTGGCATCGAATGTTGTAGATCTGCAGGAGAGTCGTGCGCTGGCTGCTAAGAAGTGTTTCGTGACGGATGTGAGAATTCATGCTTCAGCAGTTCTGATATATCCCAAGATGATGTGTGTGCTGGGATGCCACGTTCACGACAGAGCCCTCTCATAAGATGACACATTTCTTCCCATTGCCATGTTTTCGATACGTTCGCTGGGGGTCTCGCTGGCTGTCTCGCTCGCCGCCGCTGCTTCCCATTCCTGTGCCAGTCCTCCCAGGTAGCGTTCGAATGCTCTGTTGGCGTTGGCGGCGAAGAAGTCTCACGACATCGTAGAAAGCTTTCTCTACATTAATGCAATTCTTTGCAGATGCCTCAACAAATTCACATCCCAACTCTCTTGCCAGTGCGTGACCTTCCTGCGTAGAAACTTCCCGCTCTGTGACCCTATCGCTCTTGTTCCCAACCAGCATAACGGGAACTTGACCGAGGGGCGCTGCCGCGGACAACGGAGAGCCTGGATAAGATGGCGAAGATGCGGATGACTCCTTTACCCGCTGAATTTGATGATGGAATTTTTGAATCCGTGTAAATGACGAGCGTGATGATATGCTGTAAACGAGGACGAAGCCCTCCCCGTCACGAATCCACTGATCTCGCAAAGCTGTGTACTCCTCTTGACCTGCAGTATCAAGGACTTCGAGCATGCAAGATTGACCGTCAATGACAACCTGCTTTCGGTATGAATCCTCGATTGTGGGATCGTATGTCTGTAAAGGTTTAGTACAGCTCGTTGAGGTTAGTGGATCACGTCAACCCACTTCAACAAAGTGATTTAAGCACAGCTGGATCGTAAGAGCTGTCTAGGGAAGGGCGTTAGCTGCATTCTCCGGCTACAAGAACTTGACATACTTTACCGACTCCACCATCACCAAGGACAACAAGCTTGTACAGTGTCATGCGAGCCGCCATGGTTGCAAGAGTTCTTGAAAGGCGCCTCGAGTTTCATGTGCTTGTGCGTGGATGCAAAGGTCGCCGAAGATCGTCTGGCCAGGCTAAAGCGACAATCCGTAGGTGGATTATAGCAGTTGCAGAGACTGAGGACACCTAAATGGGAGGACTGATGAATTTTGGCTGTTTTCTTGCAGAAGAAGAAAGATCAGAGATAGATGCGGGCAGGAAGCTCGGTCCCTTCGAGTAGTGAATGGTGCTGCCAGCCAGTTCGCTTGGCTGTCCCCTATTAATTCTGGAGGAACGGAGCACATCAATTGAGGCCTCGTCACCTTTCCTGCTTATTTTTCTCGAATCACTTGCAGTTTTTGCGGTATTTCTAACTTTGGAGTCCTATCTTCCAAGATGAAGATGGCCTCTGAGTGTTGACCAGAGTAGGTGGGGGTTTGGGCGCGGGATCAAAATTGTTCGTATATAGTGCGCTATCGATAACTAACTCCTGCCTGCGCTGTGCTGTACCTCCTAGTCCGTCTCTGGTGGGGTACTTGGGACGCTGGTACAGGATTCCCAAACGAGAGTAATATCAGCCGACTCTTGCGATTTGCAGATACTGAAGTGGGGACATAGAAGGCTCTTGGGAAACCCAGATCCTAGATGACTATTCTCGTACAGGTTATTGTGATCTACCGCCCACAAGTTACTAAGAGAAAATCACGGCTGCTTCAGTGTGTTCCGGGAAGGGAGCCTTGCGCGGGTAACATATTTAAGAATGTGCGGGATCCAAGGATGGAGCACCTATAGCACACGTTGCTTAATGAAGTCATGGTTAGCCTTCCACGAAACCAAGAGCGCCGCTCGTGGCGTTGGTGCCGTGAAAAAGCAATGCGTCTAACCACAAGAGATAGTCTTCCACCAATCACGTTCATAAATTTCAAAAATGGATTCTATTCCTGTTTGATTTGTGGCTTCTTGACTTTCGGAACCACCAAAGAATTGACGTTTGGATGCGCCAAATTCATCACACAGCCAGATAACGCCCTCCAAATTCCTACAAATAATTGAATAGAAACCAAATACACCATCTAAACCATATCCATATCATTGATCCGTTGCGTGTTCGTCCCCAAATGG
>Ga0335075_10006970_pt1 | contig 17435 bp, 12 predicted proteins | sample Lox_Sample_24_FD_206723 | JGI IMG/M metagenome (GOLD analysis project Ga0335075, IMG submission 206723) | Soil microbial communities from Loxahatchee National Wildlife Refuge, Florida, United States - Lox_Sample_2.4 | ecosystem: Environmental > Terrestrial > Soil > Wetlands | place: USA...
AAGGTTCCGCGGCCGTCACAAGCTCCACAAGTTCGAGGACACCGGCCTCGAGAAGTGCGTCGGCTGCTCGCTGTGCGCCGCCGCCTGCCCGGCCGACTGCATCAGGGTGGTCGCGGCCGAGAACACCCCCGAGCACCGCGTGTCGGCGGGCGAGCGCTATGCCGCGGTGTACGAGATCAACCTGTCGCGCTGCATCTTCTGCGGCTACTGCGAGATCGCCTGCCCGTTCGACGCGATCACGATGGGCCACGACTACGAGCTCTCCGACTACGACCGCACGGATCTGATCTTCACCAAGGAGATGCTGCTGGCCGAGCCGTTGGAGCGCACCCCCCTGCGAAACGAGGGCGAGTGAGCGCGCGGGTATGAGCACGCTGCTGTTCTTCATCGCCGGCATCGGCGCAGTCGCGGGCGCGGTCGGCGTGGTCGTGCTGCGCGACCCGTTCTACGCCGTGCTCGCGCTGGTCGCGCACCTGCTCTCGCTGTCGCTGCTGTTTCTGCTGCTGCGCTCGGAATTCGTCGCGGCCGTGCAGGTCGTGGTGTACGCCGGGGCGGTGATGGTGCTGTACGTGTTCGTCGTGGCGTATGTCGGCGGGCGCGAGGAGCCGGTGGGCGAGCTGCTGCGTGGAAGGACGCCCGCGGGGGCGACGCTGCGCCTCGGCGCGGCCGTGCTCGGCGGCGCGCTGCTGATCGAGCTGCTGATTGCCCTGCTCGGCACGGGCCTGAAGGCCGTAAGCGGCTACGGCGCGTCCTACACCCCCGGGCCGCACGCGTTCGGCACGCCGGCGTACATCGGTTGGCTGCTGCTGAGCAAGTTTTTGCTCGTGTTCGAGGCCGCCTCGTTTTTGCTGCTGGTCGCGGCCGTCGGCGGGGTCGTGCTGGCGCGTAGGCGCGCGGGCCTCGAGGACGAAGAGGAGTCGAGCGGACAGGTGCTGACCCCGCTCGATCTGATCCGCCCGAAGCGGACCGGCACGATGGTCGAGGGCGTTGGCGGCATCTCCTACGCGCACGTGCTCGCGCGCGAGGAGCAGGAGTCCGAGCGCGAGTCGGAGTCCGCAGCCACCGTCGATCCGGCCGCGACAGCGGAACCGGTGGGCGCAGGGGCCGGCGCGGGCCCTGCCGCCGGGACGTCCCGCCAGGAGGAGGGCTGGTAATGGCGATCGGCTGGTATCTGGCTATCTCCGCGATCGTGTTCGCGCTCGGCGCCGCCGGCGTGATGGTCCGGCGCAACCCGCTGGTCGTGCTGCTGTGCCTGGAGCTGATGCTCAACGGCGCCAACCTGTCGTTGATCGCGTTCTCGCGCATGTGGGGTAACGGCGCCGGGCAGATATTTGCGATCGTCGTGATGACCGTCGCCGCCTGCGAGGTGTGCATCGGCCTGGGCATGATCGTCGCGATCTACCGCCGCAGGCTGCCGATCGATGTCGATGAGCTCCGGGAGTTGCAGGGCTGATGATCGACCTCAACGTTTATACCATGGTTATCAAAATCCAAAAAGGATACATGCACACCCCCGTCTTTAGAAACGCAGGCAGCCGATGAGCACGACCACGTGGGGCTGGCTCGTCCTCGCGTTCCCGCTGCTGGGGACGCTCACGATCGCGTTCGGGTACAGGGTGCTGCCGGGCCGCACCGCCGGGGTGATCGGCACCGGCGCGATCGGGCTGGCGTTCGTTGCGGCGCTGGGGACGCTGATCTCGCTGGTGGGCCACCCGGCCAGCCACCAGGAGCTGACCTCGACAGCCTGGAGCTACGCGAACACGGTCGGGGTCAACGCCAACGTGACGATCCTGGTCGATCCGCTGTCGGTGTTCATGATCCTGATCGTCAGCGGTATCTCGACGATGATCCACCTGTACTCGATCTCATACCTCGAAGAAGACAGGGGGTTCAACCGCTATTTCGCCTACCTCAACTTCTTCGTGTTCAGCATGCTGCTGCTCGTGCTGGCGGGGAACTTCGTGTTGCTGATCGTCGGCTGGGCGTTCGTGGGGGCCGCGTCGTACCTGCTGATCTCGTTCTGGTACAGGAGGACGACCGCGACCAAAGCCGGGATCAAGGCGTTCGTGATCAACGTGCTCGGCGACGCCGGGTTGGTGCTGGGGACGTACTTCATCTTCAAGCACACGAAAACGCTGGACTTCCTCGGCACGTTCGCCGCCGCGCCGCACGTGTTCCACACGAGCGAAAGCGACGTGGTCGTGGGCTGTCTGCTGCTGCTGGTGGGAGCGTTCGCGAAGTCCGCGCAGATCCCGCTGCACACGTGGCTGCCCGACGCGATGGAGGGCCCGACCCCCGTGAGCGCGCTGATCCACGCCGCGACGATGGTGACCGCGGGCGTGTACCTGATCGCGCGGATGCACGTGCTGTTCGAACTGGCGCCGGCGGCGCAGGACACGGGGGCGGCGATCGGCGCGCTGACGCTGCTGATCGCGGGCACGATCGCGCTGACCCAGACCGACATCAAGCGCGTGATCGCGTACTCGACGATGAGCCAGATCGGCTACATGATCATGGGCGAGTCGGTCGGAGCGTACGCGGCCGGGATGTTCCACCTGATGACGCACGCGTTCTTCAAGGCGCTGCTGTTCATGGGCGCGGGCTCGATCATCGGCGCGATGGCGGGCGAGCAGTCGCTGGAGAAGATGGGCGGGTTCAAGAAGGCGCTGCCGTTCACGTTCGCGTGCTTCATCATCGGCGGGCTGGCGCTGTCGGGGATCCCGCCGTTCTCGGGGTTCTTCTCAAAGGACGAGATATTGCTCGTGACGGCCGAGCGCGGGGGCTGGCACTGGATCCTGTACGTGATGGGGTACCTGGGCGCGTTCATCACCGCCATATACACGTTCCGGATGATCTTCAGGGCGTTCTACGGCGACCCGGTGCCGGAGGCCAGAGAGATTGATTTGAAGTCCCACCCGCCCCACCTGCACCACGCCGAGGTCCCGAGGAATCCGGCGAATGGCGAAGAGGAGGACACCGACGTCGGGTTCCCCGGCCCGCACCACACGGTCGCGGAGCGGGCGATGCCGATGAAGGTCGCGATGACGGTGCTCGCGATCGGCGCGATCGGGGCGGGGCTCGTGCAGATCCCGGAAGTCGACGACGTGATCACCAACTTCCTGCGCCCATCGTTCGCCGGCTCGCCGCTGTACGAACCGCACACGCGCGACGGCCTCTTGATCTTCGGGCTGTGCATGGGCACCGTGCTGGGATTGACCGGGATCGCGATCGCGTATCGGATCTGGGTCAAGGACCCGGCGATCGCCACGCGCATGCGCGAGCGCTTCAAGCCGCTGTACGAGCTGTCGTTCAACAAGTGGTACTTCGACGAGCTGATCGACGCGATCGTCGTCAAGCCGGCCGCCGCGTTCGGAAAGTTCGCGAAGGGCACGTTCGAGCGGGTGTTCGTAGAGGACACGCTGATCGGCGGCTCGACCGGGATCGTGCGCGCGGGCTCGGCCGCGGTGCGCGCGGTGCAGACCGGGTTCTTGCGCTACTACGCCGCGCTGCTCGTGCTGGGCGTGGCGGCCGTGTCGTTCTACTTCCTGCTGCAGACGTAATGCCACCTCTTTCCATCCTCATATGGCTACCCCTCGCCTGCGGTGTCATAGGCGCAATCCTTGGCCTGCGCAATCAGCGCATCCCCGGCGTGCTGGCCACGATCGGCGCGCTCGTGTCGTTGGGTCTGGCCGTCTACTACATCGCCGAATACGGGGTGCCGGCGGTCGGATCAAAGACGCTGAAGGACGTGACGGACGTCGTGTGGATCAGCGAACTCGGCATCCACTACAAGCTCGGGATAAGCGGCCTGAACGTGTTCATGGTCGGGCTGACGACGCTGCTGTTCGCCGCGGCGGCGGTCGCGATCAACCTGCGCAGAGAGGCCCGCCCGTCAAACCCGAGGCTGTTCTGGCTGTTCATGACGCTGGCCGAGTCGGCCGTGCTGGGGGCGCTGCTGGCCCAGGATCTGGCGCTGTTCGTCGCGTTCTTCGACCTGATGCTGATCCCGTTCTACTTCCTCACGGGGATGTACGGGCGGGGCACGCGCGAGCAGCGGATCAAAGCCACGATCAAGCTCGTCATATACACGATGGTCGGCTCGCTGCTGATGCTGGCGGCGGCGATCGCCACGGGTGTGCTGGCCGCCCAGCAGGGTGGAGGGCACATCACGTTCGTGCTCAGCCAGCTGCAGGCGATCCCCCTGAGCAGGGGCTCGCAGGAGTGGATCTTTTTGTTCTTCGCGGCGGCGTTCCTCGTGAAGATGCCGGCGTTCCCGCTGCACGGATGGATGCCAGACGGATACAGGGCGATGCCGATCGAGGTGCTGGCGGTGTTCAGCGGCGTGCTGAGCAAGGTGGGGGCGTACGGGTTTCTCGCGATCGTGCTGCCGCTGTTCCCCCAGGGGGCGGCGCACTTCCAGATGCTGATGCTGATCATCGCGCTGGCCTCGATCCTGTACGGTTCCGCCGTCGCGTTCACGCAGACCGACGCAAGGCTGATCGCCGGGTACTCGTCCGTCGCCCAGCTCGGGTTCATCACGCTCGGGATCTTCGCCCTGAACCCCCAGGGCGCGCAGGGCGCGCTGCTGCAGATGGTCAACCACGGGCTGGTCGTCGCCCCGCTGCTGTTCATCGTCGCGATCCTCAGCCGCAGGGCGGGCGGATCGGAGGACGTGCGCGACATGGGCGGCATCGCGTTCCGCGCGCCGGTGCTGGCGTCGGTGTTTCTGATTGTCGCGTTCGCGACCCTGGCGATGCCTGGCTCCTCGAACTTCGTCGGCGAGTTCATGATCCTGTTGGGGGTCTTCAACGCCAAGCTGGCGATCGCGGTCATCGCGTTCGCGGGCGTGGTCGCGGCCAGCGTGTACGCGCTGCGGCTGTTCATCCGCGCGATGCACAACCGCGTCGGCAAGGGCGTCGACTCACGCGACATCACCCTCCGCGACGCCGTCGTGCTCGTGCCGATCGTCGCGGTGATCGTGTTCATGGCCCTGTACCCGCAGCTGGCGCTGAAGCGAAGCGAAGCCTCGGCTAAGGCAACGGTGGCGAACGCGCAGGCGGCACTGAAACCTGCATACGCGACGCTCGCGGCGAGCCCGACTCAAGCCATCCATGTCGAACAGTCATCCGCCGAATCGGAAACCCACGCAGGCGAGACCGAATATCGCCGGGAAGGGTCGACCCGGTGAACCCAATCCTCGCCACAATCACCCTCAAAGGCCCCCCGATCGACTGGGCCGCGCTGTCTCCCCTGCTCGCCCTGCTCGGCGGCGCCGCGATCGTCCTGCTCGTCGGCCTGATCCGCGCCCGCTGGGTCCGAGAGCAGCTGGTCCCCGCCCTGACCGTCCTCGCCCTCGCCGCGGCAGCCGGCCTCACGATCTGGCAGTGGCACACCGAAAAGTCGATCGTCGCCGGGGCGATGCGCGTGGACGCGCTGTCGCTGACGCTGAACCTGATCCTCGTCGCCGGCGGGATCTGCACCGTGCTGCTGGCGTGGCGCTCGCTCGCCAGTCGCGAAGCCGGGCACGGAGAGCTGCACGCGCTGCTGCTGAGCTCGATCTCCGGCATGGCGATCCTGGCGGCGGCGCAGAACACCGTGCTGCTGTTCCTGGGGCTGGAGCTGCTGTCGATCCCGCTGTACGTGCTGTGCGCGACCGAGCTCAAGCGCGAGCACTCGCTCGAGTCCGGGCTGAAGTACCTGATCGTCGGCTCGGTCGGGTCGGCGACGCTGCTGTACGGGCTCGCGCTGATCTACGGAGCGACCGGACAGACCGACTTCGGCTCGATCGCAAGCGCCCTGTCGAGTGGCAGCCTGGCCACCGACCCGCTGACGCTGACGGGAGTCGCGCTGTGCGTCGCGGGGCTGTGCTTCAAGGCCTCGGTCGCCCCGTTTCATCAGTGGACACCCGACGTGTACGAGGGCGCGCCGACGCCGATCACCGCGTTCATGGCGGTCGCCACGAAGGTCGCCGCGCTCGGCGTGTTCCTGCGGCTGTTCGACGTGGCGCTGATCGAAACCCACGTCGCCTGGGGCCCAGCGGTGGCGGCGCTCGCGGCGATCACGATCGTCGTCGGGAACGTGGGCGCGCTCGGGCAGTCCTCGCTGAAGCGGATGCTCGCCTACTCCTCGGTCGCCCAGGCCGGGTACATGCTGGCGGGCATCGTGGTCGCGACCAAGCTCGGCGCCCAGGCGACCGTGTTCTACCTCGCCGTCTATCTCTTCATGAACATGGCCGCGTTCGCCGTGATCGTCGCCCGCGAGCGCGAAACCGATCTCGGCGACACGGTGGCCGCCGTCCGCGGCATCGGCCGCTCGCGCCCTCACCTGGCCTGGCCGATGACGCTCGCGATGCTGGGCCTCGCCGGCATCCCCGCGACGGCAGGGTTCATGGGCAAGTTCTACCTCATCGACGCGGCCGTCAACGGCGGGTACACGTGGCTGGGCGTGGTGATCGTGATCGGCTCGATGATCTCGCTCGGCTACTACCTGCCGGTGATCGCGGCGATGTGGATGAGCGAGGCGCCGGCGGGCGAGACATTGCCCGTCCTGGCCGGCGGCTCACAAGAGCTCGACCCCGCCGCCGGCCCTACCCCCACAACGACAGGCCCCCAGCCCGAGGTGGCGCTCGTCGCAATCGTCGCCGGCGCCGCGACCCTGTTCTTCGGCATCATTCCCCAGCCTCTGTTCGACCTCGTGCACGGGGTCGGCGCCGCGCTGGGGCTGCTGTAAAGGCGCGCGCGTCAGGTATCGAGCGCGGCCTGCGCCGCCGCCTCGGCCTCGCCCAGCTGGCGCTCGAGGAGATCCAGGCCCGCGTCCCAAAACGCCGGGTCGGCGAGGTCGACATCGACGATGCGGCCGAGCTCCTCGGGCGTTTTCGAGCCTCCAGCCGCCAGCAGCTGCAGGTACTGGGGCACGAACTCGGAGCCGCGCTGCTCGTAGCGCTCGTACACCGACAGCGCCAGCAGCTGCCCGTACGCGTACGCGTAGACGTACCCGGGCGAGCCGATGAAGTGGGGGATGTAGGACCACCACGAGCGGTAGCCGTCGGTGATCTGCACCGAGTCGCCGAGCAGCTCGGCCTGACTCTGCGCCCACAGCTCGCCGAAGCGATCGACCGACAGCTCGCCCTCATCGCGCCGCGCGGTGTGGACGAGGTCCTCGAAGCGGTTCATCGCTACCTGGCGAAAGACGGTGGCGATCTGGCCCTCGATGTTCTCGGCGAGCAGGGCCAGACGCGAGCTCGGATCGCTGTCCTCGGCGAGCAGCCGCCCGAACACGATGGTCTCGGCGAAGACCGAGGCGGTCTCGGCGAGCGTCAGCGGCGTGGACTGGTGGTAGATCCCCTGGCGGGCGGCGAGCGCGAAGTGCACGCCGTGGCCGAGCTCGTGCGCGAGCGTGAGCACGTCGCGCCGACGAGCGGTCCAGTTGAGCAGCACGTACGGGTGCACGGCCGGCACCGCCGAGGCGCAGAACGCCCCGCCGCGCTTGCCCGGCCGCACGGGCACGTCGATGTAGTCGCCATCGAAGAACCCGCGCGCGACATCCCCCAGCTCCGGCGAGAACGAGGAGTAGCAGTCGAGCACGATCTCGCGCGCCTGCGCGTAGGTGTAGGTGGCTTCGTCGTTGGTCACGGCCGCCATGCGGTCGTAGTCGGCGATCCGCTCGACGCCGAGCAGGCGCGCCTTCAGCCGGTACCAGCGCCGCGCGAGCTCATAGCGCCCACGGACCGCCCGCACGAGCGCCCGCACGGACTCGTCGGAGGCTTCGTTTGAGAGGTTGCTCGCGGCGATCCAGCTCGGATAGCGACGCAGCCGGTCGTCGGTCGATTTGTCGGCAAGGAGGGTGTTGAACAGGAACGCGCGCGTGCGCAGCCCAGGCTCGAGCGCGGCCGTGACCGCCTCGGCCGTCGTGCGCCGCGTCTCGCGGTCGGGCAACGCCAGGCGGCTGAGCGCGACATCGAGGGCGACCGGCTCCTCACCCTCCCCCGGCAACTCGACCTCGATCGCCGAGGTCAGCTCCTCGAACAGGCGCGACCACGCCGAGGCGCCGGTGAGCGACTTCTCGGCAAGGATCTTCTCCTCGGGTTCTGACAGGAGATGCTCGCGGTAGCGGCGCACGCTCAGCAGGTGGTGGCGGCAAAAGTCCAAGTCGGCGCCGTCCGCGCCCGCGCCGTTTGCGCTGCCCGCGCCACCTGCGCCATCGCCCGCGCCATCGCCATTGCCTGCGCCGTCGCCCGCGCCAAGAAGCTCATCGACCCGCTCGTTCGGCAGCGCGGCCCACTCCAGCTCGAAGAACAGGAGCTTCGTCTCGATCTCGGTCGCGCGCTCCTGGGTCAGCTGCAGCAGCGCCCCGCGCGCGGGGTCGGAGGTGGCCGTGGAGAAGTCGAGCGCGGCGTAAGAGCCAGCGCGCCCGACCAGCTCCTGAATCTCGGCCAGCTCGCGCATCGCCCGCGCCAGCCCAGCGCGGTCGAGCTCGGCAAACCGCCCGGCGTAGCGCTCGGCGAACGCCTCTGAGCGCTGCACCGCCTCCTCCAGGCGCCGCTTCACCCCCTCGGAGCCCTCGCCGTCGACGAGCGGCTGCAGGTCCCAGGCGGTCTGCTCGGCCTCGGTGTCGGTCGGGATCGCGGGCGGGCTCGTGGCCATGATGTCTGGCAGCTTATCCACGCGGCCCGCACAGACGCCGCGCGTTCAGGCGCCGCGCGTTCGTTCGAGCGCCGCGCGTTGCTACCGTCACAACATGCGGCGCGAAGGACGTTCGCCGATTGGGCCGGTGCTGAGGCTCGCACTCGCCATCGCCATGGCCGGGCCCACCGGACAGGCGCTGGCCGCCCAACCAGCGATGGCCGCCCAACAAGCGCTGGCCGCAGCGCACAACGCCCCCCACTCCGGCTCGACCCGCGCGAAGAAGCCGCCCCCGCCAGAAATCGCGTTTCCCCCAAGGCAGAGCGGCCCGAGCGTGTCGATCGCGATGGCCCCGGTCGGGCTCTCGATCGAGTACCCGACGATGGCCGCCGATCTCGGCTCCGGATCCTGTCCCCCGCCCGCGCTCGTCTCCACGCTGCAGGCGCTCGGCTCCCCACCGATCTCACTCGCCGGCGACAGCCAAGATCTGACCGCGCCGCCGGGCGCGCTGTCGGCGAACCCGAGCTCGTGGGAAGCCGCGACGTTGTATCCCTTGCCGGCGGCGTTCTGGAGCCAAATGCACTGCCTGCTGGCGGCGACCCACGACCCGCTGACGGTCGGGCTGAACGCAAAAACCGGCCAGCCCAGCTGGGCCGCGCAGATGGTCTCGGACGCGCAGAGCGCCGCCACGAGCGGGCTGAGCTACTCGCTCGGCAACGAGCCCGATCTGTACTACCTGCCCAACTACACCTCGCTCAGCCGGCCGGTGCCCGGCGAAGAAGCGGCGGCCGCGAGCACGTATCTGCAGGTCGCCTCCACGCTGCGCGCGGCGGTGGGCTCGGTGCCGGTGATCGGCCCGGAACTCGCGCGTCCCGCGAGCTGGCGCCAGCAGCTGCCGCGCGTGATCGCCGCGCTGCCCGTGCAGACCGTGGGCGTGCACGCCTATCCGCTCAGCGCGTGCGCGACGCCCAAGGCAGTGACGATCAAAGGCGTGCTCTCGGCTCGCGCCGCCGACGAGCCGCGCACGCTGCGCTGGGTCGTGGCCGACGCCGCTGCCGCGCACGTGCCGGCGATCCTCTCGGAGGCCAACTCCGCCTCCTGCGGCGGCGTGGCCGGCGTCTCGAACACCCCGGCCACGGCGGTGTGGGCGGTGCGGTTCGTGCTCTCGGCGCTGCAGACAGGCTTCCAGGAGGTGCGCATGCACGCAAGCGGCGCGCCGTACGATCCGTTCGTGGTGCAGGGCGAATCGGTGCTCGCGCGGCCGCTCGAGAGCGCGATGGTCGCGCTCAACCAGTGGCTGCCGGTCGGGGCGACGTTGCGCACGCTTCCCGGGGTGCGCGGGCTACAGGCCAGCAGCATCCTCGCGCCGGCGACCACGGCCCCCAGCGCACCAACCTCGCCCGGACAGAGCACGATCCCAGCCCCCACCTCGCCTCAACCTGTGGCGCCGCAAACCGGCACGACGACCGTGATCCTCGACAACACGCAGGCCCGCTCGCAACAGGTGGTGCTCCGCGGTGTCCGCGCGGTGCGCGTGCAGATGTTCACCCCGGCGCGTGCAGGGCTGAGCGCGAACCTCGTCTCACCGCGCCCCCGCATCCGCCTCACGGTCCCGGCCAACAGCGTCGCGGCGATCGCGCCCGCATCGTAGACGGCTGTCCGTCACGCAACCGATGTAACCGACACCCCATGTAACCGACATCTGACGTAACCGACAGTCGCTGTCGGTTACACTAAGCGCATGTTCGTGAACAGGTCGACGGAGCTGGCGCTCCTCGAGGACTGGTGGTCACCCTCGCCCGCGGGGCGAATAGCGCTCGTGTGGGGACGCAGGCGAGTGGGCAAGACGGCTCTGCTGAGCGCGTTCTCAGCCGATCGTCCGACCGTGTTCCACACAGGAGCCGGCCGGCCCGCGCGGGACGAGCTGCGCCTGCTGGGCGCCGCCGCCGATCCGGTGTGCGCGCAACGCGGCGCGCGCGACCTGGCGAGGCGCCCGCTCGCCGACTGGGACGATGCTCTGGAGTTCTTCGCGGCGTGCGCCCGTGAGCGGCCGCTGTTGCTGGTGCTGGACGAGTTGCCTGAGCTGCTGGGAGCCTCGCCCGAGCTGCCCGGGGTGCTGCGCGCGTTCTGGGATCACGCACAGGCGAACACGCGGCTGCGGATCATGCTGTGCGGGTCAGCGGTGCGCACGATGCAGGCGATCCAGGAGGAGCGCGCCCCGCTCTATGGACGCATCCACCTGACCCTGCCGCTGCATCCGTTCGCCCCGCACGAGTCGGCGATAATGCTGCGCAAACTCGCGCCCGCCGAGCGCGCGCTCGTCTGGGGGATCGTGGGTGGCGTCCCCCTGTACCTGACATGGTGGGATCAGCAGCGCAGCGTGCGCGAGAACCTCGCCCGGCTGGTCTGTCGCCCGGGTGGTCGTCTGCTCGACGAGGGACGGCTGGTGCTGGCGACCGAAGGCGACACCGGCGGGCTGGGGCAGCTGGTGCTGCGCGCGATCGCCGCCGGCGCAACCAAGCACAGCGAGATCGAGCAGGCCGTCCGCGCCGAGCCGGGACGCACGCTGGAGCGACTGATCGAGCTGCGACTGATCGAGCGCATCGTTCCTGTGACCGAGGCCGGCTCGCGCACGCGCCGGCGCAGCTACCGGATCGCGGACAACTTCCTCGCGTTCTGGCTGACGATCGTCGAGCCCTACCGCGCCGAGATCGAACGCGGCCTCGGACCGAGCATCCTCACGCCGCTGATGCAGCGCCTGGACGACCACATGGGAAGCCGTTACGAGGAGGCGATGCGCACTCACCTGCGCCGCCTGGCCGCAGACGGTGAGCTGGGGCCGGACATCGTGCGCATCGGCCGGTTCTGGACCGATCACCCCCCCACCGAGATCGACGCGGTGGCGCTGGCCGGCCGCCCCGAAGAGGCGGTTCTGCTCGGCGAGGCCAAGTGGACGCGCAGCGTCAGTGCGACTCGCATCGTGCACGAGCTGGCACGCAAGAGCAGTGTGCTTGCGCGCATCGCTCCCGAGCCCACCTACGCCGTGTGCGCGCGCGAGCGCGTGACCAGCGTGCCGGAGGGTGTCCTGGCGCTCACCGCCTCGGACATCTTCCGCTGAGCCGCGCCCTCGCCCCTACTCGCTCGCCAGCGCCGCCAACATGTCGAGCCGCGCGGCGCGGCGCGCGGGCAGCTGGGCGGCAGCCAGGCCGGCGAGCGCGGCGACGAACAGCAGCACGATCAGCGTGGGGACGGGGATCGAGAGCACGTAGCCCGAGCCCGACAGCGCGAGCTCGGTGACGAGGATCGCTCCCACCAACCCAATCACGAGGCCGAGCACACCGCCGATCAGAGCGGTGATCAGCGACTCGTAGCGGATCATCTGGCGGACCTGGCGGCGCTGGGTGCCGATCGCGCGCATCATGCCGAGCTCGCGGGTGCGCTCGTAGATCGAGAGGATCAGCGTGTTGACGATCCCGAACAGCGACACCACGACCGACAGCGCCAGCAACACGTACACGAGCAGCAGGAAGGTGTCGACTTTTTTGCTCTGTTCGTGGGTGTATTCGGAAGCGGTCTGGGAGTGGGCCTGGGGGAAGCTCGCGCGCAGCAGCGCATCGATCCGGCTGTGCACCACCGTACCGTTCGCGCCGGGGGCGTAGGTGACGAAGTCGGCGGCGTCTTCGCGCTGCCCGAAAGCGGTGGTGGCCAGGGAGCGAGAGATCGTGAGGTTGGCCATCAGGCCGATCACTTCTTCTTTGACGATGCCCAGCACCGTCAGCGTGACGACGCGGCTGGTGGGCGTGAACACCGACAGGCGCTGTCCGACCTGCAGTTTGTGAGCCTTCGCGAACTTGTGGCTGAGGACCGTGCCGGTCTGACCGAGCGCGAGCAGCGTCGCGGATGAGCCGTGTTCCCATTCGATCTTGTACATCCGCTGAAAAGATTCCGGTTCGACCGCGGTGATCGCGCTCTGTTCTTCGATCACCGGCGCGCCCGGCTTTGAGAGGTCGCGGATGCGGCCTTTGGTGAAGGCGATCGCGGTGACTTCGCCGACGCCGTGCACCGAGCGCACCGCCGGCGCGACCTCGGCGGGGATGCCCTGGCCGCCGCCGGCGGAGGAGTTCTGCACGATCAGGTTGCCCGCAAACGAGCGCGACACGGCCTGGGCGATCGTCGCGTTCGTGCCCGCGGCCAGCACGGAGATGAACGCGACGAGCCCGAGCCCGACGGTCAGCGCGAGCGCGGTCACCATCGTGCGCCCGGGCTGGCGGATCGAGTTCTCGCGCGCGAGGCGGCCGGTGATGCCGCGCCAGCTGACGATCAGGCCGATCGCGCCCGCGAGCGCCGGCACGACGCGATAGTGGCGCTTGCCCGGCCCGCGGGCCATGCGCACGAGCGCCACGATCACATAGACCGCAAAGATCACGAACAGGATCGGCGCCACGCCCTTGCCGAGCAAGAGGCCGATCGCGATGAACACGAGCGCCAGCAGCCCGGCCCGACGGAGCAGCACCACTTCGGTCAGCTCGCGCGGCGGGATCTCGACGCCCTCGCGCATCGCCGCGAGTGGCGGCACCCGGGTGGCGCGCACCGCCGGCACGAGGCCGGCGAGCACGGTGATGACGATGCCGACGGCCAGCGAGACGACGATCGTGCGCGTCTCGAGCACCGTGCCGTTGTCGGGCAAATCGGCGCCGAACGCCTTGAACAAACCGTCGAGCGCCGGCGCCAGGACGATACCGCCCAACAGGCCGAGCACAGCGCCGAGCACCCCCAGCAGGAGGCCTTCCTGCACAACCGAGCGCAGCACCTGGGCACGTGAGGCGCCGAGCGTGCGCAACAGCCCCAGCTCGCGCGTGCGCTGGGCGATCGTGATCGAGAAGGTGTTGAAGATGATGAACGCGCCGACGACCAGCGCGACGTAGGCGAAGATCAAGAGGAACGTGCGCAGGAAGCCGAGCTCTTCTTCGAGGTTGGCGGTCTGGTTGGCGGCTTCCTGGGCGCCGGTGCGCACGGTCACCGTCGCGGGCAGCGCCGCGCGCACGCGCGAGGCGAGCGCTTCGGGGGTTATGCCGGCTGAGGCGGCGACGTCGATGCCGTCGTATTCGCCGACCTTGTTCGCCACGTACTGGGCCTGGGCGAGGGTCAGGATCGCCACGCTCGTGCCGCCGAACGATTCGCTGCCCGCGAACTTGGCGATGCCGGAGATCGTGTAGGTCCGCGCGGGGGCGCGGCCCGCGATCACGAGCTGCTGGCCGAGGTGCAGATTCTCGCGCTGGGCGGTCGCTTGGTCGATCGCCACCTCGCCCGGCGCGCTGGGCAGATGCCCCCGGGCGGCGGTGAACGACGCGAACCGCGGAGGCTGCTCTGCCGCCACGAGCGAGGGCGCGCCGCCGCTGGAGATCCGTTCGTCGCCCGTCTTCAAGAGCGTCGCGCGGCTGGAGATCGCGCCCGAGGCCGCCGCCACCCCGGGGACGGCGCGCACGCGCGCGAGCATCGCTTCGTCGATCGGCGAGGTCTGGGCGGCGCTGCGCCGGCCGAACGTTTCCTTGGGCGTCACCACCACGGACTTGTTGTGGTAGGAGGTGGCGAAGACTTCGGAGAACGCGTTGTTGATCGTGTCGGTGAGGATGTAGGTGCCGGCCATCAGCGCGACGCCCAGCGCGATCGCGATCGCGGTCAGCGCGACGCGTACCTTGCGCTGGGCGATGCCGCGCAGCAGCAGCCTGCCCATCAGCCCACGGCCTTCATCAGGTCGAGCGCCTGCTCGGCGCTCGCCGACCCCCCGTCGTGCACGATCCGCCCGTCCGCCAGCAAAAGCAGCCGATCCGCGAACGAGGCGGCGTGGGCGTCGTGGGTGACCATCACCACCGTCTGCCCGAAATCGTCGACGGCATGTCGCAGCAAATCGAGCACGCCGTTGGACGATTTCGAGTCGAGGTTGCCCGAGGGCTCGTCGGCGAACACGACGTCGGGCCGGGAGATCAGCGCGCGCGCAACCGCCACGCGCTGCTGCTGGCCGCCGGAGAGCTCGGCCGGGCGGTGATCGAGGCGATCGCGGATGCCGACGGTGTCGATCAGCTGATCGAACCACGCGCGGTCCGCGGAGCGCCCCGCGATCGACAGCGGCAGGAGGATGTTCTCTTCGGCGTTCAGGACAGGCAGCAGGTTGAACGTCTGGAAGATGAAGCCGATCCGGTCGCGGCGCAGGTTGGTCAGCGCGCGGTCGTCGAGCTCGGTCAGCTCCACCCCGCCGACCTGCACGTGGCCGGCGGTGGGACGGTCGAGGCCCGCGAGCAGATGCATCAGCGTCGACTTGCCCGACCCCGACGGGCCCATGATCGCCGCGAACCGCCCCGCGGGGAACTGCACCGAGACATCCACGAGCGCATCGACGGCGGCCTCGCCCTCGCCGTAGCGCTTGGACAGGCCCTGGGCCTGCACGATCGCAGCTGAGCTTCGGCCGTCCGGCGACTCCATCGCGGTGTGAGTCTAGACGGGCGGCCTGTAGGACCCGTCGAAGACCTACGACGACGCCTCCCAAAAGATCCATCCGATGACTAGTGGAGGATGCGCTATGCATGAGTCAGGTAGACACTCTCACCGACCCCGAGGCCGCCCTATCTGACATGCACGAAACCACGCCCTCCGTTTTCTTGATAGCGCGTCCTTCGGTCAACGTCGATGGTATGCGCGGCTATCTCGAAGATGTTGGTGGCACGTCCTGGATCGAGCGTCGTTTGAGCGAGGCGGAAGGTTCGCTGCTGAACGACAGTGAGCTGCTCGTCGAGTTCGGCGGCCGTGTCTGCTATCGCAGTTGGGAGCCGGGGTTAAACCCAAACGTGACCCGTGTGCGTACCGACCGGCAGGAGTACTTTGCCAATATCCTGAGCTGCGGTCACGGCAGCGTGCTGGAGCACGCCAACTACTCGTTTGCGCTGCGCAACGTCTCGCGTGTATTCACCCACGAGCTCGTCCGCCATCGCGCCGGCTCGGCGTTCAGTCAGGAGAGCCTCAGATACGTTCGTTTGACAGATATCGGATTTCGGGTGCCGCCCTCCTTGGAGCCCATACGCAAGCAGGTGTTGAATATTGTTGAGCAGCTGGAGGAGTTCCAGGTCAGCGCCGCAGACGAGCTGGGACTCGATGAAGAGGGCATGCCCTTCCGCCTCAAGAAGGAGATCACCTCCGCTCTGCGCCGCCTCGCGCCGATTGGGCTGAGCACAGACATCATCTGGACTGCGAATGTGCGGACCTTGCGCCATGTCATCGAGATGCGGACCTCGACTGGCGCCGAGGAGGAGCTGCGCCTGGTGTTCGACAAAATCGCCCGCGTGATGCAGGCCGAGGCGCCCAACCTGTTCCAGGATTTCACCCGCCAGGACGACGGGTCATGGGTGCCTGAGCACCGCAAGGTCTAGGCTTCCTGCGCCTGCAGCTCCCGCACCTGCTCCTCGAGCTGCGTCATCACGGTCGGGTCGCGAAGGGTCGTCACGTCTCCCAGGGCCCGTCCCTCGGCGATGTCGCGAAGCAGACGCCGCATGATCTTGCCCGAGCGGGTCTTGGGGAGGTCGTCGGTCCAGATGATGCGGCGCGGGCGGGCGAACTTGCCGATGCGCTCGGCGACGGTTTCGCGGATGCCCTCGACGGTGTCCTCATCCCCCACGAGGTCGCCCTGCAGCGTGACGAACGCGACGATCGCCTGACCGGTGTCCTCGTCGTGCTGGCCGATCACGGCCGCCTCCGCGACGTCGGGGTGAGCGACGATCGCGGACTCGACCTCGGCGGTGGAGAGGCGGTGGCCGGAGACGTTGACGACGTCGTCGATGCGGCCGATCACCCAGAAGTAGTCATCGGAGTCAAGGCGGGCCGCGTCGCCGACGAGATAGGTCTCGGGGCCAAAGCGCGCGAAGTAGGCGTTGATGTAGCGCTCGGGCTCCTTGTAGAGGGTGCGCAGCATCGAAGGCCAGGGGCGCGTGAGCACGAGCAGGCCCTGGCCCTCGCGCACGGGCTCGCCGGTTGACTCCTGGCGGACCTCGGCGAACACGCCCGGGAACGGGGTCGTGGCCGAGCCGGGCTTCGTAGGCGTGATGCCGGGCAGGGGCGTGATCATGATCGCGCCGGTCTCGGTCTGCCACCAGGTGTCGACGATCGGACAGCGCTCGTGGCCGATGACTTTGTGGTACCACAGCCACGCCTTGGGGTTGATCGGCTCCCCGACCGAGCCGAGCAGGCGCAGAGAAGACAGGTCGTGGGCGTCCGGCCAGCGCGCTCCCCACTTGATGCACGCGCGGATCGCCGTGGGGGCGCAGTAGAGGATCGTGACGCCGTAGCGCTCGATCAGCTCCCACCAGATGCCGCGGTGGGGGTAGTCGGGCGCGCCCTCCCACATCACCGAGGTCGCGCCGTTGCAGAGCGGGCCGTAGACGATGTAGGAGTGCCCGGTCACCCAGCCGACGTCCGCCGCACACCAGTAGACGTCCTCGTCGGCATGCAGGTCGAACACGTAGCGGTGCGTGCAGGAGACGCCGGTCAAATAGCCGCCGGTCGTGTGCAGGATGCCCTTGGGCTTGGCCGTCGAGCCCGAGGTGTAGAGGATGTAGAGGGGGTGCTCGGCGTCGAAGGGCTCGGCCGGGCACTCGGCGTCCGCGGCCGCGCAGATCTCGTCGTAGAAGACGTCGCGGCCGGGCTGCATCCGGCAGGGAGTGCCCTTGGAGCGCACGACGACGATCCGCTCCAAAGTGGCAAGGTCGGACATGACCTCGTCCACGCGGTCCTTGACCGGCGCGATCTTGCCCTTGCGTGAGGCGCCAT
>Ga0335075_10006971_pt1 | contig 17434 bp, 19 predicted proteins | sample Lox_Sample_24_FD_206723 | JGI IMG/M metagenome (GOLD analysis project Ga0335075, IMG submission 206723) | Soil microbial communities from Loxahatchee National Wildlife Refuge, Florida, United States - Lox_Sample_2.4 | ecosystem: Environmental > Terrestrial > Soil > Wetlands | place: USA...
CTCGTCGCCATCTTCCGATCCGCGCCCAGCCAGTACACGAAGTCTTCCCAGGCATCGGGGTCGAAGTGGATACTTCGCACTACTCCCCCGCCAGACCCTGGAGTTCCTCCATGGTCTTGGCGACGCCGCCCTGGCCAGACTTGTCTCGCGCGACGGCCTCCATGAGGCGCCGGGCGTTGGCGGGCGACCGCAGCAGATAGATAGTCTCCTGCCAGGAGTCGAAGTCGTCGGCGGACATGAGCACGGCGTCCCCACCCCGGGAACTGATCCTGACCGGCTCGTGGTCGTCGTTGACCTGCTGAATGAGTGGGAACAGGCGCGAGCGAGCTTCACTGGCAGTGATGGCCACGTTTCAAACCTCCAATGCTCTCGTACCACATCACCGTACTACACTCGTGCAACTATCCGGTACCGAATATCGCGTTTCGGAACTGCTCACTTGTCCACACCCATTTCGCCTGGGGCAAGCTCGTGTCGTCGGTCGCCTTCGGCGGGGAAAGCACCCGCAGCGACGTCGCGATCGCCGCCAGCGCCGACCCGACAAGATCGCCCGGTACTTGCCGTTGCTCACTGGCGCCGCCTTGTTCGGCCAGGACCACACCCGGACACCTGCGCCGTGTGCCGTACTGCCGACGTTTCCTGAGCACGAGCCAGACGTCACCGGACCCGTCCTGTGGTGCTGGCTGGGTTGGCAGCGTAGTCGCGCAGGCCCCGTTCTAGCAGTTCGAAGGCCTCGGTGGCGAGCTTGCGGATCTCTGCGGCCAGCGTGGCTGGGTTCTGCCCGGCCTGGACGCGATAGCGGACATAATCGAGCAGTGCCCGGTGCACTCCGATCAGTGCGTGAGCGGCAACTTGGGGGCGCAGGTCACCTGGGGGCGCGCCGACGTCGGCCGCGATCACGCTAGCGAGCTCAACCGCGGCCTGGTTGATGGCCTGCTGCTCGCGGGCGAGCAGCATCGGGCTGGCGGAGATCACCTGGCTAACCGCGCGGAGCCGGCCCAGCGCTTCTGCATCGCCGGCCTCGGCCCGGGCGAGCAGTCCGCCCTCGGCGAGCAGTGCCCGGCGGAACGCCGGGAGGGCCGACTCGCCCGGCAGCCGGGTGCTGACCGCCTCGGCCAGCCGCGCCGCGAACGCTTCCAGCCGCCAGTAGAACAGATCCTCTTTGGTGCGAAAGTAGTTGTAGACAGTCGCCTCGGCGACCTGCGCCTCCCTGGCCACTTCGGCGACGCTGACCTGGTCGAATCCCCGGTCGGCGAACAGCCGCCAGGCGGTGTCAGCGATGAGCTGCCGGGTCTGCTCCTTCTTCAGCTCGCGAAGCCCCATACCCGCTCCCATAAAGAACTTAGAGTTGCCTCAAGTTTAGATATACCCTATGTTTAGAGCGCTTGCCCTTGTCGCCGCCTCGCACCCGCGCCAGCGTGAGCCGCTAACAGTAAGGGAGCCGGCAAATGGCCGTCGAGTTGAACCACACCATCGTCCCCGCGAGCGACCCGCAGGCGTCCGCGCAGTTCATCGCCGACATTCTTGGCCTGACCGTCGACCCGCCGGTGGCGCACTTCACTCCCGTGACGCTGGCCAACAGGGTCAGCCTCGACTTCGACCACCACGATCACGTCGACGAGCACCACTACGCGTTCCAGGTGAGCGACGAAGAATTCGAGGCTGCCTTCAGCCGGATCATCGACCGGGGCATCACCTACTACGCCGACCCCGCCTGCCGCCAGCCCGGCCAGGTCTATGCCAGCAGCAACGGCCGCCGGGGCACATACTTCCGTGACCCGAACGGCCACCTCATGGAGATCCTCACCCCCATCCCGGCACATCGGGCATGAGTGCGCCGGCCGGGCAGGCGCCCGGTTCACCAGCTGCACCGAAGGGCATGATCCGCGGCGTCGAGCAAGCGCCCTTAGAGCTAAGAAGGTCCGTCCAGGGAAGCAGGCTGTGGCGGTGAGCTACCCGGCACCCCGATCTATCGGGGAATTACGGGAGAGCTCACCGTCAGCTACCGGCCCGCTGGGCGGCCAGCCGACCTTCTGCACACCAGAACCGGCACCCGAGTCCACTACCTGGCAACCGGCCGGTCAACTGGAGGGAAGTTCGGGCTCTATCGCTGGGAGATGGCCCCAGGCCAAAGCGGGCCCGATCCCCATTTCCACCGGGCAATCACCGAGTCGTTCTACGTGCTCGAAGGATCGGTCGCCATCTTCAACGGCCGGCGGTGGATCGACACCGAGCCCGGTGATTGGGTCCACGTACCCGAAGGCGGCATCCACGGCTTCAAGAACAGATCTGGTAACCCTGCCGCAATGCTGCTGCACTTCGCCCCCGGCGCACCCAGGGAAGAGTACTTCGAAGGCCTCCCGCACATGCGCAACCAATCCGGCGAGGAACGCCAGGCCTTCTTCGACCAGCATGACACCTACTGGGTGTAATGCGCGAGCACGCCCACGGGCAGCCTCATGCCGGCTGCTGGCCGCTTGATGCCGCCGCCTCTTGGAAGGAGCACGCCAGTGCCAGACGGCGACAACCTGCCCCGTTATCCAGACCTGGCCGGCAAGGTCGCGGTCGTCACCGGCGGATCCGGCGGGATCGGCGCCGCCACCTGCTGGCTGCTGGCAGCCCAGGGAGCCAATGTAGTCGTGAACGGCCGCGACCAGGTCAAGATCGATGAGGTGGTCGACCGGATACGGCTCCATGGTGGCACGGCGGCCGGGTGTGCCGCGGACTGCACCAGCCCCGACGCGCTCCAACGGTTGTGCCAGCACACCGAGCGGGCATTCGGCCCGGCCGACATCCTGGCCGCCTTCGCTGGCAGCGGGCACGCGCGTCCCGGATCGGTCGCCGACGTCACCGAGCCCGACTGGCGCTCGACCGTGAATGGCAGCCTCACCGCCACCTTTCTGACAATCAAGAGCTTCCTGCCCGGCATGATGCAGCGCAGCCGCGGCGTTATCCTCACCATGGCATCCAGCGCGGCCCGCCTGCCCGGGCTGGGGGCGCCTGCGCCATACGTAGCAGCCAAGGCAGGCATCATCGCGCTCACCCGCGAGGCCGCCTGCGAAGCCAGCCGCCACGGCGTGCGCGTCAACTGCCTGGCACCGCACACCATCTTGACCGAGCGAACCGCCAGGATGATGCCCGAGCAGCGGCGGCAGCAACTGCAAGCCGCCGTCCCGCTGGGACGGCTGGGCACTCCCGAAGACGTCGCCGCAGCAGCATTGTTTCTAGCCTCCGACAGCGCGTCCTGGCTCACCGGCGTCACCCTCGACGTAGCCGGTGGCTACGTCATGACCTGATGCCGACCAGACGCCAAGTCCCCAACATGTTCCGAGATCATGAAGACGGGCTAGGAGGACTCGGCGGGACAGCTCCTTACGAGGCCAGCGTCGGGGCTACTGGCACCTTCGCGTGGCGCGACGGAACACTCGCCGTGCGGAGTAGCCCGGCTAACAGAGGAATCGTCTGGTACTTCGCCGCTTTCTGGATCGTTCTGATCCTGGGCTTTCTTATTCACTGGCAGGCGGACCGGCGTCGGCATGGCCCCCAGCCCTATCGGGCGCTCGAGTTGCTGCTGCTGTGGGTCGTGGTCTTCGGAGGCTTGTGGACCATCGTGGCCGGGTTGGGTCTCACCAGCGGCAACGCGTACCAGCACGCGATCAGCGGCGGCTACGCACCGTCGATGTATGCATGGGAAGTCGGCTGGGCGGACATCGCTCTCGGCGCCCTGGGCGTGGGGTGCGCCCGGAAGTCCCTACGCGGCCAATGGATGACCGCTGCCGTCACCGTCCTCGCGATCTCATACGAAGCGACGCAATCGGCCACATCATGGCCCTGACTGCCCAGCACGACACCAAGAGCGCCAATGTCTGGGCCATCCCGGCCGACATCTTGCAGGCAGGCATAGCCGCCCTGCTACTGATCACCTACCGGCGGCTCACCGGCATTGCATCCAGCCTGCCGCCTGCGACTGCCGAGGCGCGCACAGCAGGTTTGCCATGAGGACGCAAGGCGAGCACGAACCGTCGCCCGCGAGTCGTGCCATTAACGGGCTCGCCCGCGGTTCGCTTCGGGCTCTCGGACGAGATCGACTTCACCTGGATCGCTGCAGCCGAGCCGGGCGGGCGGAGGTGGTTCAGCTGCTCAAGCACGTCCGGCAGGTCCAGGTGGTGTGGCCGTGCAGGGCAACCCCAGCGCCTTCTGGGTCTCTGCACAGCTGCGGCTCGTGGAACGCGCAGTTCTCGTAGGCAGATGCCCTGCCGATCCCCACCTGCCCGGAATGGACGCTGCGTGAGCTTGCCACGCACGTTGGCAGAGCGCACTGGTGGGCGGTGTCCTTTTGGATTCCAGCCCTCCGGATTTGTTCACCGGAAGTGGACTTCTGCAATGTCGATGTCTGCTGGTCCGATCCCGGCTGCCGCGTAGGCCGTGCGCGCGGCGACGCAGATCGGCCGCCGCTGGGCCTTGTCGATGACCGGCATGCGCCGGCTGAAGTCCGCCAGGCTGCCGATGTCCTGCCGCCGGGCCCCCTTTCCGAGTTGCCCATGCTGACCAGCGCAACGGCCAAAGCAAGGGATCGGCCAATCAGCATTGCGCCTGAAGGGAGAAACCCTGGACAACCGGAATTCCGTACCTTTACCCATTCGTTTTGCGCGTCACGGGTCTTAAGCTGTTCCGTGCCGGGAGGGGCATCCCATATGACGACGACTTACCGCTGCGACGCGCGCTGGCTAGCGGCGCGCTTGTCACTGACGGCGCCCGGGGCCGGCGCCCGCTGATGGAGCAGTGCAACCAGTGCGGCGCGCGCCAGGATGCGGGCGGCAGGTTCTGCGGACAGTGCGGCGCGCCGCTGGGTAGCTGCCCCGCGTGTGGTGCCGCCCTTGTCGCGGGCAATCGGTTCTGCACGTCGTGCGGGCATCGGCTGCCGGACTCAGCACCGGCTCGACGGCCTGCCGGTCCCCTGGTGCTGTCTGCCCCCGCCGGGCTCACCGCGGGTGACGGTCCTGAGCCCGTCGCCGAGCGGCGCGTGTGCTCCGTGCTGTTCTGCGACTTCGTCGGGTTCACGCCGTTGTCGGAGACGCGCGATCCGGAGGCGATTAGGGAACTGCTGTCCCGCTATTTCGAGGTCGCGCGCACGGTAGTCGGCCGGTATGGCGGGGTCGTCGAGAAGTTCATCGGCGATGCCGTGATGGCAGTGTGGGGTACGCCGGTCGCTGAGGAGGGCGACGCCGAACGCGCGGTGCGCGCGGCGCTCGACCTCGTGACAGCAGTCGCCCAGCTCGGCGATGAGGCGGGGGTTCCCGGGCTTGCCGCACGTGCCGGGGTCGTCACCGGAGAGGTGGCAGTGACCTTCAGCGCGCCTGGCGAGGGCATGGTCGCCGGCGACACGGTAAACACCGCGTCGCGCGTGCAGACGCTCGCGGAGCCAGGCCGGGTGTTCGTGGACGCGGCGACCCAGCGGCTGGCAGGCCGCGGCGTTGGGTTCGAGGACGTCGGCGAACACCTGCTCAAGGGCAAGGCCGAGCCGGTACCACTGTGGCGAGCCACCAGAGTGCTTTCATCAGTGGGCGGTGTGCAGCGAGTCGACGGGCTCGAGGCTCCCCTGGTCGGCCGGGACGCCGAGCTGCGGACGGTACGGGAGCTATTCCATGCCGCCGCCGAGCGCCGGATGCCGCGCCTGGTCCTGGTGTCCGGCCCGGCTGGTGTCGGTAAGTCGCGCCTCGGCTGGGAGTTCGAGAAGTACCTCGATGGGCTCGCCGGGACGGTGTGGTGGCACCGCGGTCGTTGCTTTGCCTACGGGGACGCGGTCGCGTTCTGGGCGCTCGCGGAGATAGTCCGCCAGCGATTGGGCATCGCCGAAGAGGAGTCCGCGAGCAGCGGGGCCGCCAAGCTCGCGGCCGGGCTGGATCGCTTGATCCGCGACCCGTCCGAGCGGGCGTACATAGGCCCTCGGCTGGGCCGGCTGCTCGGTGTGACCGTCGCCGATGACAGCAGCGGACAGTTGTCCAGGGAAGAGCTGTTCGCGGGCTGGCGCCTGTTCTTTGAGCGGCTCGCGATGGACGCCCCGGTGGTGCTGGTTGTGGAAGACGGTCAGCACGCCGACGCGGGACTGCTGGACTTCCTCGACCACCTCATCGACTGGGCCCGCGACCTGCCGGTCTACGTGCTGGTGCTGGCTCGCCCAGAACTCGACCTGGCGCGGCCAGGGTTCGGCACCGGCCGGAATCGAACCACGCTGACGCTGGACCCGCTGGATGCGGCGTCGATGGACAAGCTGGTAGACGCGCTTGTGCCCGGCATGTCGCCCGCTGCCCGCGCCAAGGTGACCAGCCAGGCACAGGGCATCCCGCTGTTCGCCGTGGAGACCGTCCGGTCGCTGATCGACCGGGACATCGTCCAGCCATCCGGCGGAGTTTACCGGCTCGTTGGTGACGTCGGCGAGCTCGCCGTGCCTGACAGCCTGCACGCGCTGCTAGCTGCCCGGCTGGACGCCCTGGATCCGGCCGCGCGCCGGCTGACAACTGACGCCGCGGTCCTGGGCACGTCATTTTCTGCTGAGGCGCTGATCGCAGTGTCCGGCCGCGAGGAGCTCGCCGTTCGGTCGGCGCTTTCCGAGCTCGTCCGCCGCGAGGTGCTGTCGGTATCAGCCGATCCGCTGTCGCCAGAACGGGGTAGCTACCGGTTCGCCCAGCAGATGCTGCGTCAGGTCGCCTACGACACGCTGTCCCGGCGGGACCGCAAGACCCGCCACCTCGCTGTCGCCGCCCACCTGCGCGCGGCGTTCGCGGGCGACGGCGAGGAAGTCACCGACGTCATTGCCCGGCACTACCTGGACGCGCTCGATGCCGTTCCCGGCGACCCGGACACCGGCCAGATCCGAGCCCTGGCCGCCGCCACTCTGGTCCGAGCCGCGCAGCGTGCCACCCGCACTGGTTCGCCCGCACTGGCCGCTGCGAACTACGCTGCCGCCGCCGAGTTGCACGGCGACACGGCAGCCGGCGAGGCCCGTGCGGCGGTGCCGGACGCCGGGACGCTGTGGGAGCGGGCGGCCGAGGCAGCGCGCGACAGCGGCGAATACACCGCTGCGATTGATCACGCCGGCCGGGCGGGCGACTGGTTCTCCCGGCATGGTCAAATCCGGGCTGCGGCCGGTGCCAGGCTAGTGGCCGGGGCCAGCCTTTACCGGCTGGGCCGCCACGGCGAGGCGCGCGAGGAGCTCACCGCCGCGCTTGAGGTACTGCGCGCCGAGCCCGACGTCCGCACTGCACGGGCACTCGCCGAGCTGGCACTGCTGGCGGTCTTCTCGGGGTCACCGGATGCCGATCGGCTATCGACCGAGGCGCTCATCCTGGGCCAGGCCCTCGACGTCGACGTCAGCACGCTCACGACGCTTTTCCTGACCAGGGCTATATTCATGGCAACTCAGGACCGGCGCGCTCAGCAGGTGGCGTATCTGCGGGAGACCGTCCGGCTAGCTACAAAGGCCGGGGATAACGTGGCGCTCGGCCGCGCGCTGCTGAACCTGGCCGACGCAGAGACACCGACAGACCCCGCAGCTGCGGCCGAGGATGCCCGTGCGGCCGCCGACCACCTGAGCCGGGCCGGTGCCAGCTCGCTGCTCGAAGCCGCGATTGTGAACATCGTGCACGCGCTGCTCATGCTGGGCGACTGGGACGGCGCTGAAGCGGAACTCAGGGCCGCGGACGCCCAAGTCCTGTCGGGCGGGCTTGACTACATCATCGCCCTGCGCGGGTTCGTCGCGGCTTTGCGCGGCGACGCCGAGGCCGCGCGAGCAGGCCTGGACTCGCTCGGGCTCTTGCAGGCGAGCGAAGACGTTCAGGACAAGGCCATGGTCAGCGTCCTGGCTGCGTTCACCGCGGCCGCAGAAGGCCAGCAAGAGCAAGCGCTCAAGCAGGCTATGGCGACGATCGCGCACGTCGGCGCACTCGGGACTACGCATGAAGCTGTGCGCTGGGCGTGGCCGCTAGCCGTCCGCGCTGCCTGGCAGCTAGGCGACGACTCGGCCACAACAGAACTGCTTGATCTAGTCGAGGGGCGTCAGCCCGGTCAGCTCGGGCCGCTGCTTGCGGCCGAGCGAGACCTCGCCCGCGCCCGCCTCGCCGCGCGGGATGAAGGCGAGGCCACCGAGGAAGCATTTGCGCTCGCGATCCGCGGCCTGCGGGAGCGCGGCACGCCTTACCACCTCGCCCACGGACTGCTCGACCATGCCGAGTACCTCACCGGCCAAGGCAACCGAGACGCTGCAGCAGCAGCAATCGGCGACGCCCGCGATATCGCGGCCACACTGCAATGCCAGGCGCTGCTGGACAGCGCGGCCGATCTGACCAGCACCGGCCCGCACGTCCCGGCGTAATCTCCGCTTCCGCTCGTTTCATCGCAGCTACCTGCGTCGACGCGGAGTTGCGGATGCTGCAAACGCGGACGGCAGGCGTGGCCGGCGGCGTCGGTCTCAGGGTCAAGCGCGTGTCCGGCAAGGTCTGTCACGAGCTGGCTCACGACTGGGCTTGCGGGCGCAGCTGCCGGACCAGCTGCCAGGCACGGCAGCGGCTTGCCGAGGGCTGAGTGACACGAGCCAGCGACCTGGCCCGCCGAGCCAGGCGAGCACGTTCCGCCTCGGCCAGCATGTCGCGCCGCCTGTCCTGAACGACCTGGATAGTGATGAAGTGGTGAGTGAACATGGCCATCCTCTGAGTCCCTGGCCAGGTCGTGTCCCCGGCCGCATGGGTCTCAGCCTGGCCGTCGCGGGCCCACAGGTCAGTCGCCCAGTTTGCACGCTGGCTGTCAGCTTGCTTACACTCTGCTCGCGACCAGCGCCAGCAGGTGTGGTCTTGCTAGTCTCCTGCGAACCGGGCGAGCGCATCCGGCTGCCTGACGCTGATACTCCGGTCGTGTATCTCGATCCACCCGCGCCGCTCGAACCCGCGCAGTGCGATGTTGACGCTTTGCCGCGTGGCGCCGATGAGTCGAGCGTATTCCTCTTGCGTCAGCTGCTGCTTGATCACGCCATCGTTGCTCCTTGGCTGACTGAGTAGCATCTTGGCCGCCCGGCGCGGCAGGTCGAGGAATACCAGGTCTGATGTCGCCTCAGTCAGGCGCCGGAGCGCGGCCGCGATCGCGCTGGTCAGGGCTTGCGCCGCAGCTGGGACACGAGCGCAGACGACCTGCACGGTTTCGCGTGGAATGAAGAGCAGCTGGCTGTCTGTCACCGTTTCGACGTCGGCTGACCGCGGGCCGCCGTCTGCAATGCCTACCTCGCCGATAGTCGCCCTGGGCCCGACGATCGTGAGCGTGAGCTCGGCGCCGTCGGCAGAACGCACGCCGATCTTGACCTGCCCGCAGACGACGACGACCAGTGTGTCCCCCGGGTCACCTGCGGTGCATACGACCTGGCCGCGGCGGAATGTGCGCAGTCGCGACGACGCGATGACCTTCTCAATCTCCGCCGCTGGAACTGCGCGGAACAGGTCGGTCTGCCGCAGCACGCCGGTCACGTCAGTTGCCATCAATGCTCCTTGTCGTGCCGGGTCGCCCAGTACGAGGCCGAGGCGGACGGCTGACTGACGTCCACCATCAATAGTCCTGATCTAGCAGCGGCCGAGCAACCATGACTGGCGGGCCTCTCACACGGTCACAGGAGACAGAATGCACACCAACGGCCCGCCACACATTCCTGGCGTGGCCATACCCCCGGGCTGAGCCGCCGTCACCGAGAACCACTAGGTGAGGATGAGGGTCACCCGGCGTCGTCGACGGTGAACTGGCGCACACTTGTCTCAGTTGCCAGGCAGAGCATCCGGATGGACGCGCCATGCTCGCGCGCGGCGCCGTGGATAGTCCGGAACCAGTCGCGGTCGGTGTCGTCCACCGTTTCGCTTCCCGGACGGGCGAGCACGACAACAGCGGCGCCACCTGGAGCCTGGTGAGCGAGTACGTCGGCTATTACAAAGCACATGTTTCCGACAAATTGTGGCCCGGGCCGCTCGGGCACACCGTCGATCGGGACCACGACGGGCAGGAGCACGCCATCGCTGGACAAGAACAGCAGCCACAAGGTGCGGTTGCGTCGTGAATGCTGGTCCACTAACCAGTCGACGCGGCCAAGCACGTCCTGGTCGGTCGAGAGCGGTGCGGTGAGGTCGAGATCGGGCACGTCGCCCGCAGCGAAGGTTCTCATGCACGATAGTCAACTCGGCAGTGCCGACAGTACGGGTCGGCCGGCGCTGTCCAGGGCACTGCTGCCGGTAAGCCATCCGCCCGCGAGTGGCTCAAGCGACCTCGTCATATGGCTTAACTCACGTGCTGCGCGCATTTCAGCCAGTAGATGAGAGCAGCCGCTCAGCCAGTAGATGAGAGCAGCCGCTTGATCGCACTGCGCTAACGGTTAGGGGTCCGCGCCAGCTCAGCACGCCATCGATAACTGGCGGGAACCAACCCGGAACAACGGGCAGACAGCCGACCACCAGAAACCCGGAGTTCAGGACGAGGTCAAGGCTGGCCGCATGCCCATCGAGGAGACCAGCCGCGCGGTCCACCACAGCCCCTTCCACACCAGCTCCGCGCCGCTCGACATCGCCCCGGGACCAGGCACGCGCAGGGACGCCGTCGTCTCGTGGCTCCGCGACCGCGGCGTCAAGACAGCAGCAGAGCTGCCGGACAGATGACGACCGGCCGCTTGCAGGCCGCACGGCCGGGCTGATCATGGACCACGAACAGGTCATCGCCGAGGTGGTGGCGTGGGCCGAGGCGGAGGAGAACATCCGCCTTGGTCGTGCTGCTCGGATCGCTCGGACGCGGCGACGCGGAGGTCGACGAGCTGTCGGATGTGATGTGCAAGCTGTACATCACCGAGCCCGAGCGTCTCCTCGCCTTACCCAGCCTGGCACGAGCGCTTCGGCAAGCTCCTCGTCGTGGAGAACCTGCCGAGCCCGGGTTGATACCCGACGCGACTGGCCTACTACGTCGACGGCAAGATCGACTTCATCATTACCCCCGTGAGCGACACGAGCCGTGGCTGGCCAAGGGTCGCGACTGGGATGCCAAGCAGGAGTTGCTCAGAATGATCGAGTGGGACCACCGGGCCCCGGTACGGTGCCGGCTTCCGCACCTGGTTCCTCGGCAAGCATCTCGGCCAGTGGATGGGCGCCGATGTGCGCGAGGCGCTGGATCGGTGCTGGGGCGCGCGTTCCCGTCTCCGACGCCCATGTGGCGCTGGCCGCGACGATGGAACTGTACGGCCGCCTCGCCGACGCACTGCCGAAGCGCTCGGGTTTGCGCGGCCGTCAACCGGCGCACCGCGAGCAGAGGTGGCCGAATTCTCGCGACCGTGCCCGGCGACACCTGCGAGCAGCGAGGCCTCCGCGCTGTCACCGGGCCGCGCTCTGGCGGAGCCCGGTCAGCGTGCGGGCCAGGTGATGGCGTTGGTGCGGCGAGCCAGGTACCAGCTGATCTCGAAGATGACGGCGGTGGCGAGGATGCCCAGGAAGACGGGCTGTTCGTACCCGCCGATGATGCTGTGACCAAGGCCGGCCTCGACCAGCGCGAACGCCCCGAAGGCCAGCCACCCCGGCCCGGTGATGAGGCAGTGGGCGTGGCGGCAGCGCCAGTAGTTGAGCGTGCACCACCCGCCGGCCGACAGGCCGGCCAGGCCGTTGAGCGTGAGAGCGGGCTGGGCGGGCAGGTGCGCGGCGATGCTGAGGAGGGAGACTACGGCGGCCACGATGCCTACCCCGGCGATGTTGCCGAGCCGGATCCGGTCGACGCGCCGCTTCAGGGCCGAGTCGGCTGGAAGAGAAGGCGGCGACCACCCGCGGAGGGCCCGGGCGCTGCAGGCCGCGTCGGTCCCGCGGGTGTCGCGGCGATCATCGGCGCTCATTTCGGACATCTCCCTGGCGTTGAGTAGTGCTCGCGCCGGGCTCTGGCGGCGAGGATGGCGCCCTCGATCTCCGCTGCGGCGGGCAGGACGGTGCGGCACGCAGGATCGGAGCGCAGCGGATAGCCGTCGATCTCGGCGCCGTCGATCAGCACGGTCGGCGAGAGGAATGCGCCCTCGATCTCCTCGATAACCGCCGTGGCGCTGAGGTGATCGAGGGCTGCCTCCACCTCCGCCCGCACGCGGCCGGCCGACGGGCAGTCATGGACGCGGAAGATCGAGATCACTAGCTTGCCGGGCGGCGCAGGCTGAAACGTTCCGGGGGCGCTCACGGGCTCGGCACCTCGGGTGTCAGCCAGCCCAGCTCCGCGCAGGCGGCCCGGCACTCGGCGAAGGCCTCGGCGATGCTGAGCAGCTGCCCGTCAGGATGAGCGGCCAGCCAGCCGGCCGCGGCGTCCTGGGAGGCGAAGAAGTGGCCGTGGTCGCAGACGTCCCCGCGCAGGTTGCCGACCAGATCCTGGCGGTGCCGCTGTGAGACCACGGCGCCAGGCGGCGTCACCGAGGTGACGGCCTCCGGTGTGAGGTCGAGACGGATCGGCACTCCCGTCGCCGGGCACTTGGCCTCTGCGACCGTGCGCTCGCCGAGGATGACAGTGAAGAACAGGGTGTCGCTGGCGCACCAGGTATAGAGCGTCTTGCCTGCAAACGAGAACCGGTAGCCGGTCGGCCGCGTAGTGAGGCCGAAGCCGGCGAGGCGCCCGTCAGCGTCCCATTCGGCTCCCGGTTGGGCGCGCACGACCCGGCCGAGATCCGCGCCCGCCGGGCCCGCGACTTCGACTAGCTCGTCCACATCGACGGGCTCACCGCGGGCAAGAAGCCGCAGGAGACCGGGGAGGGCGTGGATGCCGTCCACGCTCGACAGAAACACCGCGTCGTTGCAGGGGCAGGTCTCGGTCATGAGTGCTCTCCCTCGATGCTGGCGTCGTCCTCGATCGCTTCCAGGAGCGGGCAGTCTCGCTTGCCCGGGCTCCGGTCACAGGTGGCCACCAGCTGACGCAGCGAGTCGCGCATGGCCGACAGGCGGGCGATCTTCGCCTCCAGCTCGCCGACCTTCTCGGTGGCCAGCTTCCTGGCGGCGTCGCAGTTGCGCGGGCCGCCCGCCGCCAGGTCGAGCAGCGAGTCGATCTCCTCCAGGGAGAAGCCCAGCTGCTGGGCGCCCTTGATGAACCGGACGGTGCGTACCGCCTGGGCATCATAGGTGCGGTACCCCGAGCCGGATCGCCTGGGCTCGGGGAGGATCCCGCGTCGTTCGTAGTAGCGGAGGGTCTCGACGTTCACCCCCGCCCGGGAAGCCACCTCGGAGCTGCGCATACCCGCAGGCTAAACCCTGTACCCAGGTACGGAGTCAAGTCATGTGGCAGGCGACGAGACCGCGAAGCGGTGCGGCTCACAGCCTGATGGCGTGTTTGATCAGGCTGGCGGCCGCGGGTTCCGGCGTCGTCGGCGTGGATCTCGGCCAGGACGCCAAGCTGGTTAGGGGTCAGCACCAGCTCAGCACGCTATCGGGAACTGGCGGGAACCAACCAGGAATAACGGGCAAACGATCAGCCATCAGAAACCGGAGTTCACGAGGCGCGTCGAGATCCGCACCAGCCCCATGACCCGCGGTCATTACCGCACGTCCAGCCCGGTGACGGCCCTGCCGATAATCATGCGCTGGATCTCCGACGTGCCCTCGAAGATAGTGAAGCTCGTGGAGGTGCGGGCAGTTTCCGCAGGTACATAGCCTATAGCGCTGCCATCTGTCAGCACGAGCTCAGCACCGACCGCATCCTCTACCAGCCGGTGAATGGCTGCCGCTTGTGCGCGGCCGCTCGGGCGGGGTCGCGGCAATCCAGCTCGTCACGCCGGAGGCAGGCCGACGCTTGCGCGTCTCCGAGAGAGGCCAATCAGCCGCTACCGGTGCGGCGCGGCCCGCGCAGCCGCGATGCCGGTCACGCCGCGGCTATGGCGGCCAGTGCGGACAGGGCCGAGTCGACGTCGGCGGCGGTGTTGTAGTGCAGGAATCCCATACGGATCGCGCCGTCGTCTAGGCGCATTGCCTTCATCGTCGCGGGTGAGTGGAAGTCGCCTGCCCCGACGGCGATGCCGCGCTGCGCGAGTGTCTCGGCCAGGTCGCGGGGGCTGTGGCCGGGCAGCGTCAGGGCGAAGGTCGCGGTGCGCCCGTCCGGCTTCGGCACGCCATGCAGCCGCCATGGGGCCGGGATGGCGACCAGGAACCGCTCGGCCAGGGTGCGCTCGTGGCCGGTGATGAGTTCCCAGCCGACCTCTTCGAGGTAGTCGAAGGCAGCGACCAGGCCCGCGAGGGATTCCAGCGGCGGGGTGCCACGCTCGAGCCCTGTCGCGTCCCCGCCGCCGGTCCAGGCGGCCAGCAGGTCCCGGCGGGCGTAGAACAGGCCGAGGTGCGGGCCGAAGAACTTGTAGGCCGAGCAGAACGCGACGTCGACGCCGCACGCGCGCACATTAATCGGGCCGTGCGGAGCGTAGTGCGTAGGGTCGGCCCAGGCGATCGCCCCGGCGGCGTGGGCGATCTTCGCGGCTTCGGCGACGTCGACCATCGTGCCGGTTGCGTTGTTCGCGTACGGGAATGCGACGATCGCCGTGCGCTCCCCGACTGCGGCCTGGAGCTCCGCCTTGTCTAGGCGTCCTTCGGCGTCGAGGCCAACGGTGCGGACCACCAGGTCGTAGCGTGCTGCGGCCTGGCGCCAGGGATCCGTGTTGGCGTCGTGGTCGAGCGCGGTGACGACGATCTCCTCGCGCGGGCTCAGCGTGGCCGCCGCCGCGTAGGCCAGCGCCGCATTTGCCATCGAGGCGTTCAGCGCGAACCCGACCTCGCCGGCGTCATCCGTGCCGAAGAACGCGGCAGTGCGCGTGCGGGCCTGTTCGAACAGCTCGCTGGAGACGAGGCTCGCGCCGAAGGCGCCGCCGAGGTTGGCGTTGGAGCCACTCAAGTAGCCGACGATCGCGTCGATCACCTGTTGCGGCGTCTGCGATCCGGACGGGCCGTCCAGTCGCACCGTCGGCGCCGACAGGGCGGGGAATCGTTCACGCAGCGCATCCACACTCAATGGCGAAGCAGTGGCGGTACTCATGGCGTGGATAACCTTCTCTCCGTAGTTGTTGGCCTGCGAAGCTACAGGCAAGCCCGGCGGTTGCTGGGCCTGCGCGATCTCAGCCGCAGCAACTGGAGTTTCGCTGCTGGTGCCCACGACCGCCAGCGGCCCGGAAAACAGCTCCCCGGATTGTGTGCTGACCAGGGAGGCTCCACCTTTAGCTGCGGATAGCGGCCCGCCCTGCCGGCAGCCTCTATCGCGCCATAGAGCCGGTCGATCTCCCCCGCGTGCTGGCCTGGCGGGCATCAACGAGATATCCACGCCCACTTTCATACTGTCACTCCATGATCAGTGCGTGATCCCAGTAGAGAGGTCGGCCGCCCGCGCGCCTCAGGCACCTGACTTCCTTACCTGCCGCACCGTCGATAGGACAAGCCACGCTACTCCCACGCCGAGGGTGATCATCGCGAAGCACGCCGGCCATTGCAGCGGCCTGGGCAGGTAAAGCGGAAGGAACCAGACGCGCGCCCGTGCGTGGGCCAGCTTCAGGATGGCGGGGACGATTCCGTGCGGGAACAACAAGATGCCCGCCAGCGGGATGCCGATGCCGGTGATCGCGGCCTTCCTCCCCGCGACCTGCCCGGCAGCCAGGCCTGGTTGACCGGTTGCCCGGTCTGCCGACGGATCCCCGCTGCGCGACTCGCCGCTGCCCCCGAAGCGCATCTTGAGCAGCATCTCTGGTCCTCGCGCCATCAGGCGCCGGTAGCCAAGGTGCCCGAGCCGCGCGTACAGCACGACGCCGGTCGCGACACCTGCCGGCACGCTCGCCCAGCGCAGCAGTGCGTTGTGCAGCACGGTACCGGCCACAAGCGCGCCCGCGGCCGGCAGGCAGGGCAGCAGCACGGCCCAGAACATGACGTAACCAGGGCCGGTGGCGCCGGCATTTTCCGTCGGATTATCGGAACGGCGGTGCGGATCCCGGCCCGGGACGAGCGCGACGACGGAGACCCATGCAAGCATGCCGATCCCGCCGCCGATCAGGGCCGGGGTCAGGGCCAGCACCCGGGGCCAGGTCCAGGCGGCCCCGGCCAGCGCGGTGAGCGCGATCGCAGCGCCTGTCACGACCGGCCCGAACAGCAGCAGGAACGCCCGCTGCCTGCCGCGCACGTCGTTCCGCTCAGCGTCGGGGATCACCAGGGTCAGCCACAAGGCGGTGCCGTCGAGGCCGTACAGGTTGACAGCCGACACGGCAGCGGTCAGCGCCATGGCGGGGCCAGCCCACGGCAGCAGCGCCTTCGAGCCGAACGTCAGCGGCAGCAGGCACGTGCCGAGCGCCCATGGCAGCGCGACGGCGATCGCCTGCACTCTCAGTGGGTCACGCCACCAGGTACGCAGTTCCTTGACTGCAACCGCACCGACCGGACCGGCCAGCGGGCCAGTTCGGCTGATCCGGACATGGCGGCCTCCTCGGATGATCGCGCGCGCCACTCGGGGTGAACCCAGCTTCCAGCTCCACGCCAGCGTCAGCAACGCGACGGCAGCCACCAGGCTGGCCAGCGCACCGGCCGCAGCAAGCCAGTCGGAACGCCCTGCAGCCTCGACGGCGTACAGTCCCCACCCGGACGGCAGCGCCCGTACCAGAGTTGCGAGGGTCGGCGTCAGGCCCGTGCTCAGCAGCCCGGAGGTCCGGATGCTAAGCGCGAGCATCCACCCGGGCCGGCTCAGGATGAGCACGCCCGCAAGGAGCACGCCGAGCACTCCGGCGCCGGTCCTGCTCCTCGCAACGTGGCCGTATCCGGTCACCGCCAGGCGTGACAGCACGACGACAAGCAAGAGTTGCAAGACGACGACGGGCACCGCCACCAGCGCCGGCAGGACGCCGAGCCGCGCACCGAAGACCACGAGGCTGATGAACGCCAGCAAGGTCACCGCGGCAGTGAGGCCGGCCAAGGCTGTGCCGAGCAGGCCGAGGGCCAGCCGCCGCCTCGGCAGCGGGATCAGCGCGAAATGTTCCGCGCGTACCAGCGGCGCGCCGCCCCACACCGGTCCGACTACCCAGCCGGCCAGCCACAACGCGTAGATAACACCGAGCAGGTCGGCCAGGTCGGCGCGGCTGGCCTGAGACAGCGCGCTCAGCGCGACGGTGCTCAGGGCCAGGCAGGTGCCGACCATAGCCTCCGCCACGCTCCAGCCGCCGCGACTGCCCGTCATCGACCGCCGCAGCAGCGTGACCTTGAGCCCTACGAGGGTCAGGACATCAGCCACGACAGTCCCCGCGCGTCGCTCATGTTGGCGCCTGCTAGTTCGAGGAACGTCTCCTCCAGACTGCGTCCATCGCGCACTTCGTCGAGTGGGCCTGCGGCGACCACAACACCAAGGGCCATCATGGCGACGGTGTCGCACAGCTGCTCGACCAGCGCCATCACATGGCTGG
>Ga0335075_10006972_pt1 | contig 17432 bp, 14 predicted proteins | sample Lox_Sample_24_FD_206723 | JGI IMG/M metagenome (GOLD analysis project Ga0335075, IMG submission 206723) | Soil microbial communities from Loxahatchee National Wildlife Refuge, Florida, United States - Lox_Sample_2.4 | ecosystem: Environmental > Terrestrial > Soil > Wetlands | place: USA...
GACGAGGAAATCCTTAGGCATCAAGCCATCATCCAGAATTTCGGGCAGTCCGTTGCGAATCTGAGAACAGTTAATTTGCACAACGAAATGATTTGATTTCTCCGTCTAATATATCCTTCAAAGCCTGCGGGGATCAATGCGATATGGTAGCCATTGAGGAAACTCTCGATTTCGAGGCTATCAATCGACCTGCCTCGTAATGGGTTTTGTTCCGCTGTCAAGCATTCAGAAGAGGAGACAATGCTACATGATCAGGGTAGAAGTCTGCACGACAAAGTAGAAAGAGAAGGATCTCCGTGGTATCGAGTAGACGATTCAAGATGCCGAGCCGTGCCGTTGCTTGAGATTGAACGGCCAGATTGACATTTTGTAACGTCGGCCTATGGAATGTCGTGTCCCGAAAAGGTCGGCATGGCTCGAAAAGCTCCGTCGCCCAAGCTCCATTTGAACGTGCGTAAAATGCAGGGTGCAGAAAAATTTGGCAAGGTAGCCCTGCAAGCGTTTTGGCACCCCTGCGCCTCTTCCCCAAAACGCCACTTTTAGCAGTTCTGGGATATAGGGGCAGGGGATGAGCCGGGGTTCGAAGGTAGCACGCGCATAGTGAGGATGAAGATGTGATTGTGAAGGGCACTAAGCATTGCATAACAGTTGAAGCAGATTATTGATGAAGACTGGAGAGACCCAGGTCGGCAGTAAATTCAAAGAGAAAGATCGTCTCCGAAAGCCGGGAACGGATGAAATGGGGTAAAGATCGGGCACGAGAGACGAGAGAGGGCGTTGTCAGGGATGCCTAAACAGAACAGATTGTAGAGTAGTACCACGGTGCGACCAATTCTAGAGAGTGGTGGTATTTCTGGAGAATACCGCGGTGAGCAGCGTGCTCCTAGCAAACCGAAGGCCAAAGCAGGAGCCAATTGAGGGTGTGGATGCAACCTCGATGGTACGCGTTTCTCTTTATGCTTTGGAGGGTGGAAATAAGAAGATGATGGTGATCACGAATCATGATGCCTTACATGCTGCCCCAATCTCTGTGTTATCACCAACATTTAAGCTCGTGCGGCACAATTGGTGTGCGAAGAGAGAATCCTGCAAACTCGCAAAAAGAGGCGGACCAGCCATACGAACGTCTCATCGTTCGAACACAGTATGCCCCGTCCTCCAGCTTCGACCCGGGACTATCCCATGTCCCTCGGCTGCTCCTCCATTTAGGCGAGAGAAGCAGGTCCCTAGAATTGCTAAGAGGCGTTCACTTGGCGTCGTTCGTCTCCCTGCCTTATCCCCGTTTATTTACCAGGCACCCAGGTTCTCGTCTGCCTTCTCCTCTACCACAACCAGGAATGATATCTGCTATCTCCTGTGTTTGTCTCGTGTCGTCCATCATCTTCTGCGCCCCTCCATCTTTCCCATTTCCATCTCTTGAAACGTTCAACTCTGTACGGATTTGTGCCTTTACATAACGAAAGGCATCCTCCTGTCGCTCATTCCCCGACGAAGCAGCTCGATTGTTGTTGTCTGCCCTTGCATTCTCCAGCTACCTTTTCACCCCTCGTCACATCCGAATTGAGACATACTCGACCATTCCCGACACGCTTCATATCACTACCCCGTCACGATCTTTTGCCAAATCAACCCTTGCCTTCCCACCCTCAGAAATAAAACTACCAGGTGACGGATACAACTGTTCAACTCTTGTCTCAAGCTCAGGATCCCGTTTCATACCTTGGCTCAACCCGGCCTAGATCACATCACCATCCTCTAAAGACTTCCGAGACTTGACGCATTGGCAAGCTTGCGACTAGGGCGCTTTACTTGACAAATCTCGCCCTCATCTCGACGGTCCCTACAGCTCGTTCTCATCATAATTTAGGACCGAATTTTAGTATAATCCTTTCTCCGCCTAGGAGATTCCTCCTGCACAGTTGCACTACATCCATTAATTTATCGAAACGGCCGCTTTTGTCTTGTCAATATTTATATCACAATAAACGACTCTTTGCAGTTGACTGGCATAGATTCAGACCTGGACACGCTATTGCGCGTGTTGACCCTTCCGAAACCCAAGGCTGGCCTGAGTAGGTATGCACGTATCCGCTGCCATCAAGAACACTGCAGACATTCTCGGCACTGCCCCTCTCTACATTCCTTATTCTCATTGATAACAATGTGAACTCTGCATCTAGGAAACTTACTAATAGCAAGTCCTAGAAATTAATTTCAACTCTACCACTATCGGCTGACAATTACGTCTGGAAGGGATATCTTCTCATAACGCTCGAAATCTTGCGACATCTACCTAAATATTCCGCAGACACGGAGGGGGGGGGCTCATGTTCCCCCATCAATGCTGCCGAACATGGTGAGCCCGACTGAGAATCTGACACATTCAAGCATGTATGTCGAGCCTCTCCATATACGCAAAGGTGTCTCGTCTGGATCGGGCGGAGAAGAAAATCGCTCCTGGAAGGATTCGCTGCATCCTGGTGATCGCGTTGAATCCTCGACTTACCTGCAAATGACGCCGCCGGTGACACCCAATGGGTCCCAGGAGGCTTTGGAGGAACACATGGAGGACGCTCCGCCTGTCTTTCACCCTTTCCTTCGAGCATTCTACCCCTTTCACCCACCATATACGGTTTCTGAATCTACGGTAACTTTACCTCTGAATGAGGGAGATGTGGTACTGGTCCATTCCATACATACTAACGGATGGGCGGATGGAACTCTCCTGCTATCGGGAGCTCGTGGGTGGCTTCCAACGAATTACTGTGAAGCATATGAGCCAGAATCAATGCGAAGCCTTCTTAAGGGTCTACTCAGTTTCTGGGATCTGTTGAAAAGTGGTTTGTCGACTGACAACGAGGTGTTTGAAAACCAAGAGTTCATAAGAGGCATTATCGCTGGGGTCCGATATTTACTTGTAAGTATATTCCAATTGTTAGTTCCTATATTATTGTTCTCTTGAAATGCTAACAGTATACAGGAGAGATCAAATTGCCTCACGAGAGAGTCTCCACTGGTTAAGTCCAATGACTTGCTTAGGCGTAACAGGAAAGCACTTCTTTCGGACTTGTCATCACTTGTAAAGACCGTCAAAGGTTTGCATGAATTCACAGTCAATATGTCCTCATCTGATCCTGGATATATATCTGATCATATCGATGGAATGATCCTAAAGGCATTCAGAATCGTCACACGCGCAGTCAAATTCCTCGATGTACTAGAGGACTTCTTGAGGGCTTATCACTTAGCACAGGGAGCGATGTCTACCGTTGTAGAGGAGATTTATGTGCCTCCAACTCCACCTGCGGAGTCGACGTCATTCGAACAGAAGATACCATCTGATGCAGGCTCCCGCAGAACCTCCCTGCAAAGCTCGGTCACAGACATCTCTAGCTCACATGCCTCTATTGAGGAGCAAACAACGCGACAGTCATACAAACGAGCATCAATGATCTATTCCGGCAGTAGCAGAAATCCTTCACGACCTCGGTCCATCCAGATTAATAGACTCTCCGTCTCGCATCGCCTGTCTTCTTCGAGCCCTTTTGCTGGACAACGTTCAGACCTCGTCTCCGAACGACTCAGCTCGAGTCATGATACCTTACTCTCATATCTGGGTTCTTTCATTGGCCGTTTGCATATTCAGTCACAATCGTCCGCAGATCTGCTCTTAACCATGCGACAGTCGGTATCGGCTGGCAGGTCTTTGCTCACAGTTGTTGAAGCAGTTTGCTCAAATTACAATCAGAGCCAGCGCTCACTTCAACAGGCTAGAGAAGTCATGTACCAGTGTATTAATCAGTTTATTATTGCGGCCCGCGAATGCATCAGACCGTCAGGCTCGGATGAAGAGGATGTGATGACACCTCAAGAAAATGCATGTCTCAAAAATGCAGCAACTGACTGTGTTGTTGCTGCTGGCGAGTGCGTTGCTAGAACGAAATATGTCATTGAACGGATTGGTGATTTTGAGTTAGAACCTCAAAATCATGGACTTGGGATCGACGTAACCGCCTTTGGAACATCATCGAATAGTGAAGGGACCGCGAAAATTGAAGACGTGAACGATAGCGCCAATAAGCAATCTCCTGACCTAGCATCTCTGTCGCCCTCTGACGACAGGCCTCTCCCTAACTTTTCTTCTGACACAACCTTCGCAACACATGCCCCCTACTCACCTAAAATTTCCGTCGATACTTCAGAAGTCCAGAACTCGAGGACTGAAGCCTCTACTATAACAGCAGCAAACTTACTCCCTCCTCTTCCCTGCCTCGCTAGCCCCTTCATGTCTCGGGATGAATACAATTCTCCTGAACATTCATCAGGGCCTGATGGCGAATTCCGCCACTCTATACGTTCTGAAAGTCTGGCGATATCAACCTCTGTGACAAGTAGCACGTACTTGAACGGTATGCGTGATTCTGAGTCAAGCATAATCTCTCGGTCCTCGACTCGAGCAACAACACCAGACACTAGTCCCTTTACGCCAAGCCATCAGTCTTCATTCTCGAGTCTAGGCGTGTCTGAAAGTCAGAGCACTTTGGTGGAGGATGTGGAGGATGCAGAATCCAAAATGTTGGAAAAGACCTTTGCCCACGAATTGCTTCACAATAAAGAAGGCCAAATCACTGGTGGAACCTTGCCAGCGCTGGTTGAGAGACTTACAACACATGACTCAACGCCCGATGCAATGTTCGTCTCCACGTTCTATCTTACTTTCCGGCTCTTTGTCACTCCAGCCAAGCTTGCTGAAGCTCTTGTTGATCGCTTCGATTATGTATCCGAAAGTCCACATATCGCAGGGCCGGTTCGTTTAAGGGTCTACAATGTCTTCAAAGGCTGGCTCGAATCCCACTGGCGTGATCTCTCAGATCGCGAAGCTCTGGAAGTCATCGAACCGTTTGCCCGGGAAAAACTCTCCACCGCCCTACCGGCTGCTAGCATGCGACTTTTGGACCTTGCCCGGAAAGTTTCCTCCACCGACGGTCCCTTAGTTCCCCGTCTTGTTTCTTCGATGGGCAAGACAAGTACATCAATTTCAGTGTACGTGCCTCCGGATACACCCCTTCCAAGTCCCGTCATGTCAAAGAGCCAATTTAGTGCTCTGAAAAATTGGAAAATGGGTGGCAGCTCTCCGAGTATTCTGGACTTTGATCCATTGGAATTTGCACGTCAATTGACCATCAAGGAAATGAATATTTTCTGCTCAATCATGCCGGAAGAATTACTAGCATCTGAGTGGATGAAAAAGACAGGATCGAATGCCGTCAATGTCAGAGCCATGTCCACCCTCTCAACCGACCTTTCAAACCTTGTCGCGGATACAATTCTTCAATACGAAGATGCCAAGAAGCGAGCTACTATGATAAAGCATTGGATTAAAATCGCGCATAGATGCATGGAACTACATAACTACGACTCCCTGATGGCTATTATTTGCTCCCTCAACTCATCTACCATCATGCGATTAGAGAGAACTTGGGATTTCGTTTCTCAGAAACGGAAAGATACCCTAAAAGTCCTCCAAGACATTGTGGAACCGACGAAGAATCATGCTGTTCTGAGGCAGAGGCTGCAGGAACATGTACCGCCCTGCCTACCGTTCGTCGGTACCTATCTCACAGATCTCACCTTTGTAGATATTGGGAACCCTGCAACGAAGCAGTTGCCTGGAATGAGTGGAGAAGATAGCGTTTCTGTCATCAACTTTGACAAGCACTCCCGGACAGCCAAGATCATTGGCGAGTTGCAGCGCTTCCAAATACCTTACAGATTAACTGAGGTTCCAGAATTCCAAGAGTGGTTACAAGCTCAGATCGTCCGGGTTAGATGCTCTAATGATTCGAACAACATCCAGCAATATTATCGAAAATCACTCCTGCTCGAGCCGCGGAGACACCCAAACAAGCTTTCTCCCGTCGAGCCTCAAATTATCTTTCCATCACAGACCGGTCCGAAGGAAAAATTCGACCTGTTCTCCTGGACCCATTCGAAGGACAAATCTAGTCAGATACCGGCTATAGGCCCTCAACCATCATTTCCTGCTCGAAAACTTTCCTCCTCCTCTTGATCATCTTGATACCCACTTTGCATAGCGATTTAGCGATTTTGATCCGGGCTGTCACTGGCGTTCGGTCCACACCTTCATTATGTCACGATTGGCACGGCGTTGCCCCTCACCATATTACGGCCTAGAAAAAGGGGAACTTTGTTTTATTGGTAATTAAATTATATCAATGATGTGGTATGGAAGCATCACATATGGCTTGCAAAAGCATTTGTATTACATTCACCTTCGATGACGGAAAAGATTTATTGGGCAGGTTCTGCACACACATTCGGAGATTCTAACAGGGCTCGCGCTCGGTTCTTCCTTCTCGGCATGGCTTGGAAAGGGAAAAGAAGATTGGGAAAAGGACTTGTTTTGGTATGACTTTTGTGTGTCTCACATGGCCACTGTAGTGTAATATGGCTTGATTGCCAAAGAAGCTTGAACTTGATATGAGATAAATTATCCAACTAATTGTGTTCTGCGATGTGACATGCGCTCTTGATCAGACTACTTGCAATGAATGCCTCCCTGAACATGTCGAAATAATGCCAAATATTTCAAGGTCTATCTCTCTCCTAATATTCAATGGTCTACAAGACAATTGGTTGCCAAGAATACATCCCACCATAGAATAGGGTATGACCAAAACTCCCCTCCAGTATGCAAGATGGCAAGTCGACACAGAGCAATGGCTCAAAACAATAGCTGCCAACGCAGCAAGGCTCTCTATGAGAAGCATCTTCATATAATAAAATTGAGACCCAAAATCTAGAGTTTGGCTTTCAGATCATTCAGAGAAGCACTCGCCTCCTTGTTCAGCGTTACACTACCGCTCTTGTCGCCGTTACCGAAAAATATAACTTCGACCGTCAAATCATCCCTATCATTATTCAGCTTGATGAACTAGGCTCATCCGTCACTAAAACTTACCGGTATCTTCTCGCATAAGGACTAGGCAGCGTCAACAGAGCGCACACCATTTCCGTATTCTTGCCTCCCAATGCGTTCCTGACAAGATGTGTAGCTACGTTCTTGTCTTCGACGACGAATCGCTGGTTTTCGCCTCCTTCAACACCCCATTGCCGTTGTCGGATCGGGGTTTTTTGGCCATCTTCCACAGCGTTGAGCTTCCTGTGTTCAACCGGAAGGCCCTTTTGCTGCTGAGTAAACATCTTGAGCCATGAGTTTGCGATGTTGCCATTGCTTTCTGATGATTGCTTCTCAATCCACTGACCGACCAGGCCTACTACTTCTTCATTTGTAAGCATTTCCCACAAGCCGTCCGTAGCCATGACGACAAAATCTCCGTTTTCTGGCTCAATCTTTGTCGTTGTTACAACGGGTTCTGCTGTGACATATGGCGGGGTCTTCAGTAGTTGTGACGGGGTCCTGCCAAAGAAAGATTCCTTTAAGCGTTCTGAGACCTCCCGAGTCCACTTATAACTTGCATCCCCAAAGGCACGAGTGGGTTCAAGTCCACCCAGCACACGCCCATTTCTTATAGCATTTTCTTCACCAGGATGTTGCTTCCGTATGCGGGCCGCTTCGTTAGGATTACTTCCTGTTTGGTCAACTGATAGTGGTATAGCCACCCATTTTCCACTGGCCCCTCTTCTTCCTAAAACTGCTCTTGAATCGCCTGTGCAGGCCACCCTCAACAGTTTTGAGTTGCTATCATAAAATGACAGCAGGGCACATGCTCCCGACAAGGCTGGTGCAAGCAACTCTGCAGCAACAAGTTTCGAATTTGCTCTAGTAACCTTCTCAACGCTTTCATGAACAATTTCGTGATCCAGCTTGTTGAAACCCCTCTTTATGGCTGCCTCAACGGCATCAGTTGATGGTAAAGTGCTTGAAGGATCTGCAAGGGCAGCTTTGTAGGTTGAATTTAGTTCTCGAGCAACATAGTTAATGAGAGCCTGTCGCAGCTTCGCAGACGTCGTCCAGCCGCTGTAGCGAAATTAGCTTAGGTATCTCTGTTACTGAAAGTATATTACCTATGACCATCATACACTCCCCAGAACATCCAATCACTGCTTGCGTTGTGCTCTGGAGTGGAAGTTGCCAGCCCTTGCGGTACCTCCACAATTTTCTCTGAATGATCATCCTCTATGGGGTCGTTACTCGGTATCTGTACTACATCATAGCGCACTACCCCTTGGCCTCGACCAACGAAGAATGACTCCTCATTTCGACGTAGCTTCTGCGTTGCTTGCTCAGGAGTGAGCATCTCTAGCACCTTGCGCACTGAATCATCCGTGTATTTTGAAAGGGGTTCGTCTCCTTCAATTGCGCCAGTGTATATTGAGTCAGCTGTCACAACCACCGCTCTTCTGGTAGGCTCTGCCAAGGCTTCGCCGTCCGAAGATGCTTGAACTGGATTCGAGTAAATTGCAGAGGATGCAAGGGCTCGCGACTGCTGATTCCCATTCGTAATCGAGCTTGAAGCGTTCCCAGCCGCGGGACCGCGATAGGTATACCAGGCTCCGTAACCAACCAGGGTGGAGACTAAAGCTATAGAAAGTCTCCGGACGTACATTGATGATTTCAGAGGCGCTCTTACCAGCTCTGGTCGAGTCGAGGACGAGCTAGATCGTAGGCTCAGCGCATAGTTTGGGGCGGAGAACAAGTCTCCTCGACTGGCACCGGTGGTAGATCTTCGTGGAGAATAGCGCGAAGCAGTTCTATATGCTCTTATTGCCGCGCGACGCATCGGAATGCTGACCTAGAGGTCTTTAGATGGCTTATGGGCGAGGGAGCCTTGAGATCTTTGTGTAGGGGGAAATGATTGACCAAGTCTGACCCGCTAACACATCTGGAGAAGTTTCAGGTAGGGACGGAAGTTCAATGTCGAAGACTCAGTTCCTGCTAGTTCGGATGTCGGAATGGGAGATCGCAACTTGTACCTCTTTACGGACCGTGTCATCCTGGATTGTTTCAAAGTGCGGCGACCTGAAAGGGAAAGCGGTTAAATTCTGCCGTTTGATTAATGCGTCATCTCTTGACTTTTACAATCTTCTCATTCTGCAGCACCAACTGGTTACTTTTCCACCGAACTATACTGATTTGCTAGTGTTATTTTATAAGCACTTCTCCCCACTCATCCTTTGGACCCACAAGATGTCAAGCCGCCAACTACGAAAGCTGCAACAGCAGCGTGAGTTAGAACGAGCTAAACTTCAAGAACAACAACCGGCGGAAGAAAAGGCCTCGGAAGGTGAAGAAGAGGAAGGAGAAACACCTCCTATCAATAAACCAAGCCTTTTCGCGAATTTTGCTGCATTACAAGCTGATGAAGACCAAAATGATGACTCCGACGCTGGTGAGCAGCAAATCGGGCAACACCCGTCAGACAACGAACAACCTACGTCGCCAAGTTCAGGGAAGAAGCCAAAGAAGGCCAGAAAGAAGAAGAAAAATAAAAAACAGACAGAAGGAAACAAGTTGGTCTCGGGCCACCCGATCCTCCGCTCTGACGGACAGCGAGATGAGATAGACGCTGCTCTACAAGAGCTTAGTCTAAAAAGAGAGAGTAACTCTACGAACACTACTACACCTGAAGTTAATGTCCACCCAGAATTTGCACGGACTTGTGAACTTCTTGGCATCAATACCCAATATTTGAAGGTGGCAAACGAGATGCGAAATCTGTTCGGCCGTGCAGCGGTTGACAACCATGACGATGCTGGCGGCCAAATTCCACGAGGAACTCGTAGAAGACAAAGAGCTGCTCAGCGACAGGTCGATCTGGAGACTGCTTTGAAGGGGCACCATGCACCCGGTAAAGGACTAGCAGAGCTCACATTGCGACGTAACCCATTCATTCAAGGAAAGGACGATTGGCCGCGGGCAACTACCGGGGGCTTGACAATGGAGATTTCTGAAGATCAACAGCCATACAACGGTATAGTAGTTTTCAGATTCATGCATAATCAGGTCTATGATCAAGTCCAGCAACAATTTCACGTGTTTGTTGAGATGGGAGATCCGCAAAACCTGATAGGCCTGCTGCAAAGAAACCGTACGTAACCTTCTATCCTTTCGTGCTGTGACTGACAGGATCATAAGCATATAACATCTCTTTACTCTTGCAGGTAAGCAAAATCGCAAAAGATCAGACGGATCATGCCTTGTCATCCGACCTTGTGGAGCGCGCTCTGTTTAATTTCGGTCGCGCCGCTCAGTCCCTTTTTGCAACCAAGCTTTCCCAAGGCAAAGCGCGTCTTGAGTTTGAAAGACCCGAAAACAGGGAGTTTTGGCTTGCTGGCTACCAGTATATCAAAAGTCTCATAATGAAAGGCACCTACAGGACGGCTCTGGAATGGGCAAAATTTCTATTGGCTCTGGATCCTGAGAATGACCCATACTGCATGCTACTCATGATTCATCACCTTGCTCTCCGGGCTTATGAATCACAATATCTATTAGACATTTACGGAAGTCGGATGCTAGGTGACTGGAGTACCTTAATTGCCCATATGTCTCCATCATTGGCACTTGCTGCGATGCAGCTTAGAGAACCTGTGAGAGCTAGGAGTTTCCTTAAACAGTCTATAGAGCGTCTTCCCTGGCTGTTTTGCAGACTGTTTCAAGAGTTGAATCTGGATAATCCACCACCATCCATCTGGGGGGCTGAATCCCGAACAGATGCTGAGAATCTGCTCTCTGAGATATACATTCGCCAGACCAAAGATCTTTGGAATACCCCGGAAGCTACGGCCCTTCTAATGGAGGTTGCGCATGCTTCGAACAAACTAGATTATGGTGACCTTCCCAAACTTGATAATAAAATTATCAATTTGAACGTAGCAAGATTTGTCTATTTGGATAACACACCAGCACTGATGGCCCTTGTTCCATCTCAGCTTTTGCATAGGAGCAATAATTCGGACTCCGATCCCCTACCTCCAGACCGAAACATATTCTCATGGGACAGTCAAAGGATGTTATTTGCACACAATGGTAATTCAAGAGGCATGGATAGAGCGTTTGGAGACCATTTCGACCCTATAGCGGCCCTGCGTGCTCTGATCCCTGGGCTAGGAAACAATCATGCCGAAGATGGAGAGCAAGGCATCACAGACAATGAACTAAGAGAATTCCTCGAGACCGAGGTAAATAGACAGGGTGCTACGGCCGCCGCTACAAATTCGGGCGATGAGTCGGAGTACGGCGACGACGACGACGAGGATGAGGAGGAAGGAGAAGCCGTTGACCAACCAAGAGCTAGTGGTGCAAGAAGGCTTTACGAGTTGTTCTTTGGCAGCAGGAGTCGAGGGCAGGCGGAGGACGCTCAGGATGAGGCAGAGCCTGACCCCGACTCTCATGAGCATGGGCATGAAAATGAGCCTGGAGATCATTGATGCGTTCTAGACATATCCAGAAAACATCTTTTTTGAGCCTACTAGCAATACATCACGTGATTGCAGATAATTTGTGATCTTCAATGACTATGTCTGCAAATCTCAGATGTCACATGTCGAAACGCGAATCGCCACTAGTGGAGTGTAAGTATCTGACAGTCCTCCCAGACGCTAGTGAAACGGCATAGCATAATACTGTATGTGTGCCCAATCTGTGGGCTTCTTAGCTGCTTTTGAAACATCCAAATTTAGCCCTGATGGCGTGCGCGAGTTTCGCGGTGAAACGGAGGCAAAGGTGTCGGGAGGATCCAGGCTTGGTAATGATACTCAGATAAATCCACTACTGCTCTCATAAGAAAATAAACAGCCTATTCTTTGGTACAAATACCCCATCTTTTACCACCTTGACTCCTACAAACATCCACGCACACATTTACACACCACGTCAATCCTCGAAAGCTTTCCGCATTCCCGATAGCGATTACAAACACGATGGCAGAGGCACAGGTACAGGAGGGACACACATACAAGTTCAATGTCAGCATGAGCTGCGGGGGATGCTCGGGCGCTGTCAACCGTGTCCTTGGCAAGCTGGAAGGTGCGTAGTTAGCTCTGGGACTCGAAGCCATTATGGTATGTGACACTTGGCTGACCGGTATTTGCAGGCGTTAAGTCCTACGACGTCTCTCTAGACACCCAAACCGCGACCGTCCATACGGAGCCATCACTGGCCTACGAAACCGTTCTTAAGACCATCAAGAAGACGGGCAAAAAGGTTAATTCCGGAGAGGCAGATGGAGAGGCGAAGGCTGTTGAGTTAGAGGAATAAGGCTATGGTCAGTGATGCAAGGCTGAGAGTGAAGCCTGAGGCTGGCGCGAGAAAATGATGTTGGCGTGATAATACAATGTCATCAGATCGCGACAGTTTCAATGAAGACTATTACCATACATTGTGTTTGATCATCTTGTCAAGATCTTCCCGAGTCACTATAGCGGCCATGCTGTGAGATATCGAGGGTTCCTCTCGAACGCTCATCGTGAGCTTACGTCAGCTGCTGACAGCTGGACGTCGTGTTCGTATCTTGTCACAATTTTTATATCGTTTACTTGGAGACTTGTAGGCTTGAGTGTAGAAAGCTGATCTTGTATATTACTGTTTCCCTCACCGTCCGCTTATCACTGGCGACAATTGCAAGGCGCATACAGGTTCCACAATGAGCCTAATCATACAAGCTATGAATATTGCAGGAGATACACTAAGTCGAGCGTCCAAACTCCTCTCGATAACGGGCGGAGAACTACTATATCAAATGGGTCTATCAAATCCAGCGCCCCTGTTCCCCAAATTCCTCGACCTCCCCACCGAGCTTCGCCGCCAGATCTGGAGAGAAGCCTTCCCACCCTCTCGGATCATCGAGCTTGTCGACGGACCAGGACGAACCGGCAAACTACGAGCCCAGAAACTTGTCACTCCCTGGATAACTCCCGCAGTACCTCCAGCCGTGCTATACGTCTGCCGCGAATCACGAGCCGAAGCGCTCCGCTATTACCAATTGGCTTTTGGGAGGAACGGCTTCGAGCCCCGGATCTACATTGATTTCGCGCGGGACGTGGTGTATTTTGGGCGCTACACACTTGGCGACGGGACGATGGTTATACAGGATTCAATGAAAGATTTCGAGAAAATACAGAAGATGGCCATCAGTCCTAATTGTTTGCTTCGACTGCCAGAATGGGTCATTGGAAGACGGTTTTCGGCCTTGAGGGAGGTCTACTTGATCAACATGACGACGAAAAGTATGCGTGTCTCCCAGTTCCACGAGATTGAGCCGCTGGGTCTTAGTCAGACTTTGAAGTTCTTTGAGCAGATGCTAGAGAAGTTACGAGATAACTTTGAATATGGGGTTGCTCCTGCTTTGAAGGCTGGTATATTTTTGTATTAGTGATAGAGTGAGTCACACGGAAAGAGATTCGGGCAAGTGCTGGAAGAACTGGAAAACTTTTGAACTGTGCTATCAAGAGAGGTAGGATTTATCGTCCTTCATCTCCTATACTAGACGAGAGTTACGTGTCGTCGGTGAAGGCAAAAGAGATTGAGAGATCGGTAGTTTGATTTGCCAATTGGATTGACGTCCAGAGGCGGAGAATTCTGGATCGGTAGCAGGCCAATGCAAAGTGAAGCGCTACGTCCTGGTTCTGCTGCATGACTGGACAGGGATGGATTGGCCAGGTTCAAGCTTCCTCCAGAGCTTGCCGCATTCAGATAACCTTCTCCGCGGCACCAGAAATAGGCCTATGCAACCCAACAATCATAGGCCCGTGGAAGCTGGTGAGGTGGACAAGATACTCATTCTGATGTAGAAAACCTCTCAATATCACGCTCGCTGCACAAGTTTAAGCCAATGTCGGTATCGTTTTATTATACAATTTTTGTCTCCGGTGCAAGAAGAGGTATTTAAATGAAACCATCCTTTCTTGTTGTAAAGGGTGTCCTCCAAAAGAGAGAAGCCCAAATTTTTCTAGCTGAATCCGAGAGTAAATAACGAAAGCATTAGGAATTGACAGGGGGCAACAGGAATTCTCATACGATTCCGATTCTCAGTCATTGAAGAAGTACAGAAGCACAAAACTAAAATATAGCAGGGAGTTTCTGAAGGCAAAATGGACAAAAGGACATCAGGACCCCCGTTGAGGCCCTGGATAGAAAATCCCTCCGTAATTTGAATTTTACTTTTGCTCGATAATCTCCACTTTGGTGTACTTTATTGTCGGGTATTGTATCGACTTTTCTTAGTACAGATTGTCCTGAAGTGATTGGTCTCGTGGTAAAAGCGCTTTATTTAAATCAAATATTTAAACTTTAGGCGAATGTCAGTGGTGAAGGAGGGTGGCAGTTGGCAGTTCTTTACTTTGTTTCAAGTTAATATGTTAAGTGATATGTTTGTTAATATCACCTGCTCGGTACCACATACTAATCAAGGCGTAGCCTTTCACCTGCATTCATACCTGTGATTGGCTGGTATCCCCTCCCGTTTATGTATGCGGGCATCAGCCTCGAGGTTCGGCCTCGGCTGCTCCAGCTTTCTCCCCGCATAAGTCTCCACACACTACCGAACACCCATGTGCATCATAACATTTTATATCAACCTCTTTTGTCCCGCCATCCATACCTTTCTAAAGCATGACACCTATTTAACATATTGATTTCCGAAGCCACGTCTTAGTACTAGCGATCTACCTCTATATAATTTTTACTGTCTGTAATAATTAGAAGACCTAAGCTCATCATGGTTAAGAGAGCTACGCATCCATGCTACGTCCTCGGCGTTGGCATAACTAAGTTCATCAAGCCTCGTGGTAAGATCGATTACACAGAGCTTGGTTTCGAGGCTGGAGTGAAGGCCATGCTCGATGCCCAGGTCAACTACGATGATGTCGACCAAGGGGTAGCCTGTTATTGCTACGGTGATTCTACCTGTGGCCAGAGGGTGTTCTATCAGTTTGGCATGACACAAATTCCGATTTACAATGTGAACAACAACTGCTCGACCGGCTCGACCGGATTACACCTGGCTCGACAAACTATCGGCTTTGGTGGTGCCGACTGTGTGCTCGTAGTTGGTTTCGAGAAGATGATGCCGGGAAGTTTACAAGCCATTTGGCGAGACAGGACCAACCCTACGGCAACAACCAACCGGATGATGAAAGAGACAAGAGGGGTGACAAATTCCCCTGGTGCTGCACAGCTGTTCGGCAATGCTGGCCGGGAATATATGGAGAAGTAGGTGTACTTCATAATCCTGATCCTCTTACTTAGGGGCTAAAAACGATCTATAGGTATGGAGCCAAAGCGGAAGACTTCGCAGAGATCGCACGTATAAACCACGAGCATTCTCAGCGAAATCCATATTCTCAATTCCAGGATGTATACACCCTCGAGCAAATTTTGAAGGCGCCCATGATCCACGAACCCCTAACCAAGCTCCAATGCTGCCCGACATCAGATGGAAGCGCTGCTGCAGTCCTTGTTTCCCAGGCCTTCCTCGATGCTCGTCCGCATCTCAAAGAGCAAGCAATTCTAATTGCCGGTCAATGTATGGTAACTGACTCACCAAGTCTGTTCTCCAAAAGTGCTATTGACCTTGTGGGTTATGGCATGTCAAAATATGCAGCCGAGACCGCTATGGCTGAAGCGGGTGTCACGCCAGCTGATATAAAGGTTTGCGAGCTGCACGATTGCTTTTCAGCAAATGAGATGACGACCATTGATGCTTTGGGGCTATGTCCACATGGTAAAGCTCACGAGATGGTGAGGAATGGAGATATCACTTATGGTGGCAAGATGGTCATAAACCCGTCCGGTGGTCTCATTTCGAAAGGCCATCCGCTCGGCGCTTCTGGTATTGCACAGTGCGCTGAGCTGGTGTGGCATCTCCGAGGTTGGGCCAACAACCGTCTGGTTCCGGGCACCACGGTGGCTTTGCAACATAACCTTGGTCTTGGAGGTGCGGTTGTCGTGACAATATATAAGCGTGTAGATGGTAAAGCACCTCAGCCAGTGGACTCGTCGGTCGTCGGAAAAAAGAATGGGCTTGGGTATAACCCTGCAGTTGACGCTAAGGGCTTCACGGCTGAGCAAGTCGCGCGTGTACGGAGCAAGACTAAGGCTAGTGCATGGGCTCTAGGTGACACAGAGAAGAAGGTTGAGGCCCGGTTTTAGTTGTAATTAATTGTATATTATATCCTAGGATCTGACAATGAGATTTATATTAAACTAATACGTTCCAATTGTGGTTTCTAGTGTCGAGCCAACCGTTGATTAGGTGGGAGATTATAGGTAGGAGAGCATCTTAGCTGCCAATTAAGGTCCGCAGGTGCCTCCGTTCGTTGAAGGTGGTGAACTCCTACATATATTCGATTATCATCATATTCTAGGCCAATTTCGCATTATCATTTCTTAATGCGGCCCTCATGCCCTGTATACGCATTCACAGCAGATCTTTAACGCTTAATATCCCACAAATCCTCCGCATTACCCCTAAATAGCCTCTCCTTCAACTCCTGATCCTTCCCACACCACTCCAAAACCCTCTCGACAAACGGCCTTATATCCAGCCCCGCAAACCTCGTATGTGGCCAATCAGTCGCAAACACAACGCTCCGCTTCCCCGCCACGCCAAGCAGCTCTCGCGCCAAAGGCTCCAAGTCCCGCTGCCCTTCCTGCTTGCTAATCCTATACGGCGCCGACAGCTTCACATACGTACTGCCCTGCCTTAGCAGATTCATCAACGAGCCAAACCCCGGAAGCGTATACGGGTCCCCGCTCACGGTATACAACTCCTTCGCAGCCGGATCCGGCAGCAGCGGATGCCCGAAATGGTCCAAACAGACCCGGACACCCAGGTCCGGGACTATCTCCTCGAGACTCGTCGCCATCTTCAGAGGCACGTAGAGCTGCAGGACCCAATGAAAGGGGCGGATCACGTTCGCGTATTGCTGAAGCGTTGTGGCTAATTCTGCTGCGTCCATTTCTTTGCCCACGGACTGGAGGTTCAGTCGTACGCCGCGGACGCCGATGGCGTGCCATTCTTGCAGCGTTTGCGGGAGGATGGCTGAGGGGTCGAAGGTTACTACAGCGCGGCCGCGGAGGGGGCCGACGGTGCGGAGGGCGTCTAGCATGCAGGAATTATCGTTGCCGTAGATGGAGGGCTGCACGAAGACCATGTTGTTGATGCCGATGGTGGAGTAGAAACTCAAGGCATGGGAGAGTGTGTGCGGCGTAGGGGTGTATTGGGCGTCGGCAGCTAGGGGATAGTTGTCTGGGTCGACCACGTGCATGTGGCTGTCCCATGAGTTTGGTGGTATCCTGTCGGAGAGCTTCATCTGGGAGTAGGATCGCCTTGTCCGGGATGTCTGAGCATTGTACCCTTGCCAGGCCAAAGATTTGAGAGCTGGATAAGAAGTATGAAGCCTGCAGTGACTTAGCGTGTTGGTCCAGAGGCACATAAATCTTAAGA
>Ga0335075_10006973_pt1 | contig 17432 bp, 14 predicted proteins | sample Lox_Sample_24_FD_206723 | JGI IMG/M metagenome (GOLD analysis project Ga0335075, IMG submission 206723) | Soil microbial communities from Loxahatchee National Wildlife Refuge, Florida, United States - Lox_Sample_2.4 | ecosystem: Environmental > Terrestrial > Soil > Wetlands | place: USA...
TTTCATGTACTTAGGTCCAGTCTAAAGGTTTGCCACAAAGGGACAGGCCGGTTCCCACGGGTCGAGTCTCAGAACGGACTCGCAAGAGGCGAGCAGTACATAAGAGCTGTGCATTCAGTGGGTTGTGTTAATAACGAAGCGTCCTGGCTACTGGCAAGCTTCGTGCCAGCATGTAAGCGCAGTCGCAGCCTGTGGCTTTAATGGCGGTAGCTTAGGCGAGAGGACAAAGTGGCACACGACCCCGGTTCGGAGCTTTCTGCCGCAAGTAGCAGGCTTGGGCCTGCGGTTTCTCCTTGGTTTGCCCTGCAAGTGCGTACGCGACATGAGGCAGGTGTCGCTCGCTTTCTGAGCGGAAGAGGTTACGAACCATTCGTTCCCATGTACGAGAGCCGAAGGGAGTGGTCGGACCGAATTAAGCTCGTCGAGACTCCACTCTTCCCCGGCTATCTGTTTTGTCGATTTGATATTAATAACCGCTTGCCCATACTAACGACTCCGGGCGTGATCCAAGTCGTTGGATTTAATCGCACTCCGATTCCGGTAGAGGATGCAGAGATTGACGCCATTCAGAACTTGGTCGCCTCGGGATTCCCGAGCCAGCCATGGCCGTTTTTGCAAGCCGGCGACCGCGTGCAGATCAATTCGGGGCCGCTCCGTGGACTTGAAGGGCTGCTGGTGGAACTGAAGGGTTCTCACCGTCTCGTCGTATCCGTGACGCTGCTGCAGCGATCGGTGGCCGTGGAAATCGATTCCGCGCTGGTGAAGGCGCTCCGCTCGGCTCCGGAAAGCCAAAGGCAGACGAAAAAAGCTCGCGCGTGGCAACTCGCCACTTAAGTATGGTTCTGCGTAGATGCGGCGCATTGCGGCTTCTCCCCAAGCCTTCGGGGCGGCAATGCAGAACGGAGCTGAGGGGTTGGATTTTCAGGAAGTGTTGCCGATGAGTTCTTCTGCCGCGGAACTTCCACAGCTGATGACCACTACCATTGATCCCGCAGTTCAATCGAGAATGATTTCCGATCTGCCGAGCAGGAGAGGCGAAGTTTGTCAGATTGACCCGCTGAAAGATAATCGGTGGGACTCCTTCGTGGCACATCATCCAAGAGCTTCGCTGTTTCACTGCTCGGCGTGGCTCCGCGCGCTGCAGAAGACATATGGATATCGGCCCGTTGCCTTTTCCTTTTCCGCGCCGGGTGAGGCGCTCCAAGGCGCCCTTTTGTTCTGTGAAGTGGACAGTTGGTTGACGGGCCGGCGGTTGGTGTCGCTGCCCTTCTCCGATCACTGCGAGCCGTTGCTGAGCGGCGCGGATTATCGGTCTCTTGTTTCGGCTCTCGAGAGAAAGAGTTCGAGCGCGGGATGGCGTTACATTGAAGTTCGCCCATTGAACTCCCGCGACGTGGACAGTGCCCGCTGGCACACAAGCGCAAACTATCTTTTTCATCGGCTAAACCTGCGGCCGGATTTAGATTTGCTGTTTCGCGGCTTTCATCAAAGCTCCACGCAGCGAAAGGTTCGCCGCGCCGAGCGTGAGGGCCTGCAATACCGCGAGGGCTCGAGCGAATCACTTTTCAACCACTTTTATCGTTTGTTGGTCGCCACTCGGAAACGCCACGGCATTCCGCCGCAGCCGCGAAACTGGTTCCGCAACCTGATGGAATCGTTCGGTGCAGACCTGAAGATTCGGCTTGCGTTCAGAGGCGAACGGGCGGTGGCGGGAATGTTGACTATCCGTCACAAGGATACGCTTTACTACAAAAACGGGGGGTCTGACGCCCGCTTTCACAGTCTCGGAGGAATGCATCTGCTTTTCTGGAATGCGATTCAAGACGCGAAAAGCCAAGGACTCACGGCTCTCGATTTTGGACGCGTCGACATGGATCAGCCGGGGCTGATTACGTTCAAAAATCGCTGGGGCGCGGTCGCATCCCCGCTGCCGTACTATCGCTTTTCTTCCGGCGAAGTTCCCGTCCACGCCTTTGATCCCGCTAACACGTTTCAGCGCCGCCTAATCGACGTGTTTTGTTCTCATTCGCCGTCGTTTCTTCTTCCGGCTTGCGGAAGTCTTCTCTACAGGCACATCGGATAGCAGCGACGGATGTCAGCCACAACATTCAAGTCACTTCCGCGCAAGTCTGGAATTAGCACGCGCCACACCGTATTCGCGCTGGCAGTTGCGGCGTCGGCGGGTCTGTTTTGGAAGCCGCTGACAGCCCTGGTAAGTCTTTGTCTTCATGGCGATTCGTACTCCCACATTCTCCTGATTCCATTCATCACCCTGTATATCTTTTGGACAGAACGATCTGCGATCTTTCGCGAGGTTAGATCGTCCGCGGTGTCCTGGGTGTCTGGGCTTACGCTGATCGTTGCGGGCATTGCGATCTCCTGGTTCGCCGATCCGCGCCTTAATTTACCGGCCGCGAGCTACAATCTGACTGCCGCCATTTTCGGCCTCCTAGTGATCTGGCTAGGAGCGTTCATAGTTTGTTACGGCATCCGTACTGCTCGATTTGCGCTCTTTCCGTGGATGTTTTTGCTTCTAATGGTTCCACTTCCGGAGGCCATCCTGTCGCGCATTATCGCTGCCCTTCAACGCGGCTCTGTCGATGTTTCGATGTCGCTATTTAAAATGTGCGGAGTGCCTGTGTTGAGGCAGGGCGTGCTTCTTTCGGTTCCGGGCGTAACCATCGAGGTCGCAAAAGAATGCAGCAGCATTCGGTCCAGCATGGCGCTTTTCATCACCTGTGTGCTGGCGTCGCGCTTCTATCTGCGCTCGTTCTGGAAGCAGGCTTTGTTCGTGCTGCTCTCGCTTCCTCTGTCGGTTGTCAAGAATGGTATCAGGATCACAACTTTGACTCTTCTTAGCCTCTACGTGAACCCTGGTTTCTTGCACGGTGACTTGCACAGGGACGGCGGATTCGTGTTCTTTTTCTTGGCACTCGCGATCTTGTGGCCCGTCTTGGGGGCACTGCGTCGCTCGGAGAGCCGTCCGACGAAAGTAACAGCCAACGGAATTCACCGCGGCAGCGAGGCGATCACGAGCTAATCGTGACCGACGGTTTGCCACAAGAACTCACTCTCGTATGGGTTGGGAATCGGTTTTCACCATTTGGACAGTCGTTTTCATCCGGCAATCCTGCGCGGGGCCGTAAAACGGCTTAAATCAGTTCTTAACGAAGCACATCTGGCTGCAAATACAGGACTTAACATCCTCTGTGCGGAGATACTGTTCCCTCTTCGAGGGGCGGTTATCTGGTAGGTGAATTGCACCCCTTTAGTTGCGAGGAAGTGCTTGGGAGTGAAATGGCGGTAGCCTGTGCGACTTTCGCGGCACAGGAATCAAGCAGTCGAGTCAAATCCCCGTTGAGTTACAAATCCCAATATGACCACTAAGCCCGGAACTGCCGCTGTAAAAGACAACTCTCGAAGCCGCTCTCGTTTGAGGGGCTCCAAGGTAAAATCCGCGTTCAAGCCATCAGACCTGATGCAGAGAATCCTGCCCGAGGAGCTCTTTCTTGGCATTTTGTGCCTGGAGCGAAAACGGGCGGAACGCTCCCGCAAGCGTTTCCTTCTGGTATTGATCGACGCCGAGGATGCGCTCAAAACCGATCATCAATCGCAAGTGCTGGCCGGCGTCGTGCGCGCCGCAGACGGCTCCCGGAGAGAGACCGATCCCGCCGGCTGGTATAAAGACCGCGCCATCCTGGGAATCATGTTTACCGAACTGGGTGCTGCGGAAGACGCTGCCGCCGTGCGCAGGCTGGAAGAGAAAGTTCATGGTGCCTTGGCCGCGGAATTGAGCGCCGATGACCTGCAGCTTGTCGGTGTATCGATTCACATTTTTGGCTCGGATTACGGCGACGGCGATGACATTTCGGCCGATCCGATCTTCTACCCCGATCTGATACACCTGCACGAATCGAAAAAACTGCCCTTCGTGCTGAAGCGAGTGATGGACGTTTCTGGCAGCCTGGCATTGATCATCCTCCTGTCACCGGTTTTCCTTCTGATTGCCATCGCGATCAAGTTGACCTCGAAAGGGCCGGTTCTATATAAGCAGGAGCGGCTCGGACGTTTCGGGAAGAGCTTTACCTGCCTGAAGTTTCGTTCGATGAAGCCAGACAGCAATTCCAAGATCCACCAGGAATTCATCACCCAGGTTATCAAGGGAACCTACGACGGGAACCCGGCCGAGAGCGGCGCGCCCGTTTACAAAATGACCCGCGATCCGCGCGTTACTCGCGTCGGTCAACTGATCCGGCGCACCAGTCTTGACGAGTTGCCGCAGTTTTTTAACGTGCTCAAGGGCGAAATGTCCCTGGTTGGTCCCCGCCCGCCAATCGCCTACGAGTATAAAGAGTACGATGTTTGGCATCGCCGCCGCGTATTGGAAGTGAAGCCCGGGATTACCGGATTGTGGCAAGTGCGAGGCCGCAGCCGCGTTCGTTTCGACGACATGGTGCGGCTCGATCTGCAATATGCGCGCGGCTGGTCTCTGTGGCTCGACATCCGAATTCTGCTGGCCACGCCTCGCGCGGTTGCTTTCGGCGGCGACGCCTACTGAGATCGATATCGGTTACCGCCCCATCAGGGCAGCACACACTGCTTCGCGTATTCAAACCATTTGTTCCCCGAAATGCAACGCGCGATCAGTTCTGATCGCAGCGGTCTAATCGTCTCGTCGAGCTTAACGGTCCCTTGGGAATGCTGCAGAAGATGGGTGTCGCTGCAAGTCCATTTGAGCCCACAATAACATGGCAAACCAAATAAACGCCGTAGACGTATCTGCGCCCTTGCGCTCGCACGTGCCTGCTGACCCGACCTTGGCCTCCGCCCCGCGACGAGCTGTGTTGCGCCAAAATTCTTATCGCCAGAAAGTGTGGATCGATATCGACAATTCGCCACACGTTCCGTTCTTTTTGCCGATCATCGATGAACTGCGCGATCGTGGGATCGAAGTGGTTCTTACCGCTCGAGACATCTACCAAGTCTGCGAACTTCTGGAATTCTATAAGCTGCCGTGTCAGGTGATCGGAAGGCATTACGGCAAATACAAAGCGTTGAAGGTGCTTGGAAATTGTATGCGCGCCGTCCAGCTGATTCCGACCACGCGCAACAGCCGCCCGGATCTGGCGCTTTCTCATGGCTCACGGGCGCAGATTCTCGTGTGCAAGGCCCTGGGTATCCCGTCGGTGATGATGCACGACTACGAACACAGCACGAAAACCGGGTTCCTGACCCCTGATTGGGTCTTCATGCCGGACGTAATCCCCAGTCGGGCGATGAGCGGAAATGAAGAGAGAATATTGAAGTACCCAGGCATTAAGGAGGACGTGTATGTTCCGCGGTTTCGACCCGAAGCGTCCGTGCTGAGGCAACTCGGTATTGGCGAAGATGATCTGGTTGTTACGCTGCGGCCGCCCGCCACGGAAGCGCACTATCATAATCCCGAAAGCGAGGCCTTGTTTGCCGAAACAGTGCGGATGCTGGCCGAACAGCCTCATATCCGCACCGTGACTCTTCCGCGGAATGCACGGCAGGCAGAGCAGTTGCGCCGAGAATGGCCGGATGTGATTGCCGCGGGCAAGATGATTATTCCCGTGCGTCCACTGGATGGCCTGAACATCATTTGGTTTTCGGATCTGGTGATAAGCGGGGGCGGCACGATGAATCGCGAAGCCGCCGCGCTGGGCGTTCCGGTTTACAGCATTTTTCGCGGGAAAATCGGCGCTGTCGATCAGTATTTGGAGAAATCCGGCCGCCTCACGCTAATCGCAACGGTGCAAGAGGTGCGGCAAAAAATCACATTACGCAGGCGGCCCCGAGCATCGCAAACGGATTGGGGTGACCGCCCGACTTTGCGGTTCATCGTCGACAAAATCGTCACAATTTTGGAGGAACAATGTCCAGTAACTCGACCGTCCGCACGATGACTGCTCCGGGATCGGCGCAGGTTAAAAACACCGAGGAGTTTCGGCGGATTGTTCGGTCGCTCAACAACCTCGCCGTGATGGGCCTGGTGCCGATGTTCGATCCGGCGAAGCAACTTTTTTGCTTTAAGCTCAAACGCACCGATGCCGGCATGGTCCAGGAAGGCATTTCGCACCGTTACACGGTGATCACCCTAATGGGATTGCACCGGCTGGAACAAAGCGGAATGGCGTCACCGATTGATATTCAGGGCTGTTTCAACGCGCTGCTGGCGGACACCGCGTGGGTTGATAACATCGGCGACTTCGGCTTGCTGCTCTGGCTCTGCGCACTGATCGCGCCAGACCGCCTGGACGAAATCGACGCCAAATTTGATGTCAAGACCGCGCTGGTCCGTTTTCGAGACGCGAGGCAATCCCGCACGATGGAATTATCGTGGTTTCTCTCCGGGCTGGCGCACCAAGCGATCGCGCGCCCTGAAACGGCCGCCGCTACCAAGGAACTGGCTTCCGAAATTCATCGGCGAGTGCGGAAGAATCAGGGGCAGCACGGATTCTTTGGACATCTCGCGAGCAACGAAGGAATCGCCGGGGTAATGCGCAGTGATATCGGTAGCTTCGCCGATCAGGTCTATCCGATTTACGCCATGGCCAAATATTCGCAGGCGTACGGTGATGACCGGCCTGCCAAACTGGCACTCGATTGCGCTCTCAATCTTTGCGAAGCACAAGGCTCGCTTGGGCAGTGGTGGTGGCACTACGATTCGTCCAACGGCCAAGTCGCTGAGCGGTTTCCGGTGTTCTCGGTCCATCAGCACGGAATGGCCCCCATGGCGCTGTATGCGTTGGGCGAGGCGATTCAATCCGATTTCAGCCCGTGGATCTACAAAGGTCTGCAGTGGATCGACGAAAACGAGCTCGGCGTCGATATGCAGGACGATGAGGTGAACGTCGTCTGGCGCTGCATCGAGCGTACGCGCTTGCGACGAAGCTTGAACGCCGTTATGAACTTGGCGACGCGCCGTGAAGACCGCGAAACCCGCGAGGGATTGCGAGTGCTTCACGAATGCAGGCCCTACGAATTGGGCTGGCTGCTCTACGCGTTTGCCAACTTCGATAAAAAATAATCCCGCCTTGCTCGGAATCAGCCAATGAATTGTAGCGAGAGTGCCGTAGAGATGGGAGCCCACAACGTGAAAATCATGATCGTCGTCGGAGCCAGGCCGAACTTCATGAAAGCCGCTCCGCTGATTCGCGCGATTGAAACACGCAACGGCAGCGGCGCGAAGACAGGTGCGGGCGACTCGTGCGGCGATATTCGGCCCATTCTTGTGCACACGGGGCAGCACTATGACGAGTCAATGTCCGGATCGTTTTTCACCGATTTGGCGCTGCCGAAGCCGGACATCTATCTGGGCGTCGGTTCCGGCTCCCACGCGGTACAAACCGGCGAGATCATGCGGATGTTCGAGCAGGTGGTGCTGAGCGAGCGGCCGGACGTCCTGGTGGTGGTGGGGGACGTAAACTCGACGATCGCATGTGCGCTGGTAGCGTCGAAAATTTCATACGGTGACGGGAGCCGGCCGGTGATCGCGCATGTGGAGGCGGGGCTGCGCTCGTTTGACCGCGCGATGCCGGAAGAGGTGAACCGCGTGATGACGGATCATCTCTCGGACCTCTTGTTTGTTACCGAAGAAAGCGGATTTCAGAATCTAGTCAGCGAAGGTATCGCGGGAGACCGGATTCATTTTGCCGGGAATACGATGATCGATTCGCTGCTGGCTTCGCAGGAGAAGGCCGGTCGGTCAAAGATTTTGCAGGCATTGGGCGTCCACAACGGCAACGGCGCGAGCGAACGCTCCACTTCGAAATACGCGCTGCTGACTTTGCACCGGCCGTCCAACGTCGATGATCGCGAGACATTTTCGAGCATACTGGCGGGACTCGACGAATTGGCCGCTGAGGCGCCGATATTCTTCTCGGCGCATCCGCGCACGCGAAAACGGATTGCGGAGTTTGGGCTCGAAGCGCATTTCGATTTCGAAGGGGGAGGGGCCTCCAAGGGCATCCGCATCCTGGAGCCGCTGGGGTACCTGGATTTCATGTGCCTGATGAAGCAGGCGGCGGTGGTGGTGACCGACTCGGGAGGCATCCAGGAGGAGACGACGTGCCTGGGGGTGCCGTGCGTCACGGTGCGGGAAAACACGGAGCGGCCGGTCACGGTTACGCGGGGAACCAACATTATCGCGGGAACGTCGCCAGCGAAGATACGGGAAGCCATTCGGGTTCAACTGGATACGCCGAAAAGAGGGCAGGCGCCGGAGAAGTGGGATGGGCGCGCGGCGGAGCGGATCGTCGAGACGCTGGTTGCGGCGCTCAGAAAGAACGAGCTGCAAACGGCGGAAAAGTAGCGCGAGAAAATGCACCGGGAAGTTCCGCCCTTTAAAAGTCAAGTTGCCTAATTTCAATACTTTAAGATGGCGCAAGGCCGATCGAGCGTTCCGCCCCTGCGGCGGGGAAATCGGGCGCGAGGTACAGGCGGAGCGACCTGTACTTAAACTGTCCTTCCGGCCAGTAGTAAAATCTCCGGTCCGGTCGTTATCATCGCTGCGATGATAACCGATGGCGCAGAACGGACGGGGGTAAGAGATATGGGCCGCAGCACACGAATGATCCTGATGGCGCTGGCGATCTTCTTCGGGTTGGCGGGCAGGGCGGCTGCGACGACGTATTACGTGGCGGCGAACGGCTCGGACTCGAACAATGGCACAAGCGAGTCCTCGCCCTGGCAGCACGCCCCGGGAATGCCTAACTGCACCGCCAACTGCGCCGCCAAAACTCCGCAACCGGGCGATTCGTTTATCTTCCGAGGCGGAGATGCGTGGCATCGGAGCGCCAACACGAACGATTCCAGTGACGTTGCCATGGGCGGACAGTGGACATGGACGTGGAGTGGTTCAGGCTTAGGCACGACGTGCGATTACCCGAGCGCAACCACGACCTGCATTTACCTCGGCGTTGACACGATAACGCCCTGGTACAACTCTGCCGTGTGCGGGTCGTCGTTCTGTCGGCCGCAGCTTGAGCTCGATAATCCGATCTGGGCAAAATCGACACATCAAGATTCCGTGCATGGTCCAGGATTTGTGACAGCGTGCTCCTACGATGACTACAACGTACGCGGCCTCAATGCAATGGCTGCCAAGGGAATCATTCTCGATAATTGGAACGTTTGGGGTAAATGTTGGACTCAGATTCCAAACGGCGGCGGTAACGAACTGTCGGTGAGCGGCTCAGCGGATTCCTATAACGCTGTCGTCGACGCTTACATTCACGGCTGGACTGAAACGTACAACCCGCAGCCGAATGGTAGTGCTCCATTCGACCAAGCGGCGATGGTGTCTTACGTTTCATCGCCTACGCCGACCCACAATACTATCGCGCACGACGTATTTGATGGAAGCGACTCCTGTCCGAAGGCCCTAGGCAACACAATGTCCAACTGTACAGGGGGTCCCGTCAGCTACGGTGACTGCTTCAATTTCTTCGATAACGTAGTTCGATACGTTGCGAACGGCTGCAACCCCCAGTACAACGCGGTTTCGGTGCATGACAACCTTTTTGACGAGATGTGGGAGTCGTATGACCCCGCCGACCACGGCGGAATTATGGAAGCCGCCAATCCTCCAAATGATGCAGTCGCCAGTAATCAATATTGGTATAACAACACTGTTCGCAACAGTGGCATGGGCATAACTTGGGAGATATCAACGCTGGGTGGATACTCGGCGTACATATTCAACAATATCTTCTATGGCCTCGGCAACGGGGGGAACTGCCTTATCATTGACGGCACGCAAACGCCATCACCCAATGTGTACATCACTAACAACACATTTGATCGAATCGCGACTGTTGATGGCACTGCGTGCACGATTCGTTTTCAAGCGAATCCAAGCCCAGATTTTAACGGCTATGTGACGCTTCAAAATAACGACCTAATCGGCGGGTTCTCCAGCCCGCTGAATTCCAGCAGCAATTTGTTTAACGTTTGCAGCGGATGCAGCGCGACGATCACGGACGCTGGCAACGAAGTGTTCCAGAGTGAGGCCGCAGCGAACGCGGAAGGCTACACGCCGAGCGATAATTACGAGCCGCCGTCAAGTGGCTGCACCAGTTCCGCGAATTGCGCGACGTACGAAGCCGGGAGCGATCTGGCGGTAGACTGCGCGATCGACGGCACGGCGTTGTGCAGCGGGTCGACGGGCGGGGCGGTTGACGCCCCCGGCACGGGCGCGCTTCCCGTTCTGGATATCCTGCTGCCGACACTTCGCGCGGTTTCCTGGGACGCGGGCGCATATCAGTACAGCGGGAATACAGCCGGCGGTCCTATCGCACCGACCGGTTTAATAGCAACCGTTCAGTAGGTCGATGCAGAACCTAGCTAGTCGTCACTAGGCCTTCCTGTTTCTCGCCCGAAAGTAGATTCTATACAGTTCATCCATGGAATTTTCCGCTCCATACATTCGCGGACTAGCGGACAGCGACAATCCGCGGTCCTTTGCGAACAGGCTCCGAAGCCGGCGCTTCCGGCGTTTTGAGGAGCTGATCGCTCCCCTGCCGCGCCCACTGCGGATATTGGACGTAGGGGGAACCAACGAATTTTGGGAGAGCCGAGGGTGGGCGGGCCGATCCGAATTTCAGATCGCGACGTTGAATATTACGGCGGAAGAGCGTCGGCACAAGAATATTGAACCTCTCGCAGGCGACGCGACCGATTTGAGCCGGTTTGCAGACAGAAGCTTCGATGTGGTCTTTAGTAATTCAGTGATTGAGCATTTGTTTACGTTTGAAAAGCAGAGGCGGATGGCTGCCGAAGTTCAGCGGGTCGGCAAGGCGTATTGGATACAGACGCCGAACTTTTGGTTTCCAGTCGAGCCGCACTTCCACATACCGGGCTGGCAGTGGATGCCGGTAGCGGTGCGCGTGGCGCTGATCCGTCGGTGGCGGTGCGGCTGGCGTGGGCCATTCAACGATCCACTGCAGGCGCGTCAGGCGGTGCAAGAAATCCGGTTGCTTAAGAGGGACGAGCTTAAATCAATCTTTCCGGAAGCGACGATTGTGGCTGAGCGGTTTAGCGGCTTGGTCAAATCGTGGACGGCTGTAGCTGGGTTTCCCACATTCACTTCTTAGAGACACCTTCCTATGACGCGGGCAATCACTTTTGCGGTGGCGAGCAACCGCCGTTATTCGCTGGATAGCATTTTATTGACCTCGCCAATATTCAATGGCGCCGACCGCCCGCAACTGCTGGTGCAGGAGGGCTATCGCTCGGCAGCAGCGGCATATAACGAGGCGATCGAGCGGAGCGAAAACGATCTGATCGTGTTCCTGCACGATGACATGTACCTGCCGGAAGAATGGGTGGGGGAGCTGCAGGCGTCGATCGAGAGACTGGCGAAGACCGATCCCAATTGGGGAGTTCTGGGCTGCTCCGGGCAGACGCACGACAATCAAAACCGCGGGTACGTGTATTCACACGGGCTCGGGATTATCGGCGAGCCGTTCGAAGAGCCGCGGCGGGTGCAGACGCTGGACGAAATCCTGCTGATTATCCGGAAATCGTCCGGGCTGCGGTTTGATGAGGCGATTCCGCACTTTCACATGTATGGCGCCGATCTGTGCATGACGGCGGCAAGCCGAGGAATGAACAGCTACGCGATTTCGGCGTACTGCATTCACAACACGCAGTATGGGCCGGCGCTGTCGGGGGAATTTTACGAGGCGTACCGCGCGTTCCGGCGGAAGTGGAAGGATGCGCTGCCGGTGTATACGACGTGCGTGCAGGTGACGAAGCTTAACGGCTACATTTACGAACGAAGGCTGCGCGAGGCGTATCGGCTGTACGTACGGCGGGACAAGACCGAAGAACGAGTCCGCAACACCCAGGCGCTGGTGGAGACGGCGAGAGCAATGAGGCGACAATCGTGACAACGATTTCGGCGGTGATACCGACGTATAACCGGCGCGGGTACGTGCCGCGGGCGATCCGGAGCATTTTGACGCAGACGGCGCCGGTGGACGAAATCATTGTAGTTGACGATGGATCCACCGACGGAACCGCTGAGGAGATAGAACGGCTTTTTGGCGAACAGGTGCGGGTGGTGCGCCAGGAGAATCAGGGAGTGTCCGCGGCGCGCCGCCGCGGCATACTGGAGGCAAAGGGCGAGTGGATCGCTTTTCTGGATAGCGACGACGAATGGACGCCGGACCGGACGCAGATCTTTTTAAGAGCCATCGGGAAGGCCCCCGCAAATGTGGCGTGGATATTTGGCGATACGAAGGAAATTGATGATCAACGGTCAATCAGCTTGTGCAACTTGTTTGGCCTGCGGATAGCAGAAGAGCTTCGCGTATTTGAGGACTCGCTGAGCGCGCATTATCCATGGCAATTCGGGCCTCTACAGAGCAGCATCATCAAGCGCCAGCCCCTGGTCGACCTTGGCTGCTTTTCGGAAGGCTATAAATCCAGCGAGGACATGCTAGCCGGTGTCCAGATTGCTTGCCGCTTTGCGACGGCCGGTGTTCCCGAAGTAGTGACGAAGCGGTACAGGACGTCCGATTTATCGGACAGTTCGCTGGCGTTCGCCATCAATTTCGTGGAGGACAGCGCACTACGCATGGAGTATCTCCGGGCGCGCATGGCGGCATTCTCGTTGGCAGCTAGAACTGTTCGGCGACAGCCGTGGGGCGAACTTTACGCAGGGTCAGCACGAGCACTTTGCCAGAGCCGCGCCCGGAAGGGCGAACCCTACCGCAAATTCGCGTTCGAGCAATTTCGATTCGGTGTGTCGCTGAAGTCGGCGGCTTTCTTCTGTGCGGCGATGATAGGAAGGCAGGGAATCGCCTTGTGGGACCGTGGCAAAGCCGCAAAGCGGGGAGCCAACGCGCATCCGCTGGAGGGAGCGGAAGCGAAGTCATGAAAAAACATCGAGTCGTTTTGCTGGGTTCGGCCCTCAGCGTCGGCAGTCTGGCGCTGACGACACTGGTGGGTTTTTTCCTGATGCCGTTCGTCGTACACCATCTGGGCGATCGGATGTACGGATACTGGGCGCTTGTGGGAGCCGTCTTGGGATATTACGGAGTGTTGGATCTGGGCATCACTCCTGCGGTTTCTTTCCATTTGGCGAAGTCCATGGGCGAAGGAGATACGGAGTCACCGAACCGAACACTTTCGACGGCATTCGCGGGATTGGTGGGCGTCGGGATTGCCGTTTTGATTGTCACCACAATTGTGGCGGCGTTCTGTCCTTCATTTATTGCCAGCCCGTCGGACGCGCGTGTGTTTCGAATAGTGCTGCTGATCGTTGGGCTTGGATGTGCATTTGGCTTTCCCGGTCGCGCTTTTTTGGGCGGGGTGTACGCGCACCTGCGGAACGATCTAGTCGCGTTGGTGAGCTTAGCGGTGCTGGCGGTGCGAACGGCTCTGATCGTCCTGCTGATCCTCAGGGGCTGGGGGATCGTCGGCCTGGCGGTGGTGTCATTTCTGACGGATTCGGCGATGTACGGGGCGTGCTATCTGATTTTGCGAAGAATTCAGAAGGGCTTGCGCATTTCGCTGGCGCTCGCGGACTGGAAGACGCTGAGGCAACTATTTGATTATGGGCGTTACTCAATGATCATGCGAGTGGGCGATCAATTCCGGTTCGCTTTTGATGGATGGGTGGTAGCGGGATTCGTGGGGATCGTGGCGGTTACACACTACTCGATTGCGTCGCGGCTCTCGGGCTACTACTTAAGCTTTATGCTGGCGTGCGTTGGATTGCTGCAGCCTTGGTTCAGCGAGATGCTTGGGACGCGAGATTATAACGGTATCCGCCGACTTCTGTCGGTGGCAACACGAATCGCGGCGGCCCTCTCTACGATCGTGGCGTGTTCTTTCGTGTTTTACGGGCGCGATTTCATCTCGCAATGGATGGGGCCGAAGTATGTGGATGCGTACTGGCCCGCGCTGATTCTGGTTATGGCGCTGTACTGCGACCTGGCACAACAGCCATCGGTCAGTTACCTGCTGGGAGTATCAAAACATCGCTATCTAGCGATTCAAACGCTTGCCGAAGGTGTAGCGAATCTGGCGCTGAGCATTTATTGGGCGAGGTCGTACGGGATGGTTGGAGTGGCGATGGGAACGCTGGTGCCGATGTTTGTGGCAAAGGTAATATTGCAACCGGCATACGTATGCCAAACCGCTGGGCTATCCCTTTGGAAATACTATTTTAATGACCTTGGCGCGGGGATCGCGGCGCCGGCACTGTGCGCGACTGTGCTGTGGGCAGCCTGGCTTCGTAACATTGAATTTTCGAATCTGGGCGTCGTTTGTCTGATCGTGGGTTTACAGGCAGCGGTGTGCGGGGTGGTTTCATTCTATTTTGTTTGCGGGGCGAATGACCGGCGGAGGATCGTGCAGGCGCTTTGGAAAGAGCCGCGAACGGAAGCCGGCGCCGCCGCTGTGAATCTTTAAACAGCAATTCGACGTGCCAACCACAAATCTCAATTTCGGGGGAGGGGTGGCGGACAGCGCCGTCAACCCGCTTGTGCTGGCGGTGGTGCTGATCGCAGGGATATTGATTTGCGTTTTGCCGCGGACGAAGGCGCTGGTACCGTTTTTGGCGGTGGGCATCATGATTCCGACGAATCAGGTGCTGGTGTTGGGCGGAGCGCATTTTCCGATGGTGCGGCTGCTGGCAGTTTTTGGCCTTTTGCGCGTATTCCGAGACAGAATTTTCGGCAACGAGAAGACGTTTACAGGGGGAATGAACGGAATCGACTGGGCGATCCTCATCATGATGGTTTTTACGCTTATCGATGGCGCGCTGCTATGGCAGTCGCAGGCGGAGGTCGTCTACCAACTCGGTAACATGATTATGGTTTTTGGCGTGTATTTCCTTGCGAGGCATCTGATTCGGAGTTGGGAAGACGTGCGGCAAGCGCTGAAGGTGCTCGCGTGCGTGTGCGTGATCGTCGCCGGGGTGATGATGTACGAGCATTTCGCAGGCGTAAATGTAGTTTACAAATACCTAGGTGGTAACGATTCGACGTTGCTGGCCGGGGTAGCGGATCGCGGGGGGGGCTATCGCGCTAAGGGGCCATTCGCGCACTCTAATCTGGCAGGGCCATTCGGCGGGTTCATGATGCCGCTGTTCGTGGCGTGGTGGTGGAAAGAGAAGGCGGCGAAAAAGTGGGCGGGGCTGGGGGCTGTTGCGGCAATGATCATCCCGTTCATGACCGGATCCAGCACGGCGCTGTTCGCGTTACTAGGCGCAATCGGGGCGCTCTGCCTTTGGCCGATACGGAAGCGTTTGCGGCTGGTGCGTTGGGCAATCGTGGGGGTGCTCGTGACGGGGCAACTATACATGACAGCCCCGGTGTGGCACATCATATCGGACGTGAGCCTTTCGGCGGATTCATCGTCGTACCACAGATACATGCTGGTGGACCAGTGCATCCGGCATTTCTGGACTTGGGCGATGGTGGGGACGACGACGTACGCGTCGTGGGGCTGGGATATGTGGGACTTAAGCAATCAGTATGTGTTGACGGCGGACCAGTCGGGACTGATTCCGCTGCTCGCGCTGCTGGCGATCATCGTGTACGGCTTCAAGTACATTGGACGGATGCGAAAGCAAGTTGAAGGAAACAGATCAGAAGAGCTATTTATCTGGGCGATCGGCGCGTCGCTATTCGCGAATTTTGTGGCCTTCTGGGGCATCGGTTACTTCGACCAGATTATCGTGCCGTGGTATGCGCTGCTGGCGATTATCTCGACGGTGACGCTGGCGGCGAGAACCCCGCAACCCGTGACCGAGGCTGTGGCGGCGGCTGGAGCCGCAACGACGTTTCGCCCTGCGCTGGGCGCGGCTACCGCGAGCGTGCGGCCGGCGATGCAGACATCTTCAACCAGGGGGACGAGGCGCGAGACCAGGATCGAACATCGAGGAGGCTGGCGACACAGGTAGGATGCTGAATTGGTTACAGACTGAACCGGTGGGGATGGAGGAGCGCACGAAAGGGTGCGACCATTACAGGAATACCGTCATGAAACTGTCAGTCGTCATACTTTGCTGGAACGATCTGAAGGTGATCACGGATTGCCTGACGTCGATCTACGCGACGACAAAATCCATAGATTTTGAGGTGATCGTTTCGGACAACGGGTCAACCGACGGGTCGATTGAATTTATTCGCACGAATTTTCCGCAGGTGCGGCTGCTTGAAAACGGGCGCAACCTGCGGTTTGCCAAGGGCAACAACGTCGGAATCGAGGCGAGCCGGGGAGAATACGTATTGATTCTCAATCCCGACACCATCATGCACGACGGCGCGCTCGATAAGTTGATCGCCTTCGCTGATAAACATCCCGAGGCGGGTGGATTTGGCTGTCGCGTGCTGAACGCGGACGGGAAGACGTATCAGGGTTGCATTTGGCCTTTACCCACGCTTCGAACCGAATGGGTGAGCGCTTTAGGACTGGGGGCTCTGGGATACCTGTCCGAAGCGTTTAATCCTGGATGGTACCTGAGGTGGAAGGGCGAAACGGAGCGGGCCGTCGGCTATCCGGCGGGATGCTGTCTTTTGGTGCGGGGCGAATTGCTAAAGCGGCTTGGCGGCTTCGACGAGAAGTTCTTTTACTATTTCGAAGAAACGGATCTCTGCCACCGCATTTGGGACGCCGGTTTTTCGGTGCTGTATACACCCGAGGCAAGCATCACCCATCTCGGGGGACAATCGACGCACAAGAAATTCCCGCCGATCGGCTTCCTAATTGACCGGCAAATTACGCGCTATCTCTATTTTTACAAGTATTTCGGGCCGAACGGGGCGCGTAGCGCCCGAAAGTCCATGTTGGCAGGTTTAGCCCTTCGGCGAGCCGCGGCGTGGGTGTGCCACATCGTACGGCCGAGCCAGGCCAGTCGTGAGAACCTGGAATCTTTGCGTATCCTTTCAGACTGGAACTATCGCGTCGATCCAGTTCGTTTGGCAGAAAAAGGCGAAGAGCCGGAACTACGAACCACGATCATCAACCGGGTGCTTGAGCGGTAAACGCGATCGCACGGAACGTATCAGCAGCTCGACAAAAGGGAGATTGTTTCGAACCAATGGAAATCAAAATCGAATCAAAGGCGCTTGGAGACGTCATCGTTCTTGTTCCGGATGTCTTTGAGGATAGCCGCGGGTTCTTCATGGAAACATATCGGGAGGACCAGTTCAAGAATCTCGGTTTGCCCAGCCATTTCGTGCAAGATAACCATTCCCGTTCCGCGCGTGGCGTGGTCCGGGGGCTGCATTTTCAGTGGGAACCTCCCATGGGAAAGCTGATGCGTGTAACACAAGGTGCCGCGTTCCTGGTGGCGGTGGACATTCGGAAAGGATCGCCTACGCTCGGAAAGTGGGTCGGGGTGGAGGCATCCGCGAAAAACAGACGGCAGGTCTGGGCTCCCGCTGGGTTTG
>Ga0335075_10006974_pt1 | contig 17432 bp, 15 predicted proteins | sample Lox_Sample_24_FD_206723 | JGI IMG/M metagenome (GOLD analysis project Ga0335075, IMG submission 206723) | Soil microbial communities from Loxahatchee National Wildlife Refuge, Florida, United States - Lox_Sample_2.4 | ecosystem: Environmental > Terrestrial > Soil > Wetlands | place: USA...
AGCCTAGCCCTTGCCGCAATCAAGAAACTCGGCACGGGAGAGGCGGGAACGGCAACGGCAACGGCAACACCCTCATGGAACATTGCAATGTAAATGATATGCACAACTTCAGGTATAGCCGAGCTGGTGATAAAGGCTAATTATATAACAGTGTTCCATTGGGGGCCGAGTGGGTGGCGGCTGCAAGTGATACGGCCGTAAGTAGGACTTATTTCTGAACCGCTGAATTCCAATACCTAAGCTGCTGGGTTGTCGGACAAGATGGCGTTGTGGTTTGTAGCTTAAATTCACGAGGCTCTGCATGGTTCGTGGCCAGACAGACAGGGCACGGGCACGCATGGTTGAACCGATTCCGTGACTGAAAAGTCTGGCCATGTTATTTCGGATCTAACAGAGTTATAGCAAGTGCCGGAAATCATTTCGTACAAGAAGTAGAAATTCGAAGGAAAGATGTATTCGAATTGCAAAATAGTATGAGATAAAATAATGATGCTATATATCTTTGCTACATATGAACACTCGTCATTTAGCTTCACAGGCTGGATTTTACCAATTCTCTCCATGCTCCACACCTGCAAAGGACTAGAAAGATCTTGAGATTGCATACAAATATGACAACTCTAATAATGGTAATCGAAATTCGGATCCTCATCATGTTCCGGCAATTGGCCATCTAGTACAAGGTTTAATTAAGGCCGCATGCAGTTGACGATCCAATCACCTTGCATGGTGCACTTCGGAAATACCTGAGCTAACTATTAGAGAAGTTTCAAGACATTTTGTTGGTCCCGGAGTAGAGAGACAATGTAAATATCTACCTTTAAGCTCAGCGGTTGGTCATGATAGATGGCAGGGGGTCAAGAAGAAGGAAAGAAGAAACGAGATATGGAATCCGCCTTCCCGAAACGAGAACTCCCAACACGCTGATGCTCGGTTGGCCGTTTTCGAGAACATCTTCCTGCATGCGGACTCCAACATGGACGAGCCATTTATAAAGTCTTCTTGCGCGCTCTGTGGTTGTCGCAATGAAGGCAGACGACGCCCAGTCATCCGAAGGGCCAAAGCCTGCTCGAGATGTCACGCAGTTGACCATGGTTCCCGCACAAGGGATGGCGCGCGACAACGAGCTCCCGCCGGATGGTTTATCTTCTGCGTCAGCTGCCACCATTGCACAGAAGAGTGACACTCGGCGAAGTCCGTCGGAAGGAGGATCTTTGAGGAAAATGGACCAATTGCAAGAAGCATGTCGCGAAAAGACCCCTCCTTGCAAGGAGGAAGTCATCGAGGCCCGGTATTCAATACCCCTCATTCTGCAAGATGACGAGCTGCTGGAGGCTCAACAAGGCGTAATTTCTGCGTCCACTCCAGATGACTTGGTTCATACTGCCGGGAGCCATGACGAGCTTATGTATGATCAGGTAGGTCCTCTTTCCCAGCTCTTCCTGATCTAATTGGCAGGGCCTGACTGAGCTTCGTGTCAAGAATGTAGAAACCTTCAGCGATTACGAGAGTGAGGACTCGTAAGTTCAATATTGAACCTTCCGCAGCAAACTCGGACCGTCACTCAAACTATACTATAGAGCAAGTTTCTTCGACAGTCTCAAGAGCTTCGCGCCGGATTTTTATTGGGAGAACGGCAGAAGATACCAGAGACATGAAGGAGGTGACAAACAAAATGCAAATCCTCTGTTAGAAGAAGCATTTGCTAATACATATTAGCGGGATATACACTTCCCAATGATCAGGTATACGAAGCCCCTCCATCACTCAACTTGCTCTCTACTCAGTATGTATACAGACAGAACTTGACCGGGAAGATATGAAACATCATGAGTTCATGCTCATCACAGACTTTCGGCTACACCTCTCTCCAATTGGTGACAACCCTCAAAGAATACTGGACGTTGGTACAGGCACAGGTGAGTTACTCTCTGCCTTTGTGTCGATCGACCCAAATGAAACTGAAAACCCAACAGGTCTCTGGGCTATCCAAGCTGGCAAGTCATGCCACATTTACATATGATGCTCAGGGGACGCTGATAGTCCTAGCTGAATTCTATCCTTCGGCCGAAGTCGTTGGCACTGGTCAGTAACCCCACAATCTTCAAATAGCCCGGTACTAAAGTCATTCAGATATATCGCCCGTCCAACCCAGATGGTAATTTTGGGCAAGTTTCCTGAGCTGCTTACGATATACTAATTATTTCACAGGGTCCCACCAAACCTGACCTTCGAACTTGAAGATATGGAAAAGGAATGGCTCTATGGTAGTGAGACCTTTGACTTTGTACACATTCGGAATATGTTCATCGCCATAAGAGACTGGCCGGCGTTAACGGCTCAAGCATACAAGTAAGCATATCCAATCCGGGCTTGGGGAGCTATGCTTTGCTCCGCTTAACCTAACATGGCGAAGAACCTTGAAGTCCGGCGGATATGTCGAGATGTGTGAATTAGCTGCGAATCCTCAGGTCATGAACCCGGACTCCCCACCACCTATCCAAACGCTCAGATGGCTCGACCTCCTTAACAAAGCGATGCTGAAGGCAGGTCTACATTTAAGAGTGGCACCCACACTCAAAGACCTACTCAAGGATGCCGGGTTTGTAGATATTGTTGAGACCAAGTTTGAAATCCCATGGGGTGCATGGCCAGACGACAAAAAAAAGAAAGCTATTGGTTTTTGGCATCTCGGTATCTCCCTATAATCATTACCCGGGATCTGCGCGTTGCTAATTCTCCACAGAGCAATTACAACAAGGCCTCCAGGGGATTATCATCAAGCTATTCTCTCGGACTTATGGCTGGTCACTTTCCGAAATCGAGAGTTTCATTGTTGCTCTGCGGAAGGAACTGAATGACAAGTCTTATCGCTTGCTCGACCATGCGTAAGTTTTTTTTACTTTATTCACTCTACGCGATATCTGAATGACCACTTATACCTCCCAAGTTACGTTGTCTATGGCCGAAAGCCTTGAAGCGCAACAGATGAGACATAACAGCCCAGCGAGTCTTGGGCATCTCGCAGCGCTGTCTTTTCCTGATTTCACGGGCAACAACTCCTTATTACTTAAGGCTTTTTCCTTCTACTTACTCACTTTGAATATAATCATGCTTGAGAATGCATGAGGTCAAGGACGGGGAAATGGAAATGCTCGGCAGTATTCTCACTCCTGAATCACAAGGCAGCATCATCTACTATGGATTGTATATATAGTTCGGCCGGATCTAGACCACTTAAGAGGGTATCGACTCACTTCTTTGGCGACCACGAGATGGATATTGGTAACGGCAATGGAGGGTTGGAAGAAAAGGCACAGCCAGTGCCCGGGAGATCCTTTACGAACCCAATATCGACCAGTTGAAGTCGACTACTATCGAGGGTTGCGGAACCGCATTGGCACCCGCAATATCTCGCTGATCATCTAATGAAGAGGTTAGATCCACTCCTCATCATGATCATGATAAACGCTGGCTTATGAGGAAATTGACGATATGAGATTCATGATTAGCCATATAGCTTTTGTATACAGTTAGCTGGCATTAGTCAGGCGTACGACCTGGAATGTACATCAAGCGCGATTGAAAGATTCATGCCACGAAGCCCATCTTTTTGAAATAAAGTGCTATCGGACTACTCAACATTTTATATACAATATCGTACAAATGCCATCCATATCGTGACACGTCACACGTCATTCAAACTGCCTCCTTCACACAACTCCGCGCAGCAACAACTCTTGCTAACCGTGCACATTCCTTCCCCTTCTTCTCTCGCAGTGCCTGGATCCGCGCATCAAGCCAGGTTAGGACATCGCGGTATTTGGTCTGCTTGCGATGGAGGACGGAGCGGAAAGCCGTTAAGGCGAGCCTATACAATGGCACTATTTAGCCCAAAAAAAATAAAAAAATAAAAGCCATATTTTGAATCGCTCAACCAAAGAAAAAAAATTAGAAAAGGCTGAAGGAAAGAGGTGTACAATTGCCCAGGAAAATAAAAATGTTCTATTCGGCAAAAATAAACCAAAATGCCAAAAACATACAACAGTGGGTATTCGCTGGTCGTCACCGACCCAACTACTAATCCACCGATCTCAAGCTTATGTATGGCAGAGCGGACGGGATGCCCAGTTTTCTTGAGTCTATGGTCGTATGTGATAGGATTCTCCTTAATTTAATTCATAATGCGAGTTTTTAACATGTGCCATACCCGATTCGGCCAAGAAAAAAAAAAAAAAGGGTCGTGACTATGGGCCGGCGGATATAACGAAAATACGGCCGTAAGAGGTGATTAAACGTACCATTCGAGTTGCATTCGGGTAACACTGCAGCGGTAGCCTTCATATTTCCTGGCTTTGGCCTTGCTCTTGATGAGGATGAAGGACAGGGATATGAGGTTTTGGATCGTTCCTGGGAGGTGGGTGGTTAGTTTTTGTTGTGTGTTGGGAGGAGGGCGATGCGAGGGTACACAAAAAAGCGGAAGCGTAACGACCGAAATTAGTGAAAACCCCAAAATTGCAAAAGGGAATTGTAATGAAAGGGGGAGTACGAAGAGGAAGAGGAGCAAAAATGTCAAAAAACATACAACAGTGGGTATTCGCTGGTCGTCACCGACCCAACTACTAATCCACCGATCTCAAGCTTATGTATGGCAGAGCGGACGGGATGCCCAGTTTTCTTGAGTCTATGGTCGTATGTGAAAAAGAATTGCTTAAAATATACTATATTGCAATGCTTGGATTTTAAAATTGCGATTTTGAAAGGGGTACTGACTGGTTAGGACCTGCGACCCCGGCTGTTTCTCTACTGGCAAGCATTTCGCGTATCGCCATGTCTTTGTCGAGGTCTCAACAAAGCTGTCGTAAATATTTGACAAGACCGTGCTGAGGTAGTTGAAGGATGTGTCGAGGAACATGGCGTGTGCTTGGAGCTTGAATGAGTCTAATTAGCTGTCAGTATTTTATCTAATATATTTGTTCCTTGTTGTTCATCGTAGAAAATTACAGTTGTTGAGTGACTGCGTACACGGTTTGGAGCTGCCCAAAACGCCGACGAAACCACCGGAATCTGGATGCCAAAAATCACTACTTATGAAAGACAAAGCAAAAAGAAAAAGAAACTGAGAATAGAGATGTAATACAAAATAACCGCACAAAATAATTGCAAGTACCGCTATTTTGGAATGATGAATATCTACAGCAGTAAAACAGCAAAGCTGAAGTCATGGTGTCCAGCAAAAGGCAAAAACATACAACAGTGGGTATTCGCTGGTCGTCACCGACCCAACTACTAATCCACCGATCTCAAGCTTATGTATGGCAGAGCGGACGGGATGCCCAGTTTTCTTGAGTCTATGGTCGTATGTAACAGGATTTTACTTAATTTAATTTATAATCTCAGTTGTGCGCTCTGCCCACTTGGGTTGAGCGAAATTTTTCTGTTGCGGTGGGTTTAGCTCGCCTTTTGAATGGAGTTTCACTGTGTAACGAAAAGAGAATCTTTTAACGTACTTAACACCTTTCGTTCAAACGTCTTCCACGGCGTCTTGGAATATTCTACTGTAAGAGTATCGGCAATAGCTATCGCAATTAGCCACAATGATGAGATCACAAGCAAATTTACTGACCCATTTCTTTCTTCCTCTCGCGATCCTTTGTGATATTCAGGGTTTCCGTGTCGATAAAACTCCCGCAGTATGGGAACTTGCGGCTTCCCACCAGTCTCTTGACCTTCATGTTGTTGATTGATATCTCGAAATTCACCAGTGTCTTGGCGGGATTGACCGTTACTCCGTACTCAGGCAACCCGTCGTGCATAACCTGCAGAAATTTCTTCGCGTGCTGGCGATCCGTGGTGACGAGTAGGAAGTCGTCAACAAGGCGAAGCAAGAGGCTCTCCGGGGCGTTTAAGAAGCTGAGGTGATGAGCTTCCAGATCAGCGTAGAAATAATTGCACAGAATTGAAGATAAAACAGATCCCTGTGGTATGCCTTTCTTCTGTCGATAGAACTTCTTACCAATCTTGACCACGTTGTGCCGGACGTGCTGAGAAAGCATATCAAGCAATTCATTCTTGTCGCGGAATTGGCTCACGATATTCTCCACGAACACTGTGTGCTTCTTGCCGACAGCGAAGGTTGTTTCAAGGTTTTGTTCGAATGATTGAAAGTCGCTTGGCGAGGTAGCCACCGATATCCACTTCCGAATCGGCTTGCTTTTCATCTGCCCCTCCACGTCCATGTGATGGCTTTCTCCTGGCTTGATCTCCACGTACTTAGAAATACGATATTCGGATTCGCTGGGTAAACTTTGCATCAGCCCTAGAACAGCGTCCTGCGGGATCGTGTCGAACGCGGATTGCACGTCGACTTTCACGAAGAAAAGCGACTTCCCGGAGTTTGCAGTTCCTCTGCCGAATTGTTTAAGTCTGTTGTAGAGATCTCCAATGGAGAATATCGTTGCGCCCAGGCGGTCCGGATCCATGTTCTATTGTGATTAGCAGTGGAAGGAGCTTCAGGATATAACCAACCTTCTCGTATGTGTACATGTTATAAACAGGTGCCAAAACTGAATTGATGCTGCTGCCCAAAATTTTCTTATGGCCTTTCTTCATAGGTCTACGTTTCAAATTCATGATTGGTCTCACACCTGTCTCTTTGGGTAAGAGCCTAAGCTGGCTGAAGCCAAGCATTCGAGAATCGAGTATCTTTTGCGCATCGTCGGCGTTCATCTCTTCCAGCATCATGTGTTTGAGAGATGCTAATTGCGGCTCACATAGAGACCGCCAAACATCCTGCCGGAAATAGAAAATACGATATCGATGGACGTTAGATTCTGTAACAAAGAAATGAGATCTTATGAGTGGGATGAGCATTGAATCGAATACATAGTAAACAAACTCGTGGAAGAGATCAAGACGCTTCCGCGAGTCTGACAGAGACATTCTGGCACCGCCATTGTCCTGCGGGCCGAGCCAAGAGATGTTATGGATCTACAAGAAGTCAGCCTAGCCCTGCAAAATATCCAGCGTAAGGTAAGTCTACTACACGCGCAATATCACATACCTTCATTCCTTGCACAGCGTCATGCAATGACACAGTCTCGAATCGCCGTAACATAATGAATCGGTCAACAACTTTCATGAACAAGCCTTTGTTGTGTATTTGCGTATCACCTTCTCCCCAAAACTCGTTGGGAATCAATATTGACAATACTGAACGACAAAATGCGGATACGTTTACCGTCGGTGTGGCATAATCCATCAGAGATGGCTTTCGAGTTGGCAAGGTCTTACTTTCAGACGGGTTTGTCATCGGATCTGAATTCCCATTAGGCATATGAATGTGGATTTGGGTATCAAAGGCGGTTGATCCATCGTCTATAATTTGTTGTGTTGCCATCACCGAACTTATCGGGTAAGAGCCCTGGTTGATCAGTAGAGTTCATTAATAGGATGTAGGAGCTTACAGGTGATAGGCAATAGTGATTTAGTAATTTATTGTACGAACATCGGCTATGAGACATGCGAAGTTTCCTGACCAGCTCTATGGGTTTCCCTCGGAGTCTTCTTGGCACTCCAACTTTGGTGCCAGTATCATGCTTTGACGCTACTCCGTATTTGCTTGCTATCTCCTCTTCTCGTAGTGTGTAATCTTTCAGCGGCTGTACTGTCTCGCGAGGATCTACATGTGATGTGAAAACATTGTGCAGGCCAAATTCGCGGGGGAAGATATACATCATTACATGAACTGTGCTATGATCATACGGATTGCTTGGCTTCTCCGGAATCTCGCCTTTCTCTTGTCCTCTATGTTGAGGACCTTTCTGATCATGTTTTTGGGCTTCATATCGATAACGATTAAGCACATCTAGATCGTAAGCAAGCAAAACATAAAGGGATTCCACGTAACATACGAATGTGCCGAAAACCATACTGAACATTGCCACGAGTATTCAAGGCAGCCCGTGCATACAATATGCGATTTCGTACGAACAGAATGCGGGCTGGAGTACGATTCTCTGCCAAACATTTGGATTGTTCCCCACCGATATTTGACGGTCCTCGTAAGGTTATTGTAGACTGCCTTTGATTGAGGCTAAAGGCATTTTCCGGTAAGACCTGAAGATCACCAAGGGGCGTACCTACTTCAAATTAGCATTTACTCTGCGATGGGTTAAAAATACTTGCCACTCAGTTGGAAATAATTTCCATGCCCACTTTCAACTGGAACGAAAATTCCACAGTCCAAAATCAGGTCTATCATCATCCTCTGTCCCTTCTTGCCCATGAGCGCAAGTATTTGGGGCCAAGGAGAGCTCTTGAGCATAGTAACATGGTGGTTAGGGTACGTCGACACCACCCCTGGTATAGCAGATATGGGGCTTTCATCACGGTTGATAGCATTAGAATTGACATCCCTCCGAAACCCTTGACATAGGAGATGTTGTGATCGAGTACCTGATCTTAAGCTGTTTTTGAATAATTGCCATACAGTAAAATCGACAATCTAGTCTCGGCGGCGCGGGTCAGCGCTTGTTGGAAGGGCTAGAGCGACATTTCTTCCACAGAAATAATAAATAATAACGCACCTCAGACTGAGAGCAATTCTCATCGCCATCACCACTTCGAACTGTTGATTCCTGGTTGTCGGCGGGCTGTGAAAAGTAAGTCCACTGCTTCCACCGCTCATCCTTAGGAGACTCTTCTTCTTGAACGCCCACAAGAGTCTGGTCAAGATACTCCGCCAAATTGGAGTCATCGGGCTCATTCCCGTCAACTTGATCACACCAAGTACGCCGCTTGTCAGCCGAGATCTTCTTTCTCCGAACTTTTGAAGATGTGGGTAGCTTTGAAAGTAGGTATTTACGAAGCGTCAGGACCTTCGGATAATACCGAGAGAGCAAAGCCTGTTTTACAAGTCCTTCATCGGCCAGCTGGGTTCCACATGGTCTAAGCCGTTTTTTCCCGTTTTCAGTAGACTGCTCCTGTCTACTCCTCTTCCTTTTCCGAGGCATTACAATTTCATTAGAGTGACTCAAGCTATTGAAACTTCGTCAATATATATAAAGAGAGTCGACGTGGTTCACAACTCCGTTGATTCAGCTAATGACGCCGTCCGAGCTCGATTTTCGGGAAAGCTATTGTTTTGGACGCGTCTCGCGACTTGAGACTGATTTCGCATTCCACATACCGGAGGCAGCAATCAAGGCTTTAACAGGTTGAAGGACTTCAATCCAAGCCTAAGAAGAGTTCGGAAATGGAATAAGATACAAAACAAGAATGCAAGTGAAAGGGAGGACAGTGTTTCTAATTATGGAAACTCGCGAAGCATGATCACGTGCACGCTAAGAGAGAGACCACCGTCTGAACTTTAGCCGCCAGCGAAGCGATTAACGCGCCAAGGGAACTCAGCAAGATCTTCAAGATCACCGACGCCTGAGCGTCACCTGCTCTCCAGCGACTAAACGATAACAACTTGTCCTCCTCCTCCTCCTCCGTGTCTCTGACCTCCTCGTCGGCGACTCCAATGCAAATCGACGTTGTCAGGCTCTAGCCTGCCAGCCCAGCCACTGTACAGGGGAGGGCTCGCCTTTTCAAACGATCGCAACCAGTCACAACTTGAACAGCTCATCAGTCGTGTCAATCTGTGACAGCTGTATGGTCCACCGACGAACTCGCAGTCCATCGATGATTAGACACGATGGAGGCCGGAATCAATGCAGACCAAAATTTCTATAGGCGTCAATTCCCTCAGTCGTCTGAGGGCAATCCGGTCAGACTCAATTACGAGGAACCACAGCATCGAGACTTTGAGCCGCGGCCACCTCAGCCACCACCGAAGGTCTCACTCGTCACAAACAACCTACAAGTCGCATCTATGAACGGCTATGGTGCTGGTACAGTCAACACACCAATCGCCGACGAGTTTTACAGAGAGTTTCGAGGGATTCCACCATCACAAGGATATAACGACGTCAACACAAACGGAATGTTGACTGCGGCTCAACCGGGGACTGCAACGCGGCAGCCTTCATCTTCTTTTCGATCAAACAGTAATGGTACGACGCCAAAGCATCCTACAATATCTGCCTCGCGAAATGCACTGAAGCCTTCGTATCGATCAGCATCTGCGCCTTTGGACGAGCGGATGGCGCTGAGCACAGCAAAGTCCACATCCGCCTTGAAGGGACCTCAACAGCCTAGTGTCAAAGACTTACTTAAGCGCTTCGACCCAGATAATGAGCAGACTACGTCGACTTCACGCAGACCACCTGTTCGCACGCCACTGAATGAGAATGGCATAGGTAGTATTGGATATTTAAGAAGCAGGTCGAATGTCGAAAATCAACCGCCGGTTCCAGCATCGAGACCTGGAATGATGACAAGGGATGCTGTGTTAGGGCGGACAAAGTCACCAACAACCACAAGACCTTCACAGCGAAGTAAGTTTGTGACTGAGGATCAGCATTCGAACAATATACTTTCGAGCGTCACACGGACACCTAGAAGTCGACAGGATGTTTCTGGGAACGCACAAGCCACACAATCGATGATAAATTTGGCACCTGCATCGCCTGCGAAGCCGCCGTCACCGGCATTGGTAAGGAGGCCTCTTTTTGGAGAAGTTGTTCCAGAAGAATCAGGCCCTACATATCCTGGCTATGGAATCGCGGACACTCGAATGCGTCGTACATCAGACGGGAGTCTTAGTCAACCTTCGTGGCGTCAAAGAAGCCAGTCTGATGCTGATGTGCCACCCTCTTCACCCACAGCATGGTATCGAGGTACAACCCCAGGGTTAGCAGACGAGCTCGATGCAAATAAGACACCACGTCAATCACGACAGCACAGTCGCTCACAAAGTGACTTTGCAATTGACAAAGGTAACTCAGTCAGAGCGCGTCATCACGAAAATCGGGATAGATACAAGTCACCGCCGCCTGACATGAAACAATCATCACAGTCGCGGTTACCAGTGAGCTCGAAGCGATTGAGTACTCCCTCTGAGTCTGCAAGCCCTCCATCAACACGTTCTCCGTCCCCATCAAGGTTCAAGACACAAGCTCCGACCACAAGGCCTCCGAAAGCGGATTCTCGACCTTGGAGCCCGTCGGGACGATCGATGACACCTTCCGACAAGTCAAAGACATCCGCAGTCCGGTCAACGACCCCTACCACTAAGTCAACTCCACCACACAGACCAACAGGACGACAAATAGCTAGTCCCCCAAAGATAGCTATGAATAACTCGAGCCTAAAAGCCTATATCTCTGCGCCTCCTCCAAAAACATCACCTCCTCTTCGAAGCTCGAGACCACGCCTCCCAGTCTCTTCCGCGACTACTACGAGTTCAAGAGGCAAAACTTTTGAAAGACCTGAATCTCCACAACAAAACTCGTCCAAGACATCTCGAAGTGGTGGCAGTGAAAACAAATCAGTTGGTCGAAGTGGAGTGCGTGGTCCTGTGGACTTCGCGGCAAAACGAGAGCAAATAGTAAGATCATACTCGAAAGTAATCCAAGAGAGCGAAGCGAAGGAACTTCGAGCAGCCCGTCTTCGTCGTTTGGCAGAGGAGCGAGCGGTGAACACTGACGCAAAAGAGGCGGATGGGAAGACCGATAGCACCCCTGATCCTCCTCAAACTCTCATAACACCAGTGCAGATTGTGATAGACGAGGCACAGAGCCCGAAGTTGGAAGTTCATACATCCTTCCTTTCGCCAAGTAATGTATATTCAACCTCGCGACAAGAGTCGAATACATCAAATCTTGACTCGCCAACACTCGGCATACCTGGCAGTTTCCCTCATACTGAATCACATTCGGACGAAGAAGATCCGCATTCAGCTATTTCAAATGCTACGGGATTCACCGAGTTCGACACGGAATCTCAGACTGAACCGGCTAGTCACGGCCAAATGAAGTCTCTCATTGACATTATGAGGGATATGGCGTCGACTGATATCCTATCCCACGATTCGCCTGTTGACGAGCCCCTTAACACGCCAAACGACAACATTTCGATCCCTATCATCCTAGATACTACATCTGTTGATGAGGCTGATGCGATCACCACAGATACGACTGCATACGGAAACCAGAACCGTCATGAGAGTGAGCCAGTCAATGAACAATACAGTTACGGTGCCCCCGTATTTACTAGCACGAGCCCAATAGAGATGCCGGAAAATCACAGCCTGCCGCAAACATTAAGAAGAGCTGGGCAGTCAACCTTTGAACAAGATAGTTCACTCGTTAATGGCGCCCCAGCCGTTGCCCAGCACCAAAATCACGAACCATTACAAGATTCTCACGTGCCAGAGCTCCCCAAGAAGCTTCCTCTTTGGGAGTCTGAACAACAGACACCATCTCCCTTTTCACTTCCTGCGCTCGAAACAGCAAACGTCAATTCTACTTTCCAATCCGAGCTTGTGCAAACTCCCATAACAGAGATAGATTCCGAGAGCTCAGATGGCTTAGGGCTGGCTTCCAATTCATTTGACGATCACTATAATAGACCTTTTAATCATACACTACAATATAGAGCAAGCCAGCAGTTTGCTTGGACTGATAACACCATTGACGAACCTACTTGGAGAGGGGACCATAGCTACCACCCGCCGCTTCCTCTGTTTTCGAACCGCAACGAACCCCCACAACCACCTCCAAAAGAGGAATATACAAAGCCCGAGGTGCCTCCAAAACCTCCAAATTACAGCCCTTTACCGTCGCCTCGATCAACTACGGGTACACCTCGCATGGCCAGCCCAAGTCGCACCTTTAAGTCTGACTACTCATTCAACTCGGAGCGTCGCAGTTCTGAACCGAACGAGATGTACATGCAGGAAATCCCAGCAATTCCTCCTGTACCTGCATGGCCAGATCATTCTCCGCCTCCTCCACCTCAAGCAGCTTTCGCCGAAACGATCCCACTAGACTCAGCTCGCTCCCTACCTCCTAATCAATACAACCGACGTCCTGCGTCCAGTGTTTATAGGTCTAATCGAGATCCCGAGTCAAGGCGGGAGAGTAACGATGATCTAAACTCTTCACGTCAATCAATATCGACTCCACTGTCAAGCACTCGGATATCTCTTAACGACGACGTACCTCCCAGTCAACAGTCTGATGAACCACCCCAGGTCATCCTGTTGGATGGAGAAGGAAAAGAGGCCGCTGAAAAACTGGCGAAACGCCTCCAGCACCGAGGAAGAGTCATCAAAGAATTAATAGATACCGAGTCCGTGTATCTCAAGGACATGAATGTCGTGGAAGAAATCTATAAAGGCACTGCCGAAGCGTGCCCGAAGCTAGAGCCTGGTGATGTCAAGACTATCTTCCGCAACACGGATCAAATTGTTGCATTTTCTACAATGTTCCTCGACGAACTCAAAGCAGCTAGTGCTAGCGTCTACTCTCCGCGGCTTCAAAAGTCTAGACAAAGTCGAAACATTGCCAACTCCCCAACTGACGAGACGTTTTCCCTGGCAGCAGCACCAAGCGAAGAAAGTGATCTTGAGAAGGATCAGAAGACTCGTGTTGGGGAGTATTTTGGGCGACATCTCAAAGAGATGCAGGCCGTGTACACTGATTTCCTGAAAAGCAGCGAGCAAGCTAGCACTCGCTTGGCGGCCCTCCAGTCCGACAGTGCTGTGAAGGTCTGGCTCAATGAATGTAATCATGTGGCTAAGGATCTGACTGCTGCATGGGACCTTGATGCCCTTTTAATCAAACCCGTCCAGCGTATCACGCGATATCAGCTTCTCCTCAAACAGCTTCTCGAACTCACTCCTGATGACCACCCAGATCACCAGGCTCTGCAATCAACACTTGGAGAGGTCGGAGGTCTCCTGAAGAGCATTGACGATTTGAAGAAGCGCATTGACACCGTTCATAAGATCGTGGGCCGAAAGCGCAAAGAATCTGACGTTCGATCTGGACTGGCAAAGGCTTTTGGCCGATCCCGGGAGAAAGCTCTTGCGTCTAGCTCGGGCCGCTTTGCTGATGATGATGTATATCTCAAAATGCACGAAAAGTTTGGCGACGACTACCTTCGACTACAAGTAGTTTTGCGGGACGTTGAGTTTTACACCCGACAAGCCAATACTTATGTAAACGATTTCCTTCGATTTCTCTCTTGCATAGAGCTCGTGATGAGAGTCAGTCCAAGTCCTTATCCTGAGTTGGAGAGCAAGTGGGCCCGGTTCAACATGTCCATGAGAGATATGGGAACCGTGGCTCTAGAGGATCATGTAAGTCTCTCTTATTAACTAATAACGAGTAACTAATATTTTCTAGATTTCAGCGGTACGGAAGAAGGTTATCGAACCATTCGAAAAGGTCATAAAGATGTATGGTCCCCCTGATCTTGTTATGAAAAAGCGCAAGAAAAGACGTCTGGATTATGAGAAATCGCTTGCGCTTAAAGCATCAAACAAAAAGATCGATGAGAAGCTTGCCCTACTTGTGGAGGAGTATGATGGCCTTAATGAAACATTAAAATTCGAACTTCCGAAGCTCTCGGCATATACTGAGAAGGTCGGGAATTTGTGTCTGGTCCAGTTCGTATCGATTCAAATTGAGTGGTTAAGCATCTGGCAAGAAAAGGTGAAAACAGTACTTGAGGCAAACCAAATGCCGAAAGACATTAATGACATTATCGACAAGTTCAATCGCGATTACAAGTACCAACAAGGACGCATTCAGGAGCTTAGCATCGCGAATGGTGCTTTCCTTGAAGATATCCCCAAGGGCAGACTTTCACACTCGACTACAGCAACGAAAGAGGATGATTCCTCAGTCAAGTCAAGAGCACAGCCGCCACCCCCCTTGATGAATCGGTCTCGTGAACATTCGATCAACAGTGATCATTCACCCAGTCTTCCTACTCCCGACTTCGCTAGGAGACAAAGCGGCCAATTTACTTTCTCTCCGATCGTTCCAGTTGCACCCAATCCACCCCAATTTTCGACACGAGACTTTCCTCCCATAGACAATGTCTCACGGGGAGGCTCAGGACCCCCTAGTATACTAGATGCTTGGATGGCATCGAAACCTTTATCCGCCAGACCTACCACCCGTCTAAGCTACGACTCTGGCGGCCCCCTTCGGACAAGCGTAGAATCAGGAGAGGCGATATCCCCTACAGGATCGGCATACTACTCTGCATCGCAGACTCTTGATAATCTGCCTGCATCCTCTCGTCCATTCTCTGGAATGTTCCATTCTGCAATGCCGACCGATGACGTAGAGGAGAGTCGACGCTCATCCCGGGCCTCCTCGGGAGATCGTGAGCGATCCGGCGGCTACAATGTCTTGTATTGGGCCGCGAGTCTCTTCGAGTTCAACATCAGCGCTACGAAATCAGAAGCAGGATATCCGTACTTAACATATGCAGCTGGTGAGGTGAGTGAATTATGCATGTTAAAATGAGTTCATATTTAACATAAGAATCCAGATATTTGATGTTATAGGAGAGAAGGGCGAACTTTGGCTTGCCAAAAATCAAGACGACCCAACTAATCGGGTTGGATGGATCTGGAGCAAGCATTTTGCTCGACTCGCTGATTAATTTTCTCATCTTGGCAACTTTCAATGGCGTTTGTGCTTGGGCTTTAGAAGGCACATAAGCCATGATACATTTCTGTCGCAAGGCCCTCTGGATTGCTGGCTCACAGAGCTTGGCTGCTAGAATATTCGGGCGTTATCTGACAACTATTTCTGGAGTCTTGACTGCGTTAGACATCGATATCCATGTTCTAGGATTGTGATGAGCACATTTCTTTTGTTACAATTTTGAGCCTCAAGTCCATACAATTAGGATGGAGGCTAGAATCTGACGGTTGTATCTCCACGACGCGACGATCTCGATGTATTGAGGGGGCATTTCCTTTGTTGAAGAACTGCATCTGAACTCGTATATGAAAAGTCAGCGAGGAGTTGATAGGAGTCATGGGCATGCAGGATATGTATTTTGGGGAGGAGTTCAGGGCACACGATATGAAAGACATGTTTCGACGACCACTTTCCTAAATGCTGTCAGCTGGTAATAGTCTGCGACTGGCAGCTGGCTCCTTTCTGACCAAAAAGACATTGTCTCTCACATATTCCCGTCGTGCACTGCTCGTAATACCAGTGTGAACTTGCACTCTCGTCCTTTGCTTCATATTCTTAGTCTGCGGTAGCTACTGAACACGTGATGCTGCATACTTAATGACTCATACATCTAAAGCTTATCCAGACCCAATAGCACGGCCCAGATCAGCAAACCCACAAACAAAAAGCCACAAGCAATGGCCCGCCGCCTGATTAGCAGTGGCTCTTCTTTCGAGGAAACAATCGGCTACTCCCGCGCTGTTGTTTCCGGTCCCTGGGTCTTCGTATCTGGCTGCACGGGGTACAATCCCCTCCCATACCCTTGCCGTCAAATTTCACCTTCTCCCCCTATACGAGAATACTATCTAACTCGCACCCCCAACCCATACAGGTACGACTACGCAACACATACCATCCCGCCATCAATCGAAGCACAAACCGAGCAATGCATGCTCAACATCGACTCCGCTCTTCGCGACGCAGGCGCCGGCATCGGTGATATCGTGAGAGTGAGATATATAGTGCCTGATAGGAAGGAGTTTCCGCTTTGTTGGAAGGTATTGAGGAAGTGGTTTGGGGATGTCAGGCCGGCGGCTACGATGATGCAGGCTGGCTTGTTTGAGGAGGTGATGAGGATTGAGATTGAGGTTACGGCTAGAATGAAAGGTGGTGAGGGCTCTGAGGGGAAGGAGGCAGAGGAGGGGTTAGGTGAGCCGTGAGGAGTGATGAGGCTGCAGCTCGGTGTTATGCTATTGCCGTTTAGTTCGGAAAAATAAACCATACATCTGATATAGGATCACGGTATCCTATGTTATGTCAGTGATGACAATGACGTATAAGCTTACGGTAAGCGCTAGGCCATTTCCCCGGGGTCTGCGCCTTCTCCATCACTGTGTGTTGCGTAAAACGATTCAATTTTGAACATCTGAATCCGAGCTTCATATGGTTAGCCTTGGTCAATCGCCCTCTGATTCACTGGAAAGATCGAATCGACCAATGATCCATCTCAGCTTCATTTTATTACTCATTCTAAAACACTCAGATATTCTAGCAGACTTATCAAAAATAAGGAGAAGGGCATATGTCAGATCTATTTTCGAGTACGAGATGTCCTCTCTCGACGCTGCTTTCGTTAGGATGTTTCCTCAATCTGTCCATTTCGTTCACATGTCTCTGGTCATCCTCGCGTGAAAGTCTTCGTTGTTCTCTTTCCAATTCGGCGATTGAAGTTTTTGGAAATCTTTTAGAATGAACCTTGCACAGGCCTTACAAGAACTTAGGCCTAAGCTCTCTTCCGCTGCGAGAATCGCCTTCCAAGACGACTCGTTTTATAGCAGC
>Ga0335075_10006975_pt1 | contig 17431 bp, 14 predicted proteins | sample Lox_Sample_24_FD_206723 | JGI IMG/M metagenome (GOLD analysis project Ga0335075, IMG submission 206723) | Soil microbial communities from Loxahatchee National Wildlife Refuge, Florida, United States - Lox_Sample_2.4 | ecosystem: Environmental > Terrestrial > Soil > Wetlands | place: USA...
CAACAGTCATTTCGAGAATATCCAGAAAAACGAGGTCGATGAGCTGGGCACCGTACTGAAAACGATCCTGTTGAAGATCGAGGCGGCCCTGGACAAGCCGGCTTACAATTACATCATTCACACCTCGCCGTTCGACACGCAGCTGTTGCCGCATTATCACTGGCACATGGAAGTGATTCCGCGTCTGACGCGCGTGGCCGGCTTCGAGTGGGGCACAGGCTTTTACATCAATCCGGTGCCGCCGGAGCAAGCGGCGCAGTTCCTGCACGAAACCGAGGTCGATCTCACCGCGGGGCGGCGAAAGTAGCTAATGTGGACAGCCTCTCGCCAGAGTGACAGCGGAATCGAATGCATCGTCCTGGTAAACAACAACGATTCCCCGGCAAAAGGGGCGGCTTGCGGCCTCGGCGCAAGACAGGGTGGACTGGAAAAAAGCAGACGAAGCGGGTATTCTCCGGTAATTGGATCGAACGCGGTTCTTTCCTTCCTCGCGGAGACGCCTGTCGATGCGGACCAATCTGCCGGTGCTCAATCTCTCGGAAGCAACCTATGAATGTACCTTTGGACGCGGCTGCGACGGCATCTGCTGCCAGAACGGCCGGCCTCCCATTTACCCCGAAGAGGCAGAGCGTCTCGATGCTCATCTGGACAAGTTCCTACCTCATCTGCGGCCCAAGGCGCGGCAATTACTGGAGGAACAAGGCTACCTGAGCCGCCGGCGCAAGTTCGGCTTGCCGATGCTCCGCGTCGTGGAGCGCTGGTGCATCTTTTTCAACGAGGGATGCGTGCTGCACAAGGTCGGCGCCGCCGAGGGCGACCAGTATCGCTACAAGCCGTACGAATGCGCGCTGTTCCCGCTGGCGCGCAACGCCAAGGATCAGTGGTACGTGCGCCAGCACGGCTATGCCAACGAACAGTGGGACCTGTTCTGTCTCGATCCCGGTGCCAGCACCAAGCCGGCGGCCGAATCCTTGCACGAAGAAATCCGCCTCGCCGAGCAGTACACGCGCGAGATGGAGGCAGCCAATGCGGCCGATCAAGCCGCGGAATAAGGCGTGGTTCGCCTCCGCCGGCCTCGCGGAAGCGGCCCGGCGAAGATTGTTCTGGGAGGGAGGAGAGTCGGACGATTCGCGGATTCGCTCCAGAATATGCTTGACAATAGAGTTAGGCGGTCTAACATCAAGGGGATTGCTTCTCTCTCCGCGCCCAGATCCTCTTGGGGTTGACGGTTTGGAAAATGGGGCATCGGAATGAGCGGTGTTCCTTTCAAGGAGTCGTTCATGTCGTCACAACCTCGCCGCCGCCGCTTGGAGGTGGAACATATCGGCGATGTCACCGTGGTCAACTTCGTGGACCGCAAGATCCTTGACGAGCAGAACATCCAGGTCATTGGCGACCAGCTGTTCAGCCTCGTGGACACCGAAGGCTTGCGGAAGCTGCTGTTGAACTTCGGCAACGTGGAATATCTCTCCAGCGCCGCGCTGGGCAAGCTGATCACACTCAACAAGAAGCTGCAAGCCGTCGGCGGCCGGTTGATCCTGTGCAACATCGACCCTCAAATTCTCGAAGTCTTCGAGATCACTCGGCTCGACAAGTTCTTCAACATTCAAAAGGAAGAACAGTCGGCATTGCAGGCGTTTTAACGTAGCCGCTTGCGGCTTAGCGAGGTGCGCTAAGCCGCAAGCGGCCGATCCATGAACGGCGGAAGAGAAGACGGTGCGTTGACTACCCAGGCCCGGGGGCGTCCATTCCGGGCTTGTTGTTTTCGGTCGTAACGAGACGGCCGACGTCAGGGAGGTCCCGTCTGTGCCTACAATTGTTGCCGATACCATGAACCTTCAACGCGATGTCAGCTCGGCGGCCGCTGCGGATGTCACCATACCAAGCGATCCTGCCGAAGCGCGTCGGGTTCAGGACGACATCGAACGACTTCTCCATGCCCGCCACATCAACGAACGCGAAGTGTTCAGTATCAAGCTCGCGCTGGAGGAAGCTCTGGTGAACGCCATCAAACATGGCAACCAGATGGACCGCACCAAGAAGGTCCGCATCGCCTACCAGCTCCATGCCGATCGCTTTGACGTGCATATCACCGATGAAGGCCCCGGCTTCGACCCCAGCGACGTACCCGATCCCACGGCCTTCGAGAACCTCGAACGACCATGCGGCCGCGGTCTGATGCTCATGCGGCACTACATGACTGAAGTGGCCTTCAACGAGCGCGGCAACAGCGTCGCCATGAGCAAGGTCTTCCGCGCCAGCCCCGCCAGCAACGGCAAGAAATAAGCCGCCGCTTGCGGCTTAGCGCTAAGCCGCAAGCGGCTGAGTGAATCATGACCACGCCGATGATGCAGCAGTTCCGGGACGCCAAGTCAAAGCATCCCGGTACGATCGTGTTTTTCCGCAACGGCGATTTCTACGAGCTTTTTGAGGAAGACGCCGAGGTCGGCTCCCGTCTGCTCGGCATCACCCTGACCCGCCGCGATAAAGAAATTCCCATGGCGGGCGTCCCGCATCACGCCCTGGACCGCTACCTGGGCAAGCTCCTGCAAGCCGGTCATCGCGTCGCCATCTGCGAGCAGATGGAGGATCCGCGCACCGTCAAGGGCCGGCCCGTCCGCCGCGAAGTCATCCGCGTCGTCACGCCCGGAACACTGACCGAGGATGATTTGCTCGATCCCTGCCGGGCCAATCATCTGCTGGCGCTGGTGCCGCCGGGCGGACGCACGCCGGCCGGCCTGGCCTGGGTGGAGCTGTCCACGGGATTGTTCCAGGCCGCCGACGTGCCGTCGTCGCGGCTGACCGACGACGTGCTGCGACTGTCGCCGTCGGAGTGCCTGGTTGCCGAGGCGGCGACCGACGAGACGGCGGCGCTGCTCCAGCGCGTGCGCGAGGCGCTGCCCCAGCTGACACTGACGCCGAGGCCCGACTGGACCTTCGACGCCCGTTCGGCGCGCGACGCGTTGTTTCAGCACTTCGGCGTCGCCACGCTGGCCGGCTTCGGCTTCGAGGACCAGCAGCCCTGTCTCACCGCCGCCGGGGCGCTGCTTCTGTACCTGCAAGAAACCCTCAAGGCCAGTCTCGCCCATCTGACGCGATTACGGCCGTACTCCGAACAGCGGTTTCTGTGCCTCGACGAGGTAACGCGCCGCAGCCTGGAGCTGACGCGTACCTTGCGCGACAACGCTCGGCTCGGCTCGCTGTTGTCCACCATCGATCGCACCATGACGCCGATGGGGGCACGGCTGCTGCACGACTGGCTGCTGGCGCCCTTGGCCGAACGCGCTGCCATCACGGCCCGGCTGGATGCGGTCGCGGAGCTGCTGCGCGACCAGACCATGCGCCGCGACCTGCGCGAGACCCTGACCGGCGTGGCCGACTTGCAGCGACTGACAGCGCGGGCCAGCACCGGCAGCGCCTCGCCGCGCGATCTTTCTGCCGTGGGACGAACGCTCGCCCTGTTGCCGCAGGTCAAGGCACACCTGACCGGCTGCGCGTCCGCACTCCTGCGCGATCTGCAATCCCGGCTGGAAGTGTGTCCCGAGCTGCGCGAGGCGCTGGAGAATGCCCTGGTTCCCGATCCGCCGATCAACGCGCGCGAGGGCGGCATCATCCGCCCCGGCTACAACAAAGATCTCGACCAGCTGCACACGGATCGCACGACCGGCAAAGACTGGATGGCCGAATACCAGGCCCGCGAGGCGGTGCGCACCGGCATCCCCAGCCTCAAGGTCGGCTTCACCGAGGGCTACGGCTATTACATCGAGGTGACGCACACCCACAAAAACAAGGTGCCGCCCGAATATCATCTGCACCGCTCGCTCAAGAATGCCAATCGCTACATCACCGGCGAATTGTCGGACAAAGCCGAGAAAGTGATGAACGCGGACGAGAGGATCAAGCAGATGGAGTATGACCTGCTCGTGCAGCTGCGTGAGCGCGTGGCGGATCAGACTCCATGCCTGATGCAGACGGCGGAAAGCCTGGCCACGCTCGACGTGCTGGCGTCGCTGGCCGAGCTGGCGGCCGAACGCAATTATTGCCGGCCCACGCTGAGCGACGAGCCGATCCTGCACGTCGAGGAAGGCAGACATCCCGTTCTCGATCAGCTCCTACCGCCCGGCACCTTCGTGCCCAACGGCGTGACGATGGGACCGGAAGACGGCTTCTTTTTGCTCGTTACCGGACCCAATATGGGAGGGAAAAGCACGTTTTTGCGCCAGACGGCCTTGTTGGTGCTGCTGGCGCAGATGGGCAGCTTCGTGCCGGCGCGGGCGGCGCGGATCGGATTGGCCGATCGCATCTTCACGCGCGTCGGCGCCAGCGACGAATTGAGCCGGGCGCAGAGCACCTTCATGGTCGAGATGACCGAGGCGGCGAACATCCTCAACAACGCCACGCGGCGCAGCCTGGTCATTCTCGACGAGATCGGCCGCGGCACCAGCACCTACGACGGCGTGTCGCTGGCCTGGGGCATCACGGAATATCTGCACGATCGCGTCGGCTGCCGCACCCTGTTCGCCACGCACTATCACGAGCTGGCCCAGCTGGCCGAGCGTTTACCGGGGCTCCGCAACTGCAACGTCTTGGTGCATGAAGCGGCGGACGGCATCATCTTCTTGCACAAGATCGCGGCGGGCAGCGCCGACAAGAGCTACGGCATCCACGTCGCCCAGCGCGCCGGCGTGCCGGAGGAAGTGCTGGCCCGCGCCCGCGAAGTGCTGACCGAGCTGGAGCGCCATCACGTCGAGTCGCCGGATCGTCCCGGCCGCATCCGCCGGCCGCGCACCATGCAGCGCAGCCTGTTCGCCAACATGGAAGATCCCATCCTGCAAGCGCTTCGCGAGCTGAATCTCGATGGGGCGACCCCGGAGGAAATAATCGCCGCCGTGCGCCGCTGGAAACGCGAGCTGCGGTCTTGAAGCAAAGGCTTCGCCCCGATCGCCGCGCGGTGCTGCTCACCTGATTGTCGTAAGAACCGTTTATGTGAAATCAAGCTCATTTTCTCATTTTTTTACCTTTTCTTTCCTTTATCCTTGACAAGGGGCACGGTTCATGGGAAAAACAGAAGCGGAGAAGCGATTTTTCGCTCATCCTCTTGCGCTTTATGATTTCCTCGTGGGATCCTCTTATCTGAAAGTGAGTCCTTGATGTCTCGACCGTTCTCTCCCAAACGTCGAAGTGCGTTCACGCTGATCGAGCTGCTGGTGGTGATTGCCATCATTGCCATCCTGATCGGCCTGTTGCTGCCGGCCGTGCAGAAGGTGCGCGAGGCTGCCTCTCGCACCCAGTGCGTAAACAATCTCAAGCAGCTCGGTCTCGCTATGCAGAACTATCACGATACCTACCAGTCCTTCCCCTACGAGCCAAATCCCTCGAAGCTGAGCTTCTACGTCATGGTTCTGCCGTTCATCGAACAGCAGAACATGTACAACTTATTCTTAACGAATGGCAGCTCGGCAATACAGCCCGTCAAGGCTTTCCTTTGCCCCAGCCGCCGATCCACGTCGGTCGGCCCCAAAGACGATTACGCCACTGCGGCCAACCCCAGCACCGCAGTCCCTGGCGGCGTGTCGATTCTGGGGGACGGCGTGATGGTGACGCTCCCCATGGTCACCAATGGCAACGGGTCCTCGAACACCTTGCTGTTGTCCCACAAGCTGATAAATCCGAGCAATTACACGAACCCCAACGGTCCGCAGGACACCTACTTTTACGACAACAGCTACCAGAGCGCGGGCAGCTGTGGCGGCTTGGATCACATCCGCTGCGTCGATGGCGGCGGCGGCGGCTGCGAAAGCGGCAAGGGCTACATGCAGGACAACAGTTGCACCAGCGACTGGAACCACATGAGCTCCCCGCATCCTGGCGCTGGGCCTGTCGTGTATGCCGACGGAAGCGTTCGCATGTATACATATGGCTATAACCCGACGGGTTTGGGAGATTGGCAAACCTACGGCGCCCTTTGGGCCTGGAACTCGAGCGTGGTCATTCCGGCGCAGTGACGGCCAACAGACGCCCTTTCTCGATCCGCGCGACCCTTTCCCTGCGAGCGGGGTTCCTCAGCTCTCCGAGAGGCACTCTCTCGGCTCCCTGAGCAACCCCGCACGCGGTTTTCTTTTCTGTTTTCGGCCAATCCGTCACGGTTTTCGCGACTCGGCTTTTCCGGTTTGTTCCAGGAGCTGCCGCGTCTTCGCATCGTCCGGTTGTAATGACAGGGCCTGTCGCAACTGAATCAAGGCTTCGTCCTTGCGGTTCTCACTGGCTAACAAAGCGCCAAGCTGACGATGAAGCGCCGCTTTCTGGGGCGCCTGGCGGACAGCCGTTTCCAGAGCCTCGATGGCGCCAGGCCGATCGTGCATTTGCTCCAGACATTGCGCGAGCTTTTCGTAAGCGCCGGCATGGCGAGGCTGCAACTGGATGACTTCTCGAAAACAGGCACTCGCGCTCTTTACGTCTTGCTGTTGAAGCAAGGCAACACCCAGCCAGAAATGGGGCTGGGGAAAATCCGGCGCTAAGCGCACGGCTTCGCGGAGAACGCCTTCGGCTGCTTTGTAGTCCTTGGCATCCAGTAATTGACGCCCGCGAAGAAGCGCGTTCGTCCCAGGATAATCGCTCTCCAGCTCCTCAAGCAGAGGCTGCATTTCCTGGACCTGACCCCGGCGATACATCTGCAAGGCATGTTCAACCCGCGTCCGGCGGTCCTGCTTCATGGCCTCAATCTCGCCTTGATACGGGTCGGGCCAGGGGGTGTCCGGGGGATAAGCCGCTGCCTGGCGCAGGGTTTGCCGCGCTGCCGGCGCGTCTCCCCGATGTTGCTGAACTTCGGCCAGAAGGAGATGGGCCGCTTTGCGCGTCGAGGGATTGACGAGACAGCCCTGGAGCTGCTCGCGCGCCCCCTCCAGGTCGCCGCGCGACAAGGCGAGGCGAGCCATCCCCAGATGGGCTGGAGCATGGTCGGAGCGGGCCTCCAGCAGCGCGCGAAAATGGCCCTCCGCTTCCTGGTTCTGAGAATGCTTCACCAGCAGCTCCGCCAGGTGAAGCCGGGGCGCATCCGGCTCGCGAGGGCATAACTGCACGGCGCGGCGCAAGGGCGGGATGGCCTCATCCTCCAGACCGTCGAGCTGGAGAGATAGTCCCAAAAAATAGGGCCAGCGCGGCTCGAGCGGGTCCAGCCGTTCCGCCATTGCAAAGCATTCGCTCGCCTGGGGGCGAAAGCCATGCCCTCCAAGGAGCATCCCTAAACGTCCCCAGGCCTTCCCGGAACGCGGGGATTCGCGGACCTGTTTCTCCGCCCGTTCAATGGCCCGCGCAACCGGCTTTTCCAGTCCCTGCAAAGGTACAAACGGCGGCTCCGTTGGCGTTGCCGGTCGCAGATGCCACCAAATGGCTCCCCCGCTCAACAACGTAAGGATAACCACGGCCAGCCCGATGGAGCGGCGACGCCTGTTGCGGGTCAACGGTTTCGGTTCGTTATTGCCGTTGGTGGGTATCATGTGCGGCTCACGTGGCGAGGGAGCGGCTTCCCAGGGCAACCCCCATGTTCGCTTCGGCCTGTCCAACGCTGTTGCAGGCGATGCCGCGCGCCATCGCCTCTTCTCGGAACGTGCCGTCCTTCTGGGTCATCCAGAGATGAATGGGCTTGCCGTCGTTGGCGACAAAGATGTCCGGCCAGCCGTCGCCGCGCAGCAACAGCCAGGCAGCGAAGGCGGCGCCGCCGGTCAGGACCGGCAGCGAAAGCAGAAGCAGAGGACGTTAGCGACGAGGAACGGACGGGGGCACAAACGGGGGCAAGCACGGCTGCCGTTGCCGTGCTCGCCCCGGATCGAAGAGAGGAATCAATAGCTGGAAGGCGGCGGTAAACCATCGTTGATAGAGCAAAGCTGCTGGAAGGTGAGCAGACTCACGCTATAGCTGATACCCTGAACAGAGCCATCGGCGAAGACGGCCTGGAACTTGCCGACGTGGGACGAGCCGAAGCCGTGGCTTCCCTGGTTACAGCCCGAGGCGGCCGTCAGATCCATTTGAGGCTGGTAGTTGACGTTCGACAAGGTATTGTCGTAGTTGCCGGAGTTCCCATAATCGTGTCCCCAGGTGTAGCCCTGGTTATCACAGATATCTTGGCCGGTGTTCAGCTTGGGCAAGCAGAGGTTCTTTTCACTGACGGCGATGGTGTTGCTGGTGCCGTCCGTGATCTGCACAAGGGTCAGGGTCGACTGGCCTTTGGCGGCGATGATACCCCGTGAGTTAATGCCGAGTGCACTAAAAGTATTATTATTAGCAGGGTCATTTTCACAATTGCCGGAATAATCGATCCCCGCATAGCCATTTTGATCCAGTTGTGGGCCGCGGCGCGCGGGACAGAAAAAGGGCTTGACGAGCTGGTTCGTGACGGCGTTATTATTGACGGCAAGATTGTAGATATTTTGCTGCTCCATAAAGGGCAGGATCATGAAGGGCCAGCCGCACGACTGATTCATGCCGGTCAGAGGAGAGGTTCCGCTCGGGCTCGAGGTAATCGTGTTGGTGTTTGTACCCCCACCCGGCAGAAAGCTGTACGTATCGTGGTGGTTCTGCAAAGCCAGACCGATCTGCTTCAGGTTGTTCTGGCACTGCGAGCGGGCGGCAGCCGCGCGCACTTTCTGCACGGCCGGCAGAAGCAGGCCGATGAGAATGGCAATGATGGCGATGACTACGAGCAACTCAATCAGCGTGAACGCTCGCACACGCTTGAGGAGTGCAAACTGCGGCATAAGATGCCTCACTTTCCAGAAAGAGAGAGAAAGAAAAAGAACGGGCGACGCACATTCCTACGTTTGGGTGGTAATTTAGGTAGCTATTTATGTTATTTGTCGCACATTTACTTGTTGGCTGTCAAGGAAAAAATTCTGAAAAATTTATCACGACTCTTTGCGCGGCTTCCGAGAGCAGGCACGAGGATTTGCCGAAATGAAGGAGCCGAGGTTCCCGGCCCCGCCCCTGATCTCCTCACGGCGCGAGAATGAAATCTTTCGTCTGTCGTCCTCCTTTCACCTCGAAGGACAATCCGGAGGTCTTCGCCTGTAGGTACTTCTCAGGCAGCTGCGGTGGGGGAGGCGCCTTTGGGTCCGAGGATTGTGTCGTGGGCTGGAACGCGACATCGACCATCCCCAGCGGGGCCTTCGGCATTTGGTAGCGGCCATTGTCTTGAATGATTGTGGAGCTTACATTCTTGGGATCCTTCTGGCTCACGAACATGATGCTCCCCAGAACGGGCTGGCCGTTGAACTTAACGGTTCCCGACACGACGTTGTCTCCCCCGCCGCCGCCGCCGCACCCCAGCGTTCCCAAAAGGATGGAGCCGAGAAATAGGACTCCTAAAGCCATCCGCGATGGGCGAAAATAGAACGTCATTTCTTAACTCCTTATGTAATAGGGCCGAGAAGCTTGCAACCTGATTGTCCTGAAGATATTCCGGCCCACTTCGCGAGTCAAGCAAAAACTCGTCCGGAACGAGGGAAAATCCACGTTCGGATTTGTTGACAACGGAATTGCCGAGGGGTAGCATAACCCCATCTTCCGCGAGGAAGGGAGGTTCTCCGTCCTCTCCCTTGAGCTGCCAAAGGGCGGGCCATGCAAACCCGGCTGCTCCTACTCGTCAGCCTTATTCTACCGGCCGTCGTGTTCGGCACCTACCTTTCGACGGCCTCGCACCAATTTCTGGATTACGACGACCGGGTTTACGTCACCGCGAATGCCGTGGTCCAGCAAGGGCTGACCCGCGCCGGTTGGTGCTGGGCCTGGACGACGTTTCACTACTCCAACTGGCATCCGCTGACCTGGCTGTCCCACATGCTGGATTGTCAGCTCTTCGGCCTTCGTCCCCTCGGACCTCATCTGGTCAACGTGGCCCTGCACGCCGCCAATACGCTGCTGCTATTGCTGGTGCTGCACGGGATGACTCGGGCCATCTGGCGGCCGGCCCTGGCGGCCGGATTGTTCGCTCTGCATCCTCTGCACGTGGAATCCGTGGCCTGGGTCGCGGAGCGCAAGGATGTGCTGAGCACCTTTTTCGGCCTTCTGGCCCTGGGTGCTTACCTGCGTTACGTGGAACGTCCCCGGGCCGTCCGCTACGTCCTGCTGCTGGCGGCTTTCGCACTCAGCCTGCTGGCCAAACCCATGCTGGTCACGCTGCCCTGTGTCCTGCTGCTGCTGGACTACTGGCCCTTGCGTCGTCTGGCCGTCGCGCCCGCCGCGGGCAATGAGGCTATCTCTCGGCCCCTGCCCCTGCTCCGCCTCGTTCTCGAGAAGGTGCCCCTGCTGGCTCTGTCCCTGTCTTCTTGCCTGGTCGCACTGTCGGCTCATGCGCACGAGCCGCTCCTTCCCTCCGAGCGGCTGCCGCTGATGGATCGGCTGGCCAACATGCCGCTCGCCTATGGCAGCTACCTGCGGAAGACGATCTGGCCTGTCGATCTGGCCATTTTCTATCCCGCCTCCGATCCGAGGGCTCAGTGGAAGTCGGTCCTGGCGGCGAGCCTCGTGCTCGTGCTGCTAACGGAGCTGGCCGTGAGGCTGCGCCGCCGGCAGCCCGCTGTGCTGGTCGGTTGGCTGTGGTTCCTGGGAACGCTGCTGCCGGTGCTTTGGCTGCTGGCGGCTCGCGTCCTCGTGCCGTCCCCGTGCGACCGCTACAGTTACTTCCCTCTGATTGGGATCTTCATTGCCCTGGCCTGGGGCATTCCGGAGCGGGTGGCAGCACCGACCTGGTATCGTGCGGCGTTGGGGATTGCCGGAGGGGGTCTGCTCCTCGTCTGCGCTGTGCTCACCCAGCTCCAGCTCTCCTTCTGGTACGACGAGGAAACGGTCTGGCGCCACGCGCTTCAGGTGACGGACAACAACGCCGTGGCCCATCAGTCCCTGGGAACTTACCTGTTCAACCACGGCCGCACCGCTGAGGGGATCCGCCATCTGGAGCGTGCCCTACGGATAGACCCGGACAACGCCCTGGCCTTGCACAACCTGGGCCTGACACGCCTGCTGGGAGGGCAGGATGAGGAAGCCCTGGAGCTGTTTCGCAGGGCGGTTGACAACGCCCCCCGGGTTGGCCGTTATCAGGACAGCCTGGGACTGGTGCTGGCCCTCGACGGACATTCGGAAGAAGCCCGCGCTTGTTTCCAGGAGGCCATCCGGTTGGGTGTCGAGGATGCGGAGCCGTATTACAATCTGGCGGCAACGCTGGACGAAGAGAAGGAGCATGAGGCGGCGGCGGCCGCCTATGCCGAAGCGCTGCGGCACAATCCCGCGTGGCCGGTGGAGGCCCATCGCCGCGTCCATGCCTTGCTGTCGGGCCTCCCTCCCTGGAGTCCCTGTCCGCGGTTAGTCCTGTGGCGCGCCCGCCAGGTGGACGCCGCCAACGGTGGGCATCGGCCGGATCTGAAGGCCGCTCTGGCCGCCGCCTTTGCCGCCAACGACCGCATGCCCGAAGCGGCGGCCGCGACCCGTCAGGCCCTGGCCATGGTCCACGACGGCGACGCGCGGGTGGTGCAACGACTTCAAGCCGCGATCCGCTATTACGAGGCCGCTGCTTCCAAGTCCCTCAAAAGCCCCTAATTGCTGGCTCCGACACGCGGCGCGGCCTTGCGAAGGACGATGACGCGATCCGTTGGTGTTCCGGGGAAGGCTTGCTCGCTGCCGTCGGGCCAGCGGACGCGGATGGCCTCGACCTGCCGCAGCGCTCCCAGGCCGAAGTGGGCGCGGGGGTCGTTGCTGCACAGATAGCTGGAGCCGGGGTTGATCCAGCTCAGCCACGTGCGCCCGGCCGCCTCGACGCGGATCTCGGCTCCGTAGGCAGGCCTGCCGCCGTGGGCGGGATCCAGAGCCTGGACCAACAGCCAGTGCCCGCGATTGGGAGCGATGTTGCGATACAGCCGGGCACGCCCGGCGATGCCCGTCACCAGTAGGTCCACGGCGCCGTCGCCGTCAAGGTCGCCGTAGGCCAAGCCGCGCCACACACCCGCGACCCCGCACAAGGCCGGCTCGCAATCGGAACGATCCACGAACGTCCCCTTGCCGTCATTGGCCCACAGCTGATTCGTCTGCTCGTAGGCCGACCAGAAGTTGCCGCCGGGAGCGGCGTCCGGCGCGCGGAGGACCGCTCCGTTGACCACGGCCACGTCCAGGGCGCCATCCTGATCGAAATCGACCGCCACGGTCCCGAAGCCGGTGCCGCGCCGGGCCGGCCGGGCCAGACCCCTCGTTACGGTTCGGTCGCGGAAAAGACCGCGCGGCCCCTGCTTCCATAAGGTGTTGGTCTCCACGTTCAAGTGCGTCACGAAGATGTCAAAGAGTCCGTCGCCGTCAAGATCGCCCAGGGCGATGCCCATGTTGGCCTCCGCCTGTCCCATGGCATTGAAGGCGATGCCGCGCGGCACGGCTTCCTCGCCGAAGGTGCCATCCCGGCGATTGATCCACAGATGGTTCGGCTTGCCGTCATTGGCGACGAAAATGTCCGGCCAGCCATCGCCGTCAAAGTCGGCGCACACGACCCCTAGCCCCGGTCCCTGGGCGGCGGCGAAGCCCGACGAGGCGGTCACATCCTGGAAGCGCACGCCGGGCCGTTTCCCTCCGTCCGTCGCTCCGAGGTTGCGGTAGAGGTTGGTCACGGAACCGGGAAAGTCCTTGGGGGCGCAGAAATTCATCGCGCTGCTGTACGTTCGGCACGGCACGGACGGATCGTAGTTGACATAATTGACGACCACGAGATCCAGCCAGCCGTCGCGGTCGTAATCCACGAAGGCGGCGGACGTGCCCCAGCGCGAATGAACCAGACCCGCCGCGCCCGTGACGTCCATGAAGGTGCCATCGCCGTTGTTGCACAGCAGGCGGATGCCGCCGTACTGGGTCACCAGCACGTCGGGCCGGCCGTCGTTGTTGACATCGCCGACGGCGACTCCCATGTTATGGCCGGCAAAGTCCAATCCCGACCCGCAGCTGACGTTGTCAAACGTGCCATCCGGCCGTTGCCGATACAGCTGGTTGGGCCGGCCCTTCGGGCCTCCATTGTTCAGCAGCAACAAATCGAGCTGTCCATCGCCATCGAAGTCGAACACCGCCGCACCCGAGCCCATGATCTGGGGCATGAAATAGGTACCTGTTGGTCCGGCATCATGAAGGAAATCGACGCCGGAAGCCTCGGTAACATCCACGAACCAGGACGGAGGAGGATTGGCGACGGGAGGGACCGGGCGGCAGCGCCAGGCCCAGACGCCCAGCCCACCGAGCAACGCCAGCCCAGCCAAAAATAGAAACCAGCGCGACATCATCATCGGGATGAGCCTGTACGGGAAGACAGCTCCAAGTTTAAATGAAGTTATTTGTGGACCACGCCTTGTAGATAACAGATGCTGCGGCCATCCGCAAGGGAAGGGGCTTTTCCCCTGTCCGAAGCAGGGATTTTCCTTTTCCTTGGGGTCCACCTACACGTCAAGGATGTGCCAAACCGCGTTGCTTCCTCGGCCGAGCGGCAAACAGGACTCCGACATGCTCGGCTATTGTTTTGGCCGAAACGCCTTGACCAGGGCTTCGTTCGTCGTCAGATACGGTCCCTCGATGAGATCGATGCCGTAGGGAATGGCCGGGAACACGGCGAGCAGACAATCGCGGATGGCGCTGGGCTTGCCCGGCAGATTGACGATCAGCGAGCGGCCGCGAATGCCGGCGATTTGCCGCGACAGGATCGCCGTCGGCACAAATTTCAGCGACACCGCTCGCATCAATTCGCCGAAGCCGTCGAGCAATTTGTCGCACACCGCCTCGGTCGCTTCCGGCGTCACGTCGCGCCGCGCCGGTCCCGTGCCGCCGGTCGTCACCACCAGGCAGCAATTCTCGCGATCGCACAGCTCGGCCAGCGTCGCCTCGATGAGCGGCTGCTCGTCGGGAATGACGCGCGGCACCGCCTCCCAGGGACACGACAATATCTCGCCAAGACACTCGCGGATGGCCGGACCGCCGAGATCCTGATACTCGCCGCGACTGGCCCGGTCGGAAACCGTGACAATGCCGATGCGAGCCACCTGATTTGCGCTCATGATGAACCTTCTCCTTCCCTGTCGATTGTAGCGAAGGAAAATACTGACGCCCCGTTGACCTGGACGGGATCATGGCGGACAATACCGCCGTTGCCCCCACAGGAGCTTGTCAATGCGCACCACCTGGACGTTCCACACCGCCGGCCAGCTGCTGTTCGGCCGGCATGCCTCGCGACAGCTCGGCGACCTCGCCGGTCGGCTCGGCGTTCGCCGCGTTCTGGTCGTCACCGATCCGATCCTCGTCAAGGCCGATCTCGTCGAGCCGGTGCATGTGCCGCTCAGCGAATCGGGCGTCGTCGTCGAGGTGTTCTCCGGCGGCGAGCCGGAGCCGTCCACACGCGCCGCCGCCGACGCCATCGCGGCCGGCCGCGCCTTTCGCCCCGACGCCGTGCTCGGACTCGGCGGCGGCAGCAACATGGATTTGGCCAAGATCACCGCCGTCGTTCTGACGCACGGCGGTCAGCCGCTCGATTATGTCGGCGACGACAAGATCCCCGGTCCGATCATGCCGCTGCTGTGTCTGCCGACCACGGCCGGCACCGGCTCGGAAGTGTCCGCCGCCACCGTGCTGACCGACACCGAGCAGAAGATCAAGGTTGGCATCCTGAGCAATCATTTGCGGCCGCGCGTGGCCGTGGTCGATCCGCTGCTGACAGTGTCATGTCCGCCGAAGGTGACGGCCGACAGCGGCATCGACGCTCTGACGCACGCCCTCGAAGCCTACACCGCCGTGGACAACGCACACTTTCCGCTGCCACAGGGCGAGCGTACCGTCTACCAGGGCCGCCATCCGTTCGGCGACATGTTTGCCGAGAAGGCGATTGCGCTGATCGGCAAATATCTCCGCCGCGCCGTGGCGCACGGCAGCGACCTCGACGCCCGCGAGGGCATGTCGCTGGCCGCGACGCTGGCCGGCATGGCTTTCTCGAACGTCGGCGTGGCCGCGGTTCACGCTCTGGAATATCCGGTCGGCGGCGCGACGCACTGCTCGCACGGCGCCGGCAACGGCCTGCTGCTGCCGTTCGTCATGCGCTACAATCTGCCGGCCTGCCGCCATCAGCTCGCCGTCGTCGCCCGCTTGCTTGGGGCCGACGTGGAGGGCAAGAGCGAGGACGCCGCCGCCGAGGCGGCGGTCGCGGCCGTCGAGCAGCTGCGCCGGGACATCGGCATTCCGCTGCGGCTTCGCGATTTGGGAGTAAAAGAGGAGCAATTGCGGCCGTTCGCCGAAAAGACTATCGGCATCAAGCGCATTCTGCGCGTCAATCCGCGTCCGGTGACGGTGGACGATCTGGAAGGTATCTTGCGAGCGGCGTATTGAGAGAGACGTAAAAATCCCGAATTCACGCGAGTGAATGCGACAAGGATCGGTTGCGGCCCGTACCACCGGACATCCCGACTTGGTATCATTTCTCCAAGAGAAGCAGCGGAGTCGGCGAAGAGATTCTTTGTGGTGCGCATGCGATGATCAGCCAAGCAGAGCCAAAGTGGGTTCCCGTCACGCGATGGGCTGCCCTTGTAGGTAACTGGGAGTTTGTGGATGCCCCTGGGCGCTGGCGCTACCAAGGTCCGTCCACGCCAGGTGGCCACGGGCTCGCTATTTGCGACGAAAGATTTCGGGATGGCTTAATTCGCGTCAAAGTCCGATTTGAGGGACCGGATGCCCCCTTAAAGGGAGAGTCGGCAGGAATAGTGCTCGGGTATCATTCCGAGTCGGGAGGCCACCTCGTTGCCGGGTTGGGGGCATTTGAGCTGGCCTATACGATTTGGGAGTTCCTGCCGTCTTTCGGATGGGTAAATCGAAAGGGTGCCGGCTTGAACCGAAATCTTCGTTACAACCAGGAGTATCATCTGGAAGTAACCCAGAGAGGACAGCGAATAGCTTTGGTCGTTGACGGTGTTCCGGTACTGGATCATGTGTTGCCGAGCCCTCTGCCGGGCAATCAGCTCGGCCTGTATGCCATGTCGGAATCGACCCCTGTTGTCTTTCACGATTTCGCGGTACAACGCAGACCACCTACCGCCTTCGTCGCCATGCAATTTGGCGAGCCTTATGATACGGTTTATCGTACCGTGATCCGACCCGAGGCGAAAAAGCTGGGCATGGAGGTCGTTCGCATCGACGAGGTGAATCGACCGGGAATCATTTTCCAGGACATTCAGAGAAAGATCGAGGACGCGAAAGTGGTGATCGCGGAGATCACGGCCCCAAATCAGAACGTCTACTATGAGGTCGGCTATGCCCACGCACTCAACAAGCCAACAATTCTCCTCGCTCAGCGCGGCAGGGAGCTACCCTTCGATATTCGGAGTTATCGTGTCATCTTTTACGACGATTCCATAGGCGGGAAACCGCTGGTCGAGAGGACGTTGCGTGAGCATTTGCACGCCATTCTGCAAGAGATTTGAAAGAGGGAGCGTTTTCCGGCGCTTCACGTCACACGCAGAAGCTCCGCCGCGATCAGCTCGTCGAGCTTCCAGTCGCGCAGCAGCGTTTCAGCAACGACCGTGCTGAAGATCGCCCCGCTGGCGCGACACGCCTGATGCCAGTTTTGTTGATGCCGCGCCAGCCCCTCGCGGTAGCGACGCGCGAGGATCGCATCGACGTAAATCTCGCGCATCTGCTCGGTCTCGGCATCGATCAGCCGCAGTGCGCTCTCTTCCGGCGGATTGATGTCAGCCTCGGCGAGCAGCTGGATTACGGCGGCCGCCGACGCCCCTTCGGTGAATGGTCGCACCGCCAGCAACGGCTCTCCCACCCATAACAGGTCGCTTAGCAGCACACGCACACCGCGCGGCCACCAGGCCGGCGTGCCGCGCGTCAGCGCCGCCGCCGAGCTGCCGCGATGACTCAGCTCCAGCTCGCCCCACAACGCCGGCGGCGCGTTGCCGCCCGGCAGCGGCCGAATGTCGTCGCCCATCAGCCAGACGGCGTGACCGAAGCCGGCGTTGGCCGCCGCCGTCGCCAAACACGCCGCCAACGCCAACGTCGTGCGCTCCTTGGCCGTGCCTTCCAGCGCCATCGACCGCGACACGTCCAGCACTAAATCAAGGTGCGGCGTGATCTCCTCGCGATACAGCTTTACCGATAGCTGATCGGTCCGCGCGAAGGCGTTCCAGTCGATGTGGCGGAGATCGTCGCCGAGCTGATAATCACGGTAATCTTTGAACTCCAGCGAGCTGCCGGCCCGCTGGCCCAGCGCGAGGCCCGCGGCGCCGCGCGGCGTCTGACGCGGCAGCCGCAGCGCGTAGCGCCGGCCGACACGCTCGCCCTCGCTCAGATAGTCGCGGAAATGTTCCATGACCACATTCCAACCCGGCGAGCGGGGTCGCGTAAGCGCCCCGAGAGATTCACACACTCGGGGCGCTTA
>Ga0335075_10006976_pt1 | contig 17426 bp, 12 predicted proteins | sample Lox_Sample_24_FD_206723 | JGI IMG/M metagenome (GOLD analysis project Ga0335075, IMG submission 206723) | Soil microbial communities from Loxahatchee National Wildlife Refuge, Florida, United States - Lox_Sample_2.4 | ecosystem: Environmental > Terrestrial > Soil > Wetlands | place: USA...
ATCCATTGCGGCGGGAGTGGGCCCAATGAATTTCACTTCCGCATCGGCGCAGGCTTGGGCAAATTTTGCATTCTCCGAAAGAAATCCATACCCGGGATGAATGGCATCCGCGCCCGAGTGCTTCGCAACTTCGAGTATCTTGGCAATGTTCAGATACGATTCGCTCGCCGCAGCCGCGCCGATAGGATAGGCTTCGTCAGCTTTGCGCACATGAAGCGAAGCCCGATCGACCTCCGAATAAACCACAACCGCCGCAATTCCCATTTCATGGCACGCGCGCAACACGCGCACTGCAATTTCGCCACGATTCGCTATAAGAATCTTTTTAAACATCTTCTCCGCTGTTAACGAATTTCGGTGAATTTAAGATTTTAGCAGTCCGCCAACCCGTCGTTTTACCCGCTCCTCAAGTAACTCAGGCGCTTGCCGATGATCCAGACGTACGCTCCAGAAGTACGCTCCGGATCTTGGAGAATAGTTCTGCCCAGCTTTCGGGCGAATATTATGGGCGCTTCCCCTGCCGCTGCGGAACAAGGCCAGGCTTTCCCAGCGGCCAACGCGTCAATAATCCTCCACTCGCTTCAAGAGAAACTGCAAACCTTAAGCGCCTGCATCGCCAAAGAATTCCTCGCTGTGGGAGCTGCGTTGCAATCGATTTCTACCCGCACCCGTGAGATCACCGCACTGTCGCAATCCGCCGCCAGGTTGAGCTCGACCGCCGAATCGGAGAAGACCATTGAAACGCTCCACGATATTCTCGCCGACACCGAACGCGTTCAAGACTTGGCCGAAACTAGCCAAATCCAAATGCCCCAGATACTCGCTTGCCTGGAGCATTCACGCTCGCCGCTCGCATTACTGGCGAAACTACCCTATTTGCTGAACGCTGTGGGAATGCTCTCAAGAATTGAGAGCGGCCGGCTAAAGGACACGGCGGTCGATATTTCTAGCCTCGCCGCTGACATCGAAAATCTGAAAAAACAAGTGGAAGGCAACGTCAACGGCATCGTGAAAAGTGCGGAAACCCTAACCCTCATGGTCGCGGACACGGTTCACCAACTGAACACGATGAAAGAGGAAGAACGGGAGCAAGCCCGCAGTCTCGTCGAGCAGGCACGCGCGGTAATGGAATCCTTGCAAGCCAGGGCACAATCGGCGAAGGCGGCAGCCGCACAAATCGACGAACAATATTCCGCCATCCGCGGCGCGTCCGACAAAATTGTGATGTCGCTTCAGTCCGAAGACATGGCCCGGCAGCGGGTCGAGCACATCCAACACGCTTTGCAACAAGCGGCCCTTGCGGCGGAAGCGGGAGAGCCTCCAGAAAACTATCTCAGCATTCTTGCTCTTCAACGATTGCAGCTTGTGAGTACGCGGGATTTCCTGGCCCATGCAATCCAGTCTCTAAGCGAAAATTTGCACTCGCTGTCGCCTCGAGTCCAAAGCCTCACTAACGAAACCTCTGCGCTCGCGTCGGAAACGGACAGGAATGGCCACTCCATCGCAACCGCCATCGAAGAAGGATTGGGAGCCGTGGCGGCGGTTTTTGGAAGATTCTCCGTCTCCGCGCGAGCAATTGTTGCCACAGTAGAAAATGTGCTGCCCGCTCTGGAATCTATGACCAAGGGAGCGAAAGAATTGGCGGAGATCGAAGTTTCGATCCAGATTATTGCGATCAACGCCTCTGTAAAGACATCTCAACTGCGCGATCGTGGCGCTACGATTAGCGTGCTGGCTGGGGAATTACAGAATGTCAACGCGCTCAGTGGATCTCAGACGCGGACCGTCCTCGAATCTTTAAGCGGCATTGATCGCGCGTTGGGCGCACTATCCAATCACGGCATGACGGAAAATAGCCGCGTTCTCAAAATTGACGCCGCGAAAGAAGTCAACGCGGAAGTGAGCGCTCTCTCTGCCAGTGTTTTAAGGTCGAGCCAGGAACTCGCCGCAAGCTTAAGCGCTCTGCTTGAAATGTCCCGCGCCCTGGGAGGCGAGATCGAGAGCGCGTGCCAGGTGGCGAATGCAGCCGCCGCAACCAGTGAGTCCTTCGATTCCATACTAAGGACGTTGGACTTCAACTTTGAACAGCTTGGCGGAGTGGGCTCTGCCGAATTGGAAAGCGCCATTAAAGAAAAAATGGTGACACTGGCTTCCATGTATTCCATGGAATCCGAACGCGAGGTTCACCAGAAGCTGTTTAATCAACCTGCTGCGAATGCAGGGCCGGAAGCCACTTCCGATGCTGGCGACCTGGGCGACAACACGGAGTTGTTTTGAGTATCTCAGAAAAGCGCAGCGTTCAGAGTAGCCTACACACCTTTCCCATAGCCGGGAAATCGCGGAGATCCAACCCTCGCCCGATTCGATCACGCCAAAACTTTGCCGATTACCGCCAGTAATTTCGGAGGATCGAACGGCTTCACAATCCATCCTGTCGCCCCCGCCGCTTTGGCTTCCGCCTTCTTTTCGGCTTGACTCTCCGTCGTCAACATCAGAATTGGAACGAAGCGGGTGGCAGGCAGGGCTCTGGCGCCGCGAATGAATGTCAGGCCGTCCATGATCGGCATGTTGAGATCGGTGACGATCAGGTCGGGGACGAGAGCTTCGAGTTTCTTGAGCGCGTCGGCGCCGTTTTCCGCTTCCACCACGTCGAATTGCGCTTCCCGCAAAGTGAACGAAACCATTTGGCGCATAGTAACCGAGTCGTCCACGATCAGAATTTTTTTAGGCATGATTAATCTTTATGCGCGCTATTGTGCCGGCCGGCCCCTAAATAACCGTTTGTTGTGACTATCGGCGCATACTCGAAGTCCTTTAGAGTGGTCGATGACATTCGTTAGCCTGCTTAAACGCAGAAGGCGCGGAGGGGGAAGAAGATATGGGAGCTTGGACTGCTGCACTTCATTTCGTAGCTGGCGCGGGCCGCGGATTCGGCGTGAGCACAGTCAATTCGCCAACCTGCTCCCTCTTCACGGTACCGCGAAGGTGCGCGGAATGGTCCATCATCCAGAGTTCGGGAATAATTTCACCCACGAGTTGTCCGTGGCAAAAAAGGCGTACAACTGAACTCTCGGAAACCACAATGCCGACCGCCTTGGTTACGGCGCTCATGTTCGCTGCCGCAATGTGACGGCTGCCCAATCCCAGCGGAACATCCACTTGCGCCGCCACAGCGTCAAGATAGCGGCACGCGGAAAGTACCACTCCATCGTGGCTCACCACGAATCCTCCATCGAGCTGCGCCAGTTCTTTAATCGTTCCGCGCAGGTTCAAATTCGAAACGTGACGCGAAGATTCAGGATGTCCTAATAAAGGATCGAGAATTAACGCTCGGGATTTAGCCAGCACGGCATTCTCATCTCCCAGTGTGAATAGAGTCCCAATGCGCCTTCCTTCGCGGCCTTCGCGGGCAATTTCCACCGCGAGTCCAATCAAAGACTCAAGCACTTCCGGGTTGTATTCCGTCACCTGGCAAAGAATACTTTCAAACATCGTTTGCGCTCCTCGTTTCGAACACAATTGCTTCACGTGATCGTTGGTGTCTGCCGTTGCCTCGAGTTACCGGGATTCAGGCGCGCTTGCAGCGGCTACGCAGCCGCCTCGGCCAGCGGCAGCCAGATTTGAAAACGCGTATCGCCCGGCTTGGAAGTTACTTGAATATTTCCGCGATGTTTCTTGACGATTCGCTGCACCGTATCGAGACCTAGCCCGGTTCCTTCGCCGACGCCTTTGGTGGTGAAAAATGGTTCGAAGATGTGAGGCTGTACTTCCTCCGGAATTCCCGGACCGTTATCGCTGATTTCAACCACAACGCAATCGTCACTACGATAAGTGCGAACTCGCAGATTGCCTTTGCCGTGCATGGCGTCGATCGCGTTGTCGATCAAATTCGTCCACACCTGGTTCAACTCGCTGCCAAACGAATTCACCAGAAGAGGCACTTGCTGGTAATCGCGATGCACTTCAACTCCATGCTTCAATTTGTGGTTCAAAATCGTAAGCGTCGTTTCAAGGCTGCGCACCACGTCCACGTTTTGCACTGGCGCCTGGTCCATGTACGTGTACTCTTTGATGGCGCCGACCAGGTCCGATATCCTCGAAGCGCTGCTTTCGATTTCGTTCACCAGGCTCGCGATCTCCACCGATGCTGCAATCCTTACCAGCGCCGCGCGCGCCGTATCTCCTTCGAGATTAGAAAACAGCGATTCCACCACTTCCGGTTGGATGTTCCGCCGCGCCAGGCCCGCCGCGAGCTGCCATAAATCGTTTTGCCCATGACTGCGCAATAAAGAATCGATCTGGTCTTCAAGATCGTTGATCGTCAAAGGATCCGGAGGAACGATATCTTTTTGCGTAAACGACGCCTCGAGTTTTTCTATCTCAGATTTTTGCGCAGGAGATAGATCGCGCTTTCCAAGTTCCAGGCTTGCATCCCTGATTTTCTTCAGCATGTGGCGCAACTGGCTGGCCGCGCGTTTCGCCGCGGATGCTGGATTGTTCAATTCATGCGCTAGCCCGGCAGAAAGTTTTCCCAAGGACGCTAACCGGTCCCGCTGTTGCTCCATGCGGGTGGTTTCGCGAATCCTGTCGGACATCAAGCCCACAAGCCGTTGCGTCAGCACCGGCATTTTCTGGATCAGTTCCGGAAAAAGAGACGCGGAAAATCGCAGCGCGCGGCTGTCCGTCTCCGCTCGCCCGCCCACCGTAAATTGCTTCATCCTCGAAAACGGAAGCACTCCTGTAACATCGCCGGGCTCAATGTCGAAAACGAAAAGTTCGCCGCCACGCTCTCCTCGCGCCTGAAGCTGTCCCTCGAGGATCACGAACATTGCGTCCGCAGGGTCGCCCTGTCGAATATAGCTTTCCCCCGCCTTCAGGTTCATCTCCTGCGAATGGCTTATGAACCAGTCGAGTTGATCGTCGGGCAAATCGGCAAAAACGGGAACACGAAGCAATTCGGATTTTTCGACCATTTATACCTTGCTCAAATACTGATGGATGAATTGCACTGCCACCGACCCTTCTCCCACTCCCGAGGCCACGCGCTTGATCGAACCATGCCGCACATCGCCCACGGCAAAAATGCCGGGAACGTTGGTCTCCAGCAAAAACGGATCACGGTCCAACCCCCATCCCTTCGGCCGTTGCCCATCGCGAATCAGGTCGGGGCCAGTCAATAAAAAACCGCGCTCATCGCGCTCCACCACATCCGCCAGCCAATCCGTGCGCGGCAACGCTCCAATAAAAATAAACATGGCGCTGGCTGGCACGCGCTCAATCGTATTCGTATCCGAACACAGCACCGAGATTTCTTCGAGATGGGTTTCGCCGTGCGCTTCCGTCACGCCTGCATGTGTCCACAACTGGATGTTAGGCGTCTCCTTGATCTGGTCGATCAGGTATTGCGACATGGTGCTGGAGAGCGAATCGCCGCGCACCAGGATAATCACGCGCTCCGCGTACCGCGCAAAATTCATCGCCGCCTGTCCGGCCGAATTCGCGCCCCCAACTACATAAACAATTTCTCCCTTACAGGAGAGCGCCTCGGTCGCGCCGCCACCGTAATAAATGCCCGCGCCTTGCAGCCGGTCGATTCCCGGAGCTTCCAGGCGCCGCCACTGCACTCCAGTCGCAACCATCAACGCGTGACACGAAAGCTCGTTGCCATCCGCCAACTTTATGATTCGGTACGGACCCTCGATTCGAACCGCAACCACTTCCTGCGGCGATAAAATTTCAACTCCGAATCGCTGCGCCTGAACCACCGCGCGGCGCGCCAGATCCGCACCACTAAGCCCAGTTGGAAATCCAAGATAATTCTCGATGCGCGAGCTCATCCCCGCTTGGCCGCCCGGAGCCTCACGCTCAATCATCACCGTATGTAAACCTTCGGACGCTCCGTAAACCGCCGCGGCTAAACCCGCTGGCCCTCCACCGACGATCGCTAAATCGTAAAAGTTAGTTTGTGCGCGCGTCCGCAGTCCAACTTTTTGCGCTACATCCGCAGGCACGCCCTCGAGAATCTTCGTCCCATCGGGAAACAGGACCACAGGAAGCTCGGCAGCTTCCGGCCCCAGAGCCTCCAACAGCCGTTTGGTTTCGGGATCATTCGCGGAAAGCTCGACGTCGATCCACTGGTAGGGCACGTGATTGCGCGCCAGAAAGTCGCGCAGCTCATAACACCGTGGCGACCAGCGCGTGCCCAGCAACCGAATTCCCTGAAATGTCGGACGAAACGAAGCCTGCCAATCATCCAACAAATCATCCAGTTGTGGATACAAATGCTCGGTCGGAGGATCCCATGGCTTCAGGAAAAAATAGTTGATGCTGGCGTGATTGATCGCGCTGATCGCCGCATTCGTGTCCGCATATGCGGTGAGCAATGCCCGTTTCGCGCCCGGAAAAATGCCCATCGCCGCTTGCAGGAACTCAATTCCATCCATGCGTGGCATGCGTTGATCGGCCAGCAACAAAGCCACGCTGTCATTCCGGATCTTCAACTGCTTCAGCAAATCGAGCGCCCGCTCCGGCGAATCGCTGCCGATTACCCGGTATTCCGCGCCATACTGCGAGCGCAGATCGCGCTCAATCGCCCGCAGAACATCGGAGTCGTCGTCGACGCTGAGTAAAATCGGTTTCGGCACGGTCGGGTCCCAGTTTTAAGGCCCAGCTTTAAGGGCAAAGAGATGATTACACAATTCCCGATTCTCTTGTTGAGTTGGTTAGATACATAAAATTCCATTCGGTCGCGCAATTCTCGTATTTCAATGGTAGAGATTAATGTTAAACGGCTGAAGCTAGCGCTTGCCGAATCGGCTATCATCGTTCCCGGCGCAACGCCAGCAAGCGGGATTCCGCTACTTTGGAATGTGCCGCCGAATCGCCCATCCCGTCGGAGGAGGAATATCCAGTGAGTCGATCGAGAGTGAGCGCATTAATCGTACTCGTAATCACCACGATGGCCTTCGCTCAACAGCCGCTTGCGGCACAGAAGCCGGACGACCCCTACCGTCCCACCATGGATAGGCTGCAATCCCTTGTCACCTTGCCGCTCGCTGATTGGCGAACTCATTCCGACGTGCCGCATCCGGAGGACTTATCTCTCGATGATTCGGCCTGGGAAACGGTGAGGGTCGGAGACAAATGGTCCAATGGTCCTCGTGTCTTGCGCCGTTGGGTCGAAATTCCGGAGAAAATTAACGGCTACGCCGTTGCCGGCGCGCGCGTGAAGCTGAATATTCGCTTCGATTTCATGTGGAACGCCAAGGGCCCGGTAACGATTGCAGTTTTTTCTAACGGATCGCTCGTCTCGCGCGGAGACGACGACATGCAGCAGCCGATTCCGCTGGCCGAAAGCGCAAAGCCCGGTCAGAAGTTTTTAATCGCAATCCGAATCGACGCTCCGGAAGTGGAAACCTTATTCCAAGACGCCCAGCTTTCGATCGAACCAGCCAACGGACGGCCCGATCCAGCGATGCTGCGAATGGAAATCCTCGCGGCTCGTCCAATGATTGCAGCCTATGAAGACGGACGCGCCCAGCGCCAGCAGGAGCTCGATGCCGCCGTCCAGGCGATCGATTTCTCTCCGCTTGAAAAGGGAGATCAGACGGCCTTCGATGCTTCCCTGCGCTCTGCGCAAACTAAACTGCAATCGCTGAATGCCTGGGAAAAACAATTTACCGTCCGCGCTATTGGAAACTCGCATATCGATATGGCGTGGTTGTGGCCCTGGACGGAAACCGTCGAAGTTGTGCGCAACACATTTCAGAGCGTTCTCGACCTGATGCGTGAGTATCCCGATTTCAAATTCACCATGTCTTCCGCTCGAACCTACGAATGGATGCAGGAAAAATATCCCGCAATGTTTGAGCAGATCAAACAGCGCGCAAAGGAGGGCCGATGGGAAGTCATCGGCGGAATGTGGGTCGAACCCGACTTGAACATGCCCGATGGAGAATCCCTGGTGCGCCAGATTCTTGTGGGCAAGCGATACTTTCAGAAAAACTTTGGCGCCGACATCAAGATCGGTTGGAACCCCGATTCTTTCGGCTACAACTGGCAGCTTCCTCAAATCTATAAAAAATCCGGAATCGATTATTTTGTGACCAGCAAATTATTGTGGGCCACGGACTACACCAAATTTCCTTACCGCTTGTTCTGGTGGGAAGCTCCCGATGGCAGCCGTCTTCTCACTTATTTCCCACATGAATATTCGAATGAATTCGAGCCCGAACAGATCACGCGTGACCTGTCCTCTTATGCTCCGTTAATTTATGGCAACAAATTGACGGACTCGCCGCAGATGCTTTACCTCTACGGAATCGGCGACCACGGCGGCGGTCCCACTCGAACCATGCTGGATCGTGCAAACGAACTTCGCGACCCGAATATTGTTTTTCCAAAAATCGAATTCAGCACAGCCAAAGAATTTTTCGCCGATCTCGACAACGAACTTCCAAATCTTAAAGTTCCCACCTGGAAAGACGAACTCTATTTTGAATATCACCGAGGAGTCTTCACCACGCAGTCAGACACCAAACAGCGCATCCGCCACGACGAGGAGCTGATGCTGGACGCCGAGAAGTACGCCTCGCTCGCCTCGCTCTACGGCCACGCATATGCGCAGGATGAACTTCAGCTTGCCTGGAAAAATCTTTTATTCGATCACTTCCACGACGTGATGCCGGGCTCCGGAATTGCGGTCAACTATCTCGACGCCAAGCGCAACCTCGAAGATGTTGCGCGCTCGGCCAATGAAGTCACGAACGGCGCGCTCAGTGAACTTTTAGCTCACATCAATACCCAGGGCGATGGCGTGCCGGTCGTCGTCTTCAATTCCCTTTCCTGGCCGCGTACCGAAGTTGTCGAGTTCGAAGCCCAACTCCCGGACAAAGCCAAACAACTCGAAGTCCTCGACAGTGCCGGCCACACGGTCGAATCTCAACTTCTCTCAATCGATCCAGCTACGAATCGAGTGCATCTTCTTATTTTGGCGCATGCGCCCGCACTGGGCTACAAAGTGTATTTCGTCCGCTCAGCTAACAATCCGGCATCTTCGAAGTTCGCCGCTTCAAAGATTACGGCGCAACATGTGACCGCCTCGGGAATGACGCTGAGCAACGGTTACGTCCGAATCAAGGTCGATCCGCAAACCGGCTGTGTTACCAGTCTTTTCAATCTTCACGATCAAACCGAAACTCTTGCGCCCTCCGAAACCGACAGCGGCGGCCCCAAAACATTCGCCTGCGGAAATCTGCTGCAAGCTTTCTACGACAAACCTAAGCGCTGGGACGCCTGGAACATCGACGCCGATTTCGAGAAGCAACATTGGGATTTGGATAAGGCCGACGCAGTGAAACTGATTGAACACGGCCCTCTGCGCTCGGTGATTCGCGTCAAAAAACATTTTCAGAATTCCACCTTCGTGCAGGACATCACCATGTACGCGGGTATGCCGCGCGTCGACGTGAAAATGAACGTCGATTGGCACGAGAAACACATTTTGCTTAAGGTCGCGTTCCCTTTGAGCGCGCACAATGACAAGGCGACATTTGAAATTCCCTATGGCTCCATCGAGCGTCCGACTACTCGCAATACCTTGGCCGAGCAGGCCAAGTTTGAAGTTCCCGCTCAACGCTGGGCCGACCTTTCCGATGCCAGACACGGGTTCAGCCTGCTCAACGACAGCAAATATGGATACGATGCGAAGGGCAACGTGTTGCGACTCTCACTGCTTCGTTCCCCGGAATGGCCCGATCCTCACGCCGACGAAGGTCAACACGAATTTACGTATTCTTTGTACCCTCACGCCGGAAATTGGCGCGACGCGCAAACCGTCCGGCGCGGCTACGAGCTCAACTACAAGCTTCGCGCTTTGCCATCACTTAAACATGCAGGTAGCCTGCCCAGCGAACATTCTTTTGTCCAAGTCGAGGCGGATAATGTCGTGCTGACTGCGCTCAAGAAATCCGAGGATGATGCCTCTTTGCTCTTACGTTTTTACGAGTGGGCGGGAAAGACTTCCAACGTGATCATTCATCTCCCTGAAGGAGCACAGTCGGCGTCCGAAACCGATCTCCTGGAAAAACCAATCGCCGATCTCGCATTTCACGAAAACAATGTGACCGTACCAACGAAACCGTACGAAATCAAAACGGTAAAAATTAAATTCGCCTCTCCCGAGTCTCAGCTAAATTAAAAACGGAGCGTCGAAGCACACAATTACTCACACCATTCACTCTTATGACTTTTCTAATTCGTTTCAAGACCTGCGGAGCTTTCATCGCGCTTCTGGCCGCGCTGGTTTCGCAAGACAGCGCCAGCCTTCCCTTCGGGGCGTGGCGCCGGCTCTCCGATTCTCCCATCATCTCGCCGCAAGGAGCTGGATGGGAGTCCGCCGGCACCTTCAATCCCAGCGTTATTCAGCGCGACGGCAAAATCGTCATGCTCTACCGCGCTCAAGATAAAAATGGCACCTCGCGCCTCGGCTACGCCGAAAGCACAGATGGCATCCATTTCATGCGGCGAAGCGAGCCTGTCTTCTCGCCTGAAATGGATTACGAAAAAGATGGCGGCGTCGAAGATCCGCGTCTCGTTCAGTTCGGCGACACTTACTACCTCACTTACACCGGCTACAATAAAAAAGACGCGCAGCTTTGCCTCGCAACTTCCAAAGATCTCATCCACTGGCAGCGCCACGGCATCATTCTCCCTGCTTACAAAGGCAAATGGAACGTTCGCTGGACCAAGTCAGGCGCAATCGTTCCCGAAAAAATCGGCGGCAAATACTGGATGTATTTTCTCGGCACTGCGCCGGACAAGAACGATCAAGTCGGTCTCGCCACGTCCACTGACCTTCTCCATTGGACTGATGCCACCGAAGCTCCCGTGCTTCCCGTGCGGCCCCATCAGTTCGATTCGCGCGTCGCCGAACCCGGACCCGCGCCCATTCTCACTCCTCAGGGAATCGTTCTCATCTACAACGGCGCTGACGACAATCTCGTCTATCGCACCGGCGTCGCCATCTTCGACCGGAACAACCCGCGCACACTTCTCTCGCGTACCGATGCACCAATTTTCGCTCCCGAGAAGCCCTGGGAAAAAGTGGGTCAGGTGCCGAACGTGGTCTTTGTCGAAGGCATGCTAAAACAAAAAGCCCGCTATTTGTTTTATTACGGAGGCGCCGACACGAACATCGGAGTGGCCGAAGCGCCAGCTTTGCCTCTGCCGCATTGATCCCTACTTTCACTTCGAACTGAAGTCGCGCCCAGCACAATTTGACTCAAGGCCCGGAAAAGTTCACTCTGAGCAAGGTATCGTGGCGTCGCTCAACCGAAAGCCCTTTAGATTTAAGGATGCCCGCTACAATGGAAGCGAATTCTAGCTACAGAGCGTAGGGAAAAAGATGAATCGTCGTAATCTGCTTCAGGGCCTCGGCATCTCGGCCGCAGCGCTCTCACTGAATCAAACTGCCTCGGCTTTTCCGCACATCATAACGGGCGCCGCATTCCAATCACGCTCTAATTCCACAGCCTCAATCCCGCCAAGCCGTAAGCTCACCATCGCCAGCATCGGCGTGGGTTCGCAAGGCTTGCGCGTGATGCTCGATTTTCTGCGTCTTCCCGAAGTGCAAATCGTTGCCGTGTGCGACGTCAACCGTGGCAGCAGCGATTATCTTGATTGGGGTCCCAACGAACTCCGCAACAAGGTCCGCCTGGTTCTTCAGGATCCCTCTTGGGGAGAAAATTTTCCCGGCCCCACCGCTGGCCGCGAACCCGCGCAGAGCATCGTCAACGCCTTTTATGCGAAAGAAACCGGCAAGCCGGACTACAAAGGCTGCGCGGCGTACGAAGACTTTCGCGAACTTCTTGCCAAAGAAAAAGATCTCGATGCCGTCATCGTCAGCACGCCCGACCATTGGCATGCTCCCATTGCTATCGCCGCCATGCGCGCCGGAAAGCACGTCTACAGCCAGAAGCCCATGGCGCACAGCGTTTGGGAGTGTCGCGAGATGGCCCGCGTCGCCCAGGAAACCGGCCGCGCCACGCAGGTTTCCATCTATAGCTCCGACACCGAAGGTGCTCGCCAGGTGCAGCAATTAATTGGCAGCGGCGCAATCGGTCCCGTGCGCTCCATCGATATCTGGACCAAACGCGCCTCCGCTTTTTGGAAGCAGGGACTCGCAACTCCTACTCACGCCGACGAAATTCCCGATGGTTTCAATTGGGATATGTGGCTCGGCCCCGCTCCTATGCGCCCTTTCAACAGAGCTTACCTGCCCTTCGTGTGGCGCGCCTGGTACGACTTCGGATGCGGCGCTCTCGGCGACATGGGCGAATACGGCTTTGATACCATTTCTCGGGGCGTCGGATTGCAAACCGCCAATCGCATCGAGGCCAGTACCACCGATTTGTTTCCCGAGTGCTACCCCGTCGCTTCATCAATCCACTTCAACTTCGCCAAAACGGCTGCTCGTCCCGAGCTCAAACTCAACTGGTATGACGGCGGCATCGAGCCCGACCGTCCGCCCGAGCTTGCCGATAGCGAGGAGATGGGCACCAACCGCGAAGGCGTCATCTACACCGGAGATCACGGCAAATTAATGACCGCCTTCATGGGACAGGATCCGCGCCTGCTCTCACCCGATGGAAAAATGACTATGCCCTTTGGGCCGCCGGTAAAGGATGACAAGCCTTTTCAACCCTCCCGCCCCGAGCTCGGCAAAACCGCCAGCAGCGGAGATACCGAACATTTTCTCGAGTGGGTACGCGCCTGTCAGGGTGGACCGCCCGCCCGCGCCAATTATGCCTACGAAGCGCCTATCGTCGAAACTCTCATGCTCGGCTGCATCGCGGTTCGAACTCATGAAGTGCTCGCCTGGGATGAAGAGAATTTCCGCTTCACGCACGGCTCCGGCAAAGCGGCAGCTCTGTTGATGCCGCAACACCGCGCTCCCTGGGCCTAGATGATGAAACCGATTGTCATTCCCAACAAGCGTTGATTGCGCGTGAGAAATCTGGGCGAGCCGCGCAATGCGTCGCGTTCTTTGCGGCGCAATAAGAGCGCGTCTGGCTCGCTATCTTGTCAGGGCGAAGCATCCTGGAAAAATATGGTGAGCAGTGTACCCAAGGCCTGGCGCAGATCCGTGAAGTCTTGCGCCTTACTTCTACTCGCACTTCTCGTCGCCGCAAACCCGCTCCCCGCCCAGGCTCCCGCCGATCATCAAGCCCTCAAGCCGATCCTCGACTACATCTCCGCCGGATGGACCACCCTCACCCGCTCCATGACGGACTGCAAAAGCCTCGCCGATCCCAAGATTAACGATTCCAAAATTAACGCTCTCAACCCGAAAGACGCTCCCGTTCTCTATCTTCCCGCCGGTATGGCCGAGCCCGAAGCCGTGCGCCAGCTCGCCGCCAGTTGCAACGTAAGCATCCAGCACCTGCCCGCCCCAATTCACCATCTCGGAGAGATCGACCTCGCCGCAATCCATCCCAACGGCCTTCTCTATCTGCCCAATAAATATGTCGTTCCCGGCGGCCGCTTCAACGAAATGTATGGCTGGGACAGCTACTTCATTTTGCGTGGACTCCTGCTCGCCGGACGCGTCGAGCTCGCCCGCGGCATGGTCGATAATTTTTTCTTCGAAATCGAAAACTACGGCGCTGTCCTCAACGCCAACCGCACCTATTACCTCACGCGCTCGCAACCGCCATTTCTTAGTTCGATGGTCATCGATGTATATAACGCGCTCCAATGCTCCGGCCAATCGGATCCCGCATGGCTCGCGCGTGCCTCCGCCGATCTTCAGAAAGATTATGAAATGTGGATCAGCCCTCCCCATCTTGCCGGCGGCACCGGACTCTCTCGTTACTACGATTTTGGCGAAGGTCCGCCCGCCGAAGCCGTGCAGGATGAAAATGGTTTTTACCGCGAAGTCTCTTCCTATTTTTTCTTTCATCCCGCGCAGGACGAAAATTACATGGTCGAAAACATTCCCGGAGCGCCGTCCGCTCCCGGTGCGCTTTACTCGCTTCAGGTATGCGGCTCCGCCGCGCCCGCTCCACACGCAGACTGCGCCGCTCCCCGCGAATTTAAGTTGAGCTCCGATTACTACAAGGGCGATCGCTCTATGCGCGAGTCTGGCTTCGATGTCACTTTTCGCTTCGCTCCCTTCGGCGCAGTCACGCACCACTTCGCGCCCGTCTGCCTCAACACTTTGCTCTACAAAAACGAAAAGGATCTCGAACAAATCAGCCGTTGGCTGGGCCGCACCGCCGACGCCGAAAAATGGTCGCGGCGCGCCGAGGCTCGCAAGAAATTAATCAATCGTTATTTGTGGAATGACCAGGCCGGATTGTTTTTCGATTTCGATCTGCGAAGCAATCGTCAATCTTCGTATGTCTACGCCACTGCCCTCTATCCGCTCTGGGCCGGCCTCGCCACTCCCGGGCAGGCTAGGGCTATCGTGAAAAACCTTTCCGCACTCGAAAAGCCCGGAGGCTTGACCATGAGCACCACCAATTCCGGCGCGCAGTGGGATTTTCCTTATGGCTGGGGAAATATCGAAATGCTAGCCGTCTCCGGACTCCGCCGCTACGGATTCAATGCCGAAGCCGACCGCATCGCCTACAACTTTCTTTCCATGGTCGCTGAAAATTTTCGTCGCGATGGAAACATCCGCGAAAAATACAATGTCGTCACTCGATCCTCTGAAGCTCACGCCGAACTCGGCTATCACATGAACGTTGTCGGCTTCGGCTGGACCAACGCCGCCTTCACCGAACTCCTGGACGATCTACCCAAACCAATGGTCGATCGCCTGCAAGCCGGTCAGCATTCTCCTTAACCCGCCGGTCCAGCTTTGAAGGGGCGCGGCTTTAAGCCGCAGCAGAAGAATCGAAATTCGACGCGGCTTCAGCCGCCGCGGTTCGCCGTAAAGGTTCGCTGCATCACGCAAAGCTTCGCAGACTGGAGGCGAAATGGGATTATCCTATTCGAGCCCCGGGCAGGGGCGGCATATATTAGCCCCGGACGAGTCCGGGGTAAAATCCGGGCTCGAGGAACGAGTCCCGGTAGGAACGACACAGATCCGAGCAACATCGCAAAAAAATAAATTACATGAGGCCGCTCTACATGAAAAATAATATCCTGAAAAGGATCATTCCATGCCTGACCGCTCTACTCTTCCTTGGCCTCACTTCTTCCGCCCAAATGTCCTCAAATAAAAAATCCAACTCCAACATCGCCGACGGCAAAACCCGTGCCTGGTGGCAGCACGCCGTCTTCTACGAAATTTATCCCCGCAGTTTCGCCGACAGTAACAACGACGGAGTCGGCGACCTTCGCGGCATCGCCTCCAAACTCAACTACCTCAAAGATCTCGGCGTCAATGCCATCTGGATCTCGCCCTGCTTCCCTTCGCCGCAAGTCGATTTTGGCTACGATGTTTCCGACTACGAAAATATCGATCCCATGTACGGCACGCTCGCCGACTTCGACTATCTCGCCGGCGAAGCCAAAAAACGCGACATCCGCATCATTCTCGATTTCGTCGTCAACCACACCTCGGACCAGCACCCATGGTTCCTCGATTCCAAATCTTCCCGCACCTCCGCCCATCGCGATTGGTACATCTGGCGCGACGGCAAAGCCCCCGGAGTTCCACCTAACAACTGGGTTTCCACCTTCGGCGGCTCGGCCTGGAAGTTCGATCCCACCACCAATCAGTACTACTATCACTTCTTTTATCCCCAGCAGCCCGACCTCAACTGGCGCAACCCCGCCGTCAAAGACGCTATGTTTGACGTCACCCGCTGGTGGTACAACCGCGGCGTCGCCGGATTTCGTCTCGATGCCGTCGACACTCTTTTCGAAGATCCCAACCTCACCAACAATCCCATCAAGCAGCCCGGCAAGAACGCTTTCGGCGATCCTTTTGAGATCAACCAATACAACACCAAGCTTCCCGAAGTTCACGACGTTCTGCGCGGACTGCGCCAGGTTGCCGACCAGCACGACGCCGTCCTCATCGGCGAAACCTGGACCGCCGACGTTGCCGAACTCGACAGCTACTACGGCAAAAACAACGACGAACTCCAACTGCCCATGGATTTTCTTTTCACCATGGTCAATAAACTTTCTCCCGCCGAATTTCGCAAACAAATCGCAGCCGTCAACGCCGCCACCGGATGGCCCACCTTCGTCATCAGCAATCACGATATCGTCCGCTCTTACGACCGCTATGGCGATGGCAAGCACAATGACGAAATCGCCAAACTTATGGCTGCGCTCTATCTAACTCTGCGCGGCTCTCCTATCATTTATTACGGCGAAGAAATTGGCATGAAGACCACTCCCCCCACTCGCGTCGAAGACGTCAAAGATCCCATTGGCCGCAAGGGATGGCCTAAAGAAAAAGGCCGCGATGGCGAGCGCACTCCCATGCAGTGGAACGACGGCAAGAACGCCGGCTTCACCCAGGGAACTCCCTGGCTCCCCGTTCCGCCCACTTACAAAACTCACAACGTCGCCGGCGAGTCCAACGATCCCCACTCCATCCTCACGTTCTACAAAAATGTTCTTCGCCTTCGCCACACCCATCCTGCTCTGCTCGACGGCGACTACACCCCGATCAACGAAGCCGATCCCCACGTCCTCTCATACCTCCGCATCGACCAGGGCCAGGCCGTGGTTGTCGCCCTGAATATGTCCGGCGCTCCGCAAACTGTCGCTCTCGATCTCAAACCTCACGGCTTCGCCGCCACCAAGCTTCTTCTCGCCACCGGAAATTCCTCTGCCCAGGGAATTAAGGTTGCCCTCGCCCCCTATGGCGTCTACATCGGCGAACTTAAAAAATAGCCACTCCCACCGCGGTTAGGTATCGAGCGCCTCCGTGGCGAGGCTGCGCCTTGAAACTAATATTGACGAGTCTTCAGAAGTCTTGTATCGCGCTATGCCCTTAGAAGTCTTGTATCAGGGTATGCCTTTAGGCATACCGACCAATGGCCGCAAGAACTCGCGCCTTCAGGCGCTGCTCACCCCTAACCCAATGTGGGGACAGCCGCCCTCGGCTGTCCATTCGAGCACCAGCTTTTGGGCGCCGCAGCTTTGGGGTGGCGCAGCGGTTCACCGCTGCGACCCGACGCCTTTCTATAACGTAGTAGCTTCAGCCCCCGACTCCCTCTTGTTCGCTTTTCGTAACAAAAATCACTTCCCCGTCGCATTACTGCAAATGAATGCAACACTCAACCCAACTGAGGGGGATCAGTGCATCCGAAGGCCTGCCCGCGCTGCGGCGGTACCGGATACGTGGCGACGCCTGCCGACATGCTCGGCAAGTCGGAAGGCATCGCATTTATCCAGGTGAAATGCCCTGCATGCGCCGGCACGGGTCGGAACGATTTACCTTCCCCTCCTACCGCGGG
>Ga0335075_10006977_pt1 | contig 17422 bp, 10 predicted proteins | sample Lox_Sample_24_FD_206723 | JGI IMG/M metagenome (GOLD analysis project Ga0335075, IMG submission 206723) | Soil microbial communities from Loxahatchee National Wildlife Refuge, Florida, United States - Lox_Sample_2.4 | ecosystem: Environmental > Terrestrial > Soil > Wetlands | place: USA...
CCGTTCATCGCGTGGATCGAGTTCCTCCCCTACCTGCAGGACGAGTCGACCAGGCACGGCGGGCCCCTCGGAAGAGGGCCTGTCAGCAGGTTCAGCATCCGCGGAGGCGGCATGATGAACGCGCCGACGGCCCGCGTCGAGGAACGGATAAGGTCAGCTTTCCCCGAGGGCACCGTCGAGCGGGTCCAGGTACTGGCCCACGGCGACGACCCCGAGGTGGGTCCCGGACAGACCGCGGTCCGGATCTTCCTCAGCCGGGCCGGCCGACCGGAAGGCCCGGAGGCCGACAAGGAGATCCTGATGGCTGCCCGCGACGGCGTCCCGGGCAGCCGTCTGGGCGAGGTGGTCAATGAACTGCCCTTCATCGAGTGGATCGAGTTCCGCCCTCACACGGAGGATGAGACTGCCGCGCACGTCGGCCCCTCCGGGGAAGGCCCCTCCATCAGAATCAGTCCCCGCGAACAGAGCCAGGCCCCGCGCCCGGGCGAACCGCAGGAGCAGCTCACGCCGGTGATGACGCGGCTCGGGGCCGCCGACCTGACGGCCGTGGACACGCTGATCGCCGCAGGCATCGCGGGCAGCCGCGCCGAGCTCCTGCGCTGGGCCGTCGGCCGCATCCGCGAGCACCCCGCCTACGCCCAGATCCAGGACCGCGTCCACGAGATCAGCGAGCTCAAGGCCCAGTTCTGACAGCCTCGACACCCAGGACGGCCGTACGCCAGAGGCTCATGCCGGCATGGCCAACTGCCCTGCAAAATCTGGCCAACTAAGAGGGCGCCGGCCTGGAGATGGTTCCGCCGGGCGTGGTGCTCGTGCCGGGGTGGCGGCCCGACGCCGACGGGCCATGGCCGACATTGGCCGGGGTGAGTGCCTACGGCGGGGCGACGCTCCAACGCTGATTCGTCACCTTCTACGTCGCTGTGGTACGGCCTGACCCACCGCGGCAGCGCAGGCGACCCGGAGGAGCGGAAGCGGTCATCACGGGCCGGCTGGTCCGCGGGCACCCGGGACGGCGTGGATGGCGCCCGGACCGCAGCCGCCATCCGCCCGGTCCTGAACCAGCGCCTCGCCAGGAGGTAGCCGGACCAGCCGGGGCAATCCGCGCGGACCAGTGGCCCCGGACCCGGTTCGTCCGGGGTTCCGCGACGCGGTCCGGCCCGCGCGGATCGGGGACCGCCGCGAAGCAGTCCGGGACGCTCCCACCGGACGCCTCGCGCAGTTCCGCGGACCGCTCCAGCAGCACCGACCGGGCCCTGTCCGCCTCAGCGCGCAGCCGCTGATCTTCCGCCAGTCGCCGTTCCCGCTGCTCAGCGGCCCTGCGCGCGCGTTCCTCCTGTCCGCGCTGCCGCTGGGCCCGCTTCCGGTCCCGGCGGCGCTGCCGCGCTTCCTCCCGGGCCACGGCCTGTGGGGTGCCAGAAGTCTGCATGGCCTGTGACCTGCGACGACGGCCTGGTCCAGCCGTACGGCATCATGGTCACCCGTGTCCCTGCGCCTGCTCTATCTCATCTTCGTCCGGGTCTGCGGCTGGCTGGTCCTGCTCGGCCGGTCATCGGCCGCCAAGGACGCCGAGCTGCTCGTGCTGCGGCACGAGGTCGCCGTGCTGCGCCGCGCCCATCCGCGTCCCCGGCTCGACTGGGCCGACCGCGCGGTCCTCGCTGCGCTCATCCGGTTCCTGCCGCCCAGGCTGCGGATGCACCGGCTGGTCACCCCCGGCACCGTCCTGCGCTGGCACCGCCGCCTGGTCGCCCGTAAGTGGACCTACCCGCACCGGACGGGACGGCCGCCGGTCAGCGCCGAGATCGCCGCGCTCATCGAGCGGCTCGCCACCGAGAACAACGGCTGGGGCTACAAGAGGATCCAGGGCGAGCCGCTGAAGCTCGGCCACCGGGTCAGCGCATCTACCATCCGCCGGGTCCTCAAGGCCCTGAAGATCCCTCCGGCGCCCAGACGGGACACCGACACGACCTGGCGGAAGTTCCTGCACACCCAGGCAGCCACGATGCTCGCCACCGACTTCTTCCACGTGGACTGCGCGGTGACCCTACGGCGCCTGTACTGCCTATTCGTCATGGAGGTCGGCTCCCGCTACGTCCACATTCTCGGGGTGACCGCGAACCCGGACGGGCCGTGGACCACGCAGCAGATCCGCAACCTGCTGATGGACCTCGGCGATCGCGCTGCGGACTTCCGGTACCTGGTCCGTGACCGGGCCGGGCAGTTCACTGACGCATTCGACGCGGTCCTGGCCGGTGCCGGGATCGAGGCCGTGAAGATCCCGCCCCACAGCCCGCGTGCGAACGCTTACGCGGAAAGGTTCGTGCTCACCGCCCGGACAGAGCTCACCGACCGGATACTCGTCTTCGGCGAACGGCACCTGCGGACGATCCTGGCCGAGTACGAGACCCATTACAACGGGCGGCGACCCCACCGCAGCCGCCAGCTCCGCCCGCCCCGGCCCGATCACCCGGTCGCAGACCTCTCCAAGGAGCGAATCAGGCGGCGGCCCGTCCTTGGTGGCCTGATCAGCGAATACGAGCGAGCCGCGTAAAGGGCCAGGTCAGGAGTAGTGGCCGAGTTCCGGAACCCCACACCCGGTCCGCCCACGACAGCCGCGGGTTCTTGACCTGACGCTGGAGCACGGCGACCTGATGGCGCAAGATCAGGATCTCAGCGTCCTTGGCGCGATCGGAGCGGGCGAGCAGAGCCAGCCAGCCGAACACCCGCAGCACCGCGAGGTAGACGAGTCGTAGGGACACAAGTCCTCAAGGTGCCGGAACGCACGGCCACCTGCAGCCAGATCCCGGACTTGCCCTGCCCTGCTTCGGGAGGAAAACACCAGGTCGGCGGTGGCGACAGGGTTTCCGGCACCCACAGGCTCCCCATACTCCGCCCCACGGGTGAATGAGCGGCAGCTTCCAGACATAAAACGCGATCCTGGCGCCAAGCCCGAAGTCCACGCTGACCCGGAACCGGCGTATTTCCGGCAAAGAACCGGCCAGTGCCCACCGTGCCCTCCGGCGTGCTCGCGATTTCTCCGGTTTTGCTCGGTGCGAATCGGTGCCTCTCGTCGGGCCTCGGACAACACGCCTATCTCGGGCTTATGCGCGGTCATGGATTCCGTGTGTCAGCCCTCCCGCGAGGGCGGACATTCGGCGTCCAGGCCGCCGAGCTTGGCACGGACCTTGGCGGCGTCGGGGTGCTGGATGTCTTCGAGGATGGCGCGTGCCTGCTGCCAGGCCTCCCGCGCTTGCGGGAGATCGCCGTCGGCGTGGCGAGTATCGCCGAGGTGGATGAGGGCCTCCGCTTCGCCCCAGCGGTGGCCGACCTCCCGGGAGATGCTGAGCGCGCGCTCATAGCAGGCGACGGCCTCAGAAAGGTTGCCGAGATGATGCTCGGCGTAGCCCAGGCTGTCCCACGCATTTCCCTCACCTCTGCGGTGGCCGACTTCCGCGAACAGGGCGAGTGCCTGCCGACAGTACGCCCGGGCCTGCTGGTAGTCACCGAGAAGGCCGCGGCACCAGCCCACGGCGTTGAGCGCATCGGCCTCTGCCGCCTTGTGGCCGACGGCCTGGTACAGGCGAAGCGCCTGCTCTGCGTGGCCGAGCGCGTCGGCGTAGCGGCCCTGCTGTTCGGCCAGGCAGCCGAGATTGTGGCGTACCTTCGCCTCGCCGAGTCGGTTGCCGAGCTGCTGGTGCAGCCTGAGGCTGCTGGCGAAGTGGCCAAGGGCCTGATCGTAGTCGCCGAGGTCGATGCAGGCGTCTGCCAGCAGGCGGCTGGAGACCGCCTGCCCGGCGACGTCGCCGGCCCGGGTGGCGGCGGCCAGCGCCGTGCGCTGGGCGGCGGCCAGTTCCCGGTAATGCCCGCGGACAAGCAGGTGGGGATCCATTGCCCAGGGGAGCTGCCAGGCGTGGCTGCCGAACCCGCTGCTGTTGGCGAGGGTGACGGCCGCGAGCAGGACCTGGTGCTCGGCCTCGAACCAGGCCAGCGCCTGCCGGTAATCGGCGGGCTGCTCGGGAGCGGTGCCGGGGCGGGGCGGGGCGAGTGCAACCGGCTCATAAGACGGGCTCATCACGATGGCGGCACAGGCTGCGGTGTGCAGGTAGTGGTCGAGGACCCGGCCGACAGCGGCCTCGCGCCCGGGCTCGCTGTCGGTGTCGCGGGCCAGGCCGGCGGCGTACGCGCGCATCAGGTCATGGAAGGCGTACCGGCCGGGGACGTGCTCGGCGATCAGGTGCGCGCGGGCCAGCTCACCCAGCAGGCGGCGGGCGGCAGTCTCCTCCGCCCCGGCCAGGCTGACCGCGGCCGGGACGGATATATCGGGGCCGGGGTGCAGTCCCAGCAGCCGGAACATCCGCGCCGCCCCAGCGCTGAGCTGCCGGTAAGACCAGGAGAACACGGCCCGCACGGACGCCGCCGGGTCACCGGCATCCAGCGCGTCCAGGCGGCCGGCCCCGTCGCGCAGCTCGGCGGCCAGCGCAGCGAGCGGGAACCCGGGCCGGGCGGCGGCGCGGGCCGCGGCGACCGCCAGCGCCAGCGGCAGCAGTGCGCACAAGCGTGCGATCTCGCCGACCGCGGCGGGCTCGGCGTCCGCCTGGCTGGTCCCGAGCCGGGCGGTCAGCAGCTGCACCGCCTCATCACGGGTCAGAACGTCCAGGGACAGCAGCCGGGCGCCGTAGGCGGCGGCCAGTCCGGACAGCTGGCTGCGGCTGGTGACCAGCACCAGGCTGTGCGGGCTGGCCGGCAGCAGCGGCCGCACCTGCGCCTCGTCCCGGGCGTTGTCCAGCACGATCAGCATCGTGCGGTCCGCCAGCAGGCTGCGGTACAGGCCCGCCTGGGCGTCCGGGGCCGACGGGATACGTTCGGGGGGCACGCCGAGCGCGTCCAGGAACCCCCGGATGGCCGTTTCCGGGATGGCCGGGATTCCGGCGGGGTCGAAGCCCCGCAGGTTCACATACAGCTGCCCGTCCGCGAACCGGCCCGCGACCTGATGCGCCCAGTGCACCGCCAGCGTGGTCTTACCGATGCCAGCTGTACCGCAGACCGCCGCTACCGGTATCGCCGCATCGTCAACTCCATCGACAAGCGCGCTGAGCGCCTCCAACTCGCTCAGCCGACCGATGAATGGCCGGGTCGGAGTCGGTAGTTGATGAGGCGGCATCTGAACTGGCCGAAGGACCGTAGCAGCCTCCGGGCCAAGAGGTGATGAAGGGCCAAGCGTTTCCCCGCGGAGGACGCGCCGGTGCAGCTGCTGCAGCTCTGGTCCCGGTTCGATGCCAAGCTCGTCGAGCAGAACGCCACGGGCGTTCTGGTATGCGGCCAATGCCTCGGCACGACGGCCACCCCGGCTGAGCGCGATCATGAGCTGGGCGTGAAAGCGTTCCCGAAGCGGTTGCTCTGCGACGAGGTTCCGCAGTTCAAGCACGAGCTGGTCGTGACGGCCGAGATGCAGTTCAGCCTCTGCCCGCCACTCGGCTGCCTGAAGCCGCATTTGGCCGAGCCGCGGCACCTCCTCTTGCCGCAGGCGCTCGCACGGGATATCGGACAACGGCGTATCCCGCCACAGGCCCAGTGCCTCACGCAGCGCTTCGGAAGACTGTGCCCATGCGCCAGCCTGCAGTGCTGTTCCGCCATTGCGGCACAGGTCGGCAAAGCGCAGGAGGTCCAGCTCATCACTTCGGAATTGCGCCATGTAGCTGGGGCCGCGGGTGACGATCCTTGCACCCACGACGGGGCCAAGAAGCAGACGCAGGCGCCTTATATAGCCCCGCGCGGTTACGCGGGCCGTGGGGGGCGGCGAGCCGTCCCATACCAGGTCAGCTAGCTCCTCAGCGGAAACCATGTGGTTGGCCTTTACAAGCAGGACCGCCAGTACAGCCCGCTGCCTGGCCGCCGGCACTGAAATGCGCCTGCCTTCATGGCAGACCGACAGCGGACCGAGCACCCCGAGCCACATATCCACCTCGACACGAGCCGACCGGAGATCAAGCCTGCCGCTCCGCGATGCCATCGGCGAACCACCGCCGTGCCACCGCATAGGACAAAGATAGCTCATCGCGCAGTAGTAGGCGGAGAGGACTCGTAAGGCGATGAAGTCGTGGGACACGCCGGGAACTTAGTCAGCACGTTTTTGCACAGCACGCACTCGGCTGGCCGATGACGAATCGGAAACACACGTATTTAGCAGAGGATGCAAAATCAGCCGTGGACTCCTCAGAACCAGGAAAGAAAAGTTTCGGCTCTAAGTTGCGCACTTACCCGATCGCATCAGGATTGACTCAGCTGGAGACGTGCGCTGTGTCGTCGGCCGATGGATTGTGGTTCGGGCTGCTGGGCCCGTTGCTGGTGCGGCGCGGGAGCATAGAACTGCGTGTGACGGCAGCCAAGCAGCGGGTGCTGCTCGCATCGCTGCTATGTCGTCCGGGGCTGGTGGTCTCCGCGGATGAACTGGTCGAGTACGTGTGGGACGGCGCTCCTCCGGCGGGTGGCCGCTTCACGTTGCACAGCTATGTCAAGCGGCTGCGGCAAGGGCTGGGGCCGATGGCTGGGGCCCGGATCGAGACCCGCCAGCCCGGTTACCTGATCCGGCTGGAGACAGAAGAGCTGGACACCGCCCGGTTCAATGCGCTGGTCAGGGCGGGGGACGAGGCGATGCGGGTCAAGTCTTGGCGCCAAGCGGCCGCGGCGCTGGCCGAGGCGCTGCACTTGTGGCGGGGCACGCCACTAGCAGACGTTCCGTCAGAGGCGTTGGGCCGCAGTGTGCTGCCGAGACTGGAACAGATGCGGTTGGCGGCGATCGAGCTGAGGAACGACGCCGAGCTTCATCTGGGCAGACACGCCGTCCTGGTGCCTGAACTGTATGCCTTGATCGAGCAGTACCCGCTGCAAGAGCGGCTCCACGCTCAGCTCATGCTCGCGCTGTACCGGTCTGACCGCCAAGCGAATGCGCTGAGTGTTTATCAGCGCGCACGCCGACTCCTTGTCGGACAGCTCGGCGTTGAGCCCAACTCCGGGCTACAACAGCTACATCAGCGCATCCTGGCCGCTGATCCCCAGCTGAAGAGCCACCCTGCCGAAGCGGACCGGCCCAGCATCAGCGAGGCGAGCATGCTCGCCACACCCACCCCGGTTGCCCATGCCGCCGCGCATGACGGTCAATGTCCGGAGACGACCAGGTCAGAAGCTGAGCCGCGACAGCTCCCGGCCGCCATGCCATCCTTCGTGGGCCGAGCGGCTGAGCTAGCAGCCCTGACCGAACTCGCCGACCGAACCGCCGAGGGTACCGGAACGGTGTTGATCTTGGTGACCGGCACGGCGGGAGTAGGCAAGACAGCGCTGGCAGTGCACTGGGCGCATGAGGTTGCCGACCGGTTCCCCGATGGACAGCTGTACGTGAACCTGCATGGTTTCGGCCCAACCCGGGCGGCGGTTACGCCCGCGCGTGCAATCCGCAGATTCCTGGACGCCCTGCGAGTTCCGGCTGACCAGATGCCATCGACCCAGGAGGCCCGTCGGGATCTCTACCGTAGTCTGCTCGCAGACAAACGGATGCTGATCGTGCTGGACAACGCCCGCGATGTTGCCCAGGTGCGCCCGCTGCTGCCAGGCGGTCGGCACTGCCTGATCATCGTCACCAGCCGCAGCCAGCTCACGGGCCTAGTCGCGGCCGAGGGTGCGCTGCCGCTCTTTCTTGATGTTGTCAGCAAGGCACAAGCCCGCGAGCTATTAATCCGCCGTTTCACCGCGGACCGAGTCGCGGCCGAGCCTGGAATGATCACCGAACTCGTCGAACAATGCGCCCGGCTGCCGCTTGCCCTCGCAGCCGCCGCCGCCTGCGTCGCCTTGTACCCCGGCCTGTCCCTGGCGGGTCTGGTCGCGGAATTGCGAGATACCAGCAGCCTGCTAGATGCGCTAGACACCGGGGATGAAGCGAGCAGCATCCGGACTGTGTTCTCGTGGTCCTACCATAGCCTCAGCCGCCGGGCGTCGCGCATGTTCCGGCTGCTCGGCCTCCATGGCGGCCCGGACATCGCCGCCGCGGCCGCCGCCAGCCTGGGCGGCCTGTCATCGCCGGAGACGCATCAGCTACTAGCTGAACTGGTCCGCGCCAATTTGGTGACCAGCCAATCCCCGGACAGGTTCACATTCCACAGCCTGCTCCGCGTATACGCCGCCGAGCGCGCTGAAGCGGAGGAAGATAGAACGAGCCGTGCCGCTGCTGTCGGCCGGGTACTTCAGCACTACGTTCACACTGCTTATGCCGCAGACCGCCTCCTGTCCGCAGCCAAAGAGCCGCTTATCTTGACCAGGCCCCAGAGCGGCGTCGCACCGGAAGGAATAGCCGATTACGGGCAGGCACTAGCCTGGTTCCGGGCCGAGTATCAGGTGCTGGTAGTGGCCGTTGAATTCGCTGCCAAGGCAGGATTCGACGCCTATGCCTGGCAGATCGCGTGGAGTCTGACCAGCATCTTCGAGCTGGAAGGGCGCTGGCAAGATGGGGCAGCAGTCCAGCGCACAGCGCTCACGTCCGCTGAGCGACTCGGCGACAAGGTCGGGCTGGCCTGCGCGCACTCCGCGCTCAGCGCCAGCCTCAGCCATCTGGGCGCTCTCCGCGACGCCCGTGTCCATCTCCAGCATGCGCTCCGGCTCTGTACTGAGCTCGGGGACAAACACGCGCAAGCCCAGGTCAGCCTTGGTCTTAGCCGAGTAGCCTGGCGGCAGGGCCAGCACCGCCGGGCACTTCGTGCCGCTAAGCAGGCGCTCGTCCTCCATCAGACCACCGGCCACCTGGCTGGACAGGGCCGAGCCCGCAACGCGGTCGGCTGGTGCCAAGCCCAGCTGGGTGATTACGAGCAGGCGCAAGCCGACTGCGCGCAAGCTGTCGCCTTGTGCCGCAAGGTGGATGACCGGCTCGGCGAGGCTGCGGCCTGGGACAGCCTCGGCTATGCTCACCACCAGCTTGGGGAGTACGCGGAAGCCATCACATCTTACCAGCGGGCGATTGACCTGGCCGGCCAATTGGGAGCGCGTTATCAGCAAGCCGACGCTTTGACTCACCTTGGTGACACCCAGCATGACGCTGGCGACGCGGCGAGTGCTCGTTACGCCTGGCAGCAGGCCGTCGACATACTGGACGAGCTATGCTGTCCCGACGCCGGGGAGATCAGTGCCAGACTTGCAGAATTTAGCAACGACCAAGCCAACGACCGCCCCGATCGGCTGGCGTAGTTTAGCTCGGCTAGGGATGCGGTTGAAGGAAGGCCTCGCCAGCGTGGTAGGGAAGCCAGAGTCGCAGCGTACCAGGATCATGAGCAAGCGTAATACGGTTTACCAGCTTATCCATGACCCCTGGTTATTGGCTTCCCCTGGCGTAGCAAGATTGGTCATGCCCGGCGTCAGTGCCACGCCAGAGAAACGCCAGAACCTGCGAGCAGAATAGGCCTCGGCCCGACCCACGGCTGCCCTGCCGTTCACGCGAGCAGCACCTAGGTTTGCCGCTCTCAGCGTCAGCGGCAGGATAACGACTACCAGCGACGAGGATAACGGAATGCCAAGCAGATCGCCGCTACCGCTGCTGACACTACAGAAGCATACCTCTTATCCGCAGAGGATTGCTCTCATAAATATGCCATGGGCTGCCTGTAACACACCATCGATACAATGCGGGCTGCTTAAGGCGGTACTCAGCAGCATGGGCCACAGTGTTGATATTCATTATCTGAACCTGGACCTTGCGGCAGAGATAGGCGGTGATATGTACAGGCAGATTCTCGAATTTCATGGAATGCACACTCAGCTGATAGGCGAGTGGCTCTTCGCTACCTCGGCGTTCGGCAGCAAGCCAGATGAAGGTGGATTCCTGGACTCACTAGCGTCGGAACACGTTAGCCTACTTGACGACGCGATTGCTCTTGAGAAGACAGGTTTGAAGAATGCTCTGCTCGAGCTAAAAAGTGCGAAGCTGCCGGAGATCATCGATAAGTGGGCCGTGAGCATAGACTGGGCTTCCTACAACATCATTGGTTTCTCCTCGACCTTCGAGCAGAATGTAGCTTCCATAGCGCTCTCAAAGAAGCTCAAAGAACGCGCACCGGAAAGCATAATTGTCTTCGGAGGTGCCAACGTTGACGGCGACATGGGTCCAGAATATCTACGAGCCGTCCCATCGATTGACTATGTCGTAGTAGGTGAAGGAGACATCGCCTTTCCTGGGCTTATCGAAAACATAGCTTCGAAAACGGCAGACACCGCTATTCCAGGAGTCTGCCGCAGGGACGGCGAGCAGGTTCTCGTGACTCCTCCTGATCGCGTGCAAAACCTTGACACTATTCCGGCGCCAGATTATACCGAGTATTTTCAGGCCCTAGCGGCACACGCCAGAGACGGATTGCTCGGAGGGCGAGCCATTGCGCTTCCCTATGAATCAGCCAGAGGTTGCTGGTGGGGCGAGAAGCATCACTGCACCTTCTGCGGGCTGAACAATCTTGGAATGCAGTTCAGAGCAAAAACCGCGAGCCGTGTAGTGAAAGACTTGGAGGAGCTGACTTCAAAGTATCGCATCCTCAATATTAATTTCACCGATAATATACTTGATATGCGCTATATAGGTAGCCTCATGCCGTTGCTTACTGACAAATCATGGGATTTGAGGATATTTTGGGAGATCAAGGCTAATCTCACTCGAGAACACCTAAGGGATCTTAGGAGTGCTGGAGTCGCCGCCATACAGCCAGGAATCGAGAGCTTGAATTCTCATGTCTTGTCTCTCATGCGCAAAGGGTCGACAATGCTACTGAACCTGCGACTCCTAAAGTGGGCACAATACTACGGCATGCAAACTTACTGGAACCTCCTGATGGGCTTTCCGGGCGAGCGGGATGAAGATTATGTCCAGCAAATCGAACTTGTCCCCCTGCTTTCCCATTTGATTCCGCCAAGCGAGTGCGCAGACATCTGGCTCGAGCGCTTCAGCCCGTACTTTACAGATAACAGCTTTGCCATCAGGGACGTGCGACCCGTTGCCGCATACGAGCATATCTATCCTCGCGAGCAGTTCAACCTCGATCGAATTGCATACTTCTTTTCCTATCGACCCGAAAATGTTGCCTCCCGGAATCTGAGAGAAAAGCTAAGCGCCGAAGTCGGGAAGTGGCGCGAACAGTGGCACTCGAGAAACCGGCCGATTCTTGATTACGAGAGCGGACCGGGTTGGGTTCGGGTACGTGACACCCGGAATGACCGCGGCCGCTTGATGACGTTCGACGGCTGGCGATCCGATGCTTTCGTCCATTGCGGCGAAACGGCGCATACTCCTGAACGGGTAAGTGAATATATTTCGTCGATCTCAGGCATCGAGGTTGTGCACGCCGATGTTCGGGATTTCCTCGATGAGTGCGTTGATCAAGGTTTTGTGGTAGTCGAGGAGGGCCGCTACTTCAATATTGCACTGCCTCGTGCCAGCCGAGGAGTGCAGTTCTTTCGAAAGGAACTCCCCGCGTGAAGGGACGGCGGCGGCATGAATGGGTAGACTTCTGGCCTTGGCCCCGACGTCCAGATCACACTTGGCTACCTGCCGATCGGCAATCCTTGGCGATCGGGATCAGCGTCCGCAAGTTTCGGTTCAGGCTGCCCGGCGGAAAACTGAGTACGGTAGAGGTGCGCGTAGAGGCCGCCGTTAGCCAGCAACTCTTCGTGTGTCCCGCGTTCGGTGATTTCTCCTGCGTCGATGACCAGAATCTGGCTGGCCTCGCGGACCGTGGATAGCCGATGTGCGATCACCAAGGAGGTCCGTCCGGCCAGCGCCGTCTGGAGCGCGCGCTGGATCGCAACTTCCGATTCTGAGTCCAAATGTGCGGTGGCCTCGTCGAGCACTACCACGGGAGGGGCCTTGAGCAGCAGCCTGGCCAGGGCGACGCGCTGCTTTTCCCCGCCTGACAGTCGGTAGCCACGATCGCCTACCACCGTGTCCAGACGATCAGGGAGCGATGCGATGAACTCCCAGATCTGTGCTGCTTCGCATGCCTCGGTCAACTCTGGCTCGGTGGCGCTCGGGCGTGCATAGAGCAAGTTGACCCGGATGCTGTCATGGAACAGGTGCGGTTCCTGCGTGACGACGCCGACGGTCTCATGCAGCGATTTCAGGGTCAGATCACGGATGTCATGGCCGTCAATTCGCACTGTTCCGGAAGTCGGATCGTAGAACCGGGGTACCAGGTGGGTGATGGTGGTCTTGCCAGCCCCCGACGGCCCGACAAGCGCGGTCAACTGACCAGCCGCGGCGTGGAAGCTCACATCGCGCAGGATCCACGGCTTGTGACTGCGCTCGGGCATGGGAAGCGCGATCGACTCCAGCGAGGCCAGCGATACCTCGTCGGCGGCCGGATAGCGGAATGAGACCTTGTCGAACTCGACCAGCGGCGCCATTCCATCGGTGGCAGGCGCCAGTGCGGCGGCTCTCGGCCGTTCTGTCACAAGCGGCCTGAGGTCCAGCACTTCGAAGACCCGGTCGAAGCTGACCAGCGCGGTCAGTACATTGAGCTGCATGCTGGACAGCTGATTGATGGGTCCGTACATCCGGTTGATCAAGGCGATCAAGGCAATCAAGGAACCGATCTTGAAAGCATGGGTGGTGACCAGGATTCCGCCAAGTCCATAGACCACCGCCAAGGTCAGTGCAGAGCTCAGGCCCAAGGCGATGCCCAAGGCCCGGCCGTTCACATTGGTCTTTACCCCAATGTCGCGGACCTGGCCAGCCTGCGTCGCGAACATAGCGGACTCTTCATCCGGCCGTCCGTAAATCTTGGCCAGCATCGCTCCGGAGACGTTGAACCGCTCGTTCATCAGGGAGCCGACTTTGGCGTTGAGCTCCATGGTTGACCTGGCGAGCCGCTGCAACCGCTGCCCGATGACCCTCCCGGGAAAGATGAAGAATGGGATCAATAGCAGTACCACAACGCCGACTTGCCAAGAGAGAAAGAACGTTGCGGCAATTAGGAAAGACAGGGTCAGAATGGTATCCACGGCCTGCGAAAGCAGTATCGCTACCGCCTGCTGCGCCCCGACGACATCGGTGTTAAGTCTGCTGACAAGCGAACCTGTTTGGGAACGAGTAAAGAAAGCCAATGACTGCTGCTGGACATGGGAGAATATTTTTGTACGCAGGTCGTAGATCAGACCCTGGCCGATCCGGGCGGACAACCGGGCCTGGATATAGTTCACCAATGCGTCCAGAATTCCCAGGCCAGCAATACCTAGCGCCAGCCCAATGATGATTCTAATCCGGCCCGGAATAATGCCGTCATTAATGACGAGGCCGAGCATGAGCGGGCTGAGAGCCGTGATGATCGCATCCACTGCGCAGGCACTAAGAAGTAGCGTCAGCTTCCAGCGGTACGGCTTCGCGTAAGGCATTATCCGCCGGACCGTACCTGGCTTAATCTGCTGCCGGGTTACAGGCGGCTCGCCTGGACGTATTAGAATCCCCCGCCCGCCCATCATCACGGCGAGTACCTCCCTCCGCGCTTACCTTTTACGCGAGGCTGTCACGCGAGCGAGCTGGGAACGTGGCCAGCCCGATCCGCATCTACGAAGCCGCTCTAGCTCATCCATGTCGTCATGATATTGGTCTACACGTGATGTAGAAAGATTGGTCATGCCCTGCGCCAGCGCGACGCCAGAGAAACGCCAGACCGTGCGGGCATGATGGTTGCATACAGACGCCGACGAAACGAAAAGTGAGGCTGGGAGGATACTGTGGCGCTACGAGTTCTTTCCCGCGTGATTGCGTCCGCTGAGGAGGACGTCGGCCAACCAGCGCCCGCAGATGAACAAATAAGCGGTGATGTCGCCAGATCACGCATAGGCCATCATACTCTCAGAGATCGTCGGCCATCATACTTCCCTGGGAGGGCCTAAAGCGATGCTAGGTAGCAGCCCGGTTGACGCGCTGGTTTCACCATTCGGCGTAGTGGGCGAATTCAGCCCGACCAGAGCGTCATGGAGTATCCGCAACGTCGAGTTTTACAGGGCCGACGCGGGTACCGGCACACCCGGTCAGGGGATATCTCTCCGCAACACTCTTGATCGCGAACGGATAGCTAGTGGCTCCGGGCTTTCGCTGTACGGCGCTGACCACGCAAGAGTGATCGCGGTAGCTGAGGCTGCCGAAAGATACGCCGGGCGGGAGCTGTCCTCGGAAGAGTCCATCCTTGCATCTGCCAGTGAACTAGCCGGAGCCACAATAGACGCCAGCCGGATACCACGTTGCTCGGAACGTGAACGGCGGGATGGCTGCCCACTCGGGGACTTCGACCCAGAATCCAGAATACGCTGGGTCAGAGGTGTCGAATGGATGACAGCTAAAGACATCTGGGTTCCAGCCATAATGGCGTGTTATGGAATTAAGGGAACTTACGACGCCGAGCGTTTTTGGAACCGGCTTTCCACAGGGTACGCGGTCCACACCGATCCGGCTGAGGCGCTGCTGCGGGCTTTGCTCGAGGTCATCGAGCGGGATGCAATAGCAGTTGTCTGGCAGCAGATGCTTAGCCTGCCGTGGGTGCCTCCCCAGCACTATCCAGATTCCGTGCGATACTTGTGTGACTCAAGCACGCGGCAGTTCATCGATACTTTTATCTTTGACGCGACAACTGATATTGGCGTTCCAACGGCGTATTGCGTGCAGGTCGCTCCGCATGATGAGCGCGCTTGCCAGGTGGTAGGCTGCGCCACGCGCCAGAGCTTCGCAGATGCCGCGGAACACGCGATATTGGAAAGCCTGCAGATTCGCGATGTTGTGTACCGAGATTGCCCGGAAAATGTGCGCGAGTTCGGATCCATCGGCGATGGAGCGCGGTATATGGCCCGGCCCGAGAGGGCGACGGCCTTCGACTTTCTCCTCAAGGGCGCGGAAGAACGGGCGGCGAGACCGGCCGACAGGATGCCGCATGCTACAGACGAGGCGCTGGCGTGGATCAAATCCCGTCTCGCATCTATGCAAATGCAGGCAATAATCGTTGACCGTACGCCTGATGAGCTCGCAGATCTCGGCCTGATAGCGCTCTGCGCAATAATTCCTGATCTGCAGCCAATGTCACTTGTACCGCTCGCGCAGTACCGAGCCCATCCGCGCCTGTACGAGGCGCCGAGGTTGATGGGATACCGAAGCCTGCGGGAGGAGGAGCTTAACCCATGGCCCCTGCCGATATCCTGACACCGGGGTTGCCGGAGCCCGTTGCCCTCCTCGGCCGCGGACCTTTCGGCCAGCGAGTAGTCGATCTGCTATCTGCTACGATCCCGTCCCGCCAGGTGGATAGCCTGGATGGTCTGAACGAGTGCTTCCGTGCCGGGACCCCGGCTGCGGTGGTTGCGCTGTGGCGGACTGAGCCCACGCTCACGCATGCGGCAGACGAGCTTTCATTCGCTCGCACGATTCCATGGCTTCCAGTTATCATGGAACACCCGAGAATGCGCATAGGGCCGCTTGTGTTCCCGGGGCAAGGGCCGTGCTTTCGCTGCTTTAGCATGCGTCGTGCGCAGCATGACCTGCAGTACGAAACCACCGTGGCTCTCGAAGGGGCATACGACGGCAATCCGAGAACCGGTCCCCGGGGCTATCTTCCGCAACACGTGCGGATCGCGGCGGCGATAGCGGCGAGAATGCTGGCAGCCGTTATCTCCCAGCCTGCACCTGGCACTTTCGCGATACCCCCGGGCTTGGTGGCGTCTGTCTCGCTAATCAGGAATACGATCGCAATTGACCCTGTTATCGCATGTCATAACTGCGACCGCTGCCGAACGCAGGAGGCACCCAGACTAAAGCGATTCGGTCGCCGTCAAGTGCGCCCTCCCATCTATCGAGATTCAGATCCAGTTGATGCTTTCGCAACCGGGTTGAGGGTTTAAGATGGCGGAACATGTGGCAGGGCAAGTCAGCTTTCCGCGGCTATGCAATGGCGTGGCGGTCATCGAGTCTGCCGACTCGCTGATCGTCGACGGAGCGCCGCGCCGTTACCAGATTCGAAATTCATCTGATGCGAGCCTTGCCGTGCTGATGAGATTGCTCGATGGCCAGCATGATAGTGAGTCAATCTGTGCCTGCCTGGGTTTGGAACGGGAAAGCCTGCACAAGGCCCTCACCCATTTGTCTGATTGCGGCCTGCTTGAGTGGGTAGCGTCGGCGCCAACGTCCCCGACTCGTCTAGCGCGACACGTCATGGATTACTACTCGCGCAATATCAGTCTCTCGCATGATCATGCCTGCGCCGAAGATCTGGCAGCAACGCTGGCCAATGCTTCTGTAATGCTCGTCGACGATGGGCCCGTCAGCGCACTGCTATCCGCAGACCTGACTGAAGCCGGCGTCGGCTTCGTCGCGTCATTTTCCCGCCCAAAGGAGCTGAGGGCCGCCGTGTACGATGCGGTCCCACAGCACGTGCCCAGGCTGGCGGTTGCCTCCGACCCGGCCGGAAGCCCCGGCACGCTGGAGGAAGTCGTCCGGCTGTGCGGCGCGGCGGATGTCCCGGTTCTGAGATACGCGTCTGGCGCAAGCGGCTGGGAGATTGGGCCAGTCTTCCTGGCTGGCAGTACTGCGTGCGTGGGGTGCTTTCGTCGTCGGGACGGCGTGCCATCCAGCAGTTACCCGGACGATGGCTGCGGCCCGGCGCTCATCGGTTCTGTGCTTGAGCAATCGTCCACAGCGGGATTCCTTGCGGGGCTGCTCGGCGCCGAAATCCTCGCCCTGATAGGCCACACCCATGAACCGCGGCAGTGGTACAAGCTCACCTGCATAGACCCCGAGTACTCGATGCTGTCTTACGTTGTGGTGCCGGATGCGCAATGTGCAGCATGTGGTAATGGCCTCACGGCCGGGTCTCAGGCCGGGTACATCGCCGCTTACGAATGGCTCCAGGCGGACAGGCCAGGACGCCCGCCGTGGCGATGGTCACAGGCCAGGGGAGCGCGGCGCCAGACGGGGCGGCCAAGGTCCCACCTCCCTACCGCCCCCCGTTATCGGCTGAAGGACGACCTGCCCTCGGCAGGCCGCGCTGCAATCGGTCGGGCCGTGGACGAGGGGGACGGCGTGCAGCCGCTTACGGCGGCATCGCTGGGGTATCTGCTGTCGCGCGTTGCCGGCGCGCGCGGTTGGGCGGGCTGGGATGACATCGCTGAGGGGCGCCTCCCTGAGCTGATGGCAGTTCAGCAGGAAAACCTGCCTTTGACCGACCTCTATGTCCTGACGCGCGCTGATCTGTGCAACCTCCGGGAGAGAGCATTCACATATGACGACATGCGGCACGAGGCCATAGCAATCCGGCCCGGCCCATATCGATCGATAAGCTAGTCCCCGGGGAAAACGTCAGCATAATCCTGGTGATGGTTGGGGCCTTCCGGCGGATATTGCCGGAATACAGGGACCTCGCCCCGC
>Ga0335075_10006979_pt1 | contig 17421 bp, 16 predicted proteins | sample Lox_Sample_24_FD_206723 | JGI IMG/M metagenome (GOLD analysis project Ga0335075, IMG submission 206723) | Soil microbial communities from Loxahatchee National Wildlife Refuge, Florida, United States - Lox_Sample_2.4 | ecosystem: Environmental > Terrestrial > Soil > Wetlands | place: USA...
ACCCCCCGCTCGCGGCGCCGGCGCGCGCGTGAGCTCGGTCACGGCGTGGCTGGCATCCTCGGTCAGGCACAGCCGCTCATCGCGCTCCAGACACTCGCGCAGGACGCCCGCCGCCAGCCGATCCACCGGCACCAGACCGCGTTCGATCGCGGGCAGCCGGTACGCCTCCGGATGCTCGAGCAGCTCCTCGACCAGCTCCGCCACGGTGTCGGTGGCGAAGCTGAACCACCAGTCGTTGTCCGGCCGGGCCAGATCGACCAGCAGCTCATTCCGGGGCCGCCTCCCAGCGTGCCGCGCCAGCGCGCGACCGAGTGGCTCGGAGACGTCCACCCCGTACGGAACCGTCTCCAGCAGCGCGGTCAGTGCATGGGCTCGATCGGGATCGAGCGGCAGCCGCCACACCCGGTTCTCGGGGTCCCAGCGGCGGCCCGGGATCGCCCGCAGCAGTAACCGTAGGCGATCGTCGTAGGGAAAGCGAAGCACCGCCTCGCCGTCCATGAGCGTGGCGATGAAGGGAGCGGGCATGAACATCAGACATTAGACAGCGCGCCGGATACGGCTCGCGCCTGGTCGCTACCTCACCAACGGCGTCGCGGGCGGACCCCGAGCCGGCATCGCCAACAACCTCGCCAATCCGAAGGTCATCCTGTTCTACCTCGCGTTCCTGCCCCAGTTCGTATCGGCGAGTGGCTGCGTCGCTAGGCAGATGGATTGAGCGCGTCGCCGGCACGGTGATGGGCGCCCTCGGTCTGCGCCTGCTCGTCTCGAGCCGCCACGGCTAGCCTCACCACCCCGGCGGTGAGCGCGGCCAGTCCGCTCGTGATCAGCAGCAGGACGACATAGCTCGTGGCGCGTGAGGCGAGCGTCATCAGGTAGGGCGCCGCGAAGCCGAGATAGGTCAGTGCGTAGTAGGTGGACGTCAGCACGCCCAGCCCGCCCTCCGGCGCGAGCCGCTGGACCTCGAGCAGCCCCGCGACCAGGCACAGTCCGTAGGCGCTGCCCAGCACGAGAGCGCACGGGACGAGCAGCCAGATTTCGTGCACCCCCACCGCCAGCGCGGCCAGCGCCAGTCCGCCGGCGAGGACGATCAGTCCCAGCGATCCGCCCGCCGGGGCTCCCGGGCCTCCTTCGAGCCGCCGGGCAACCGGCTGGATCAGGACTCCCGCGAGGGCCGTCAACGACGTGATCGTCGCGGTCAGTGCGACCCCGTCGGATGCACGGCCGGCGCCGACGAGGCTCGGGAGCAGCGCGAACGCGATCGCCGGCGCTGCGAACACCCACGGCGCCATCGGCGCGACGACCCGGCGGAACCGTCGTTTGTTCGTGTCGGGCATGACGACGATCACGCGCGGGCGGACCCGTGCGCTCATCGTCTCCGGTACCGCACGCAGGGTCGACAGCACCACGAGCATCAGCGCGATGTGCGGCAGGTAGGGGACGACGGTCGGCGCCGGTGCCCACTGCGCGAGCACCCCCGCCACGAGCGGCCCCAGCGCGAAGCCGACCGTCATCGCAACGGCCGCGCGACGCGCCACCGTGCCGTGATCTGCGTCGCCGAATGGCGGCAGCGAGGCCTCCCGCAGCCAGGCCGTGCCGACGCCAAACGCGGCGCCGCTCCCGAGGCCGGCCAGAAGCCGGCCGCTGAACAACAGCACGAGCGCGTGGTCACCCGCGATCAAACTCAGGCTGGCGAGCAACGAAAGCACCGCGGCCGCGACCCCGACCGGCCGGCGCCCGTTCGCGTCAGACCACCACCCGGCCAGCAGGAGGCCAGGGATCAGACCCGCCGCGTACGCGCCGAACAGAGCCTCCAGCGTGGCGGTGGAGAGGCCGAGGCGCGCGTGGTAGACGAGCAGCATCGGCGTGAACTGGTTCGACCCCCAACCCGCGCCGATGAGAACACCGGCGATCGCGATCCAAGGCTTGCGGAGCGCCCACGAGCGGGCATTCCTAAGCGTCAGGTGCGGCTGAAGCTCCAGCGCCGGCATGCGTCCTCCTCGCTTGGGTTCGATCATTGAACCGGAGAGCCTAGCAGGTTTGAGTTCAATGACCGAACTCGCAGCTACACTGTCAGCCATGCTTGGCAAGGACTACGTGGACCAGGATTGCGCCCTGGCCCGAGCGCTCGAGGTGATCGGCGAACGGTGGACGCCGCTGATCCTTCGGGACGCCTTCTACGGCGTGCGCCGCTTCAGCGACTTCCAAGCCCACCTGGACATTCCGAAGGCGGTCCTGACCGACCGCCTGAACGGCCTGGTCGCGGACGGACTGCTCGAGCGCACCCCGGACCCGACCCATGCCGGCCGCCATCTATACGAGCTGACGCCAGCCGGGCGCGACCTGTGGCCGGCGCTGCACGCCCTGATCACCTGGGGTGGCCGCCATCGCGCCACGAACAGCCGGATCTTCAAGCACACGGCCTGCGACACCCGGCTCGACGACGCCGGTACGTGCCCGCGCTGCGGGCTCACGCCGAGGCCTGAGGACATCACCACCGAGCCGAGCCCGAGCCACATGCAAGGGCGGAGCGACCCGGTGGCGGTCGCGCTGCGAACGCCGCACCGTCTGCTCGAGCCGCTCGAAACCAGCTAGCCGCGCCGCTTTGCGCAGACCCAGGGAGCCTGGTGGCCGGCTCGCAGGCGAGAGGGACGACCGCAGCGTTGCCGAACTCCACGCTGATGCCCGGGCCGAAGCAGGCTCCACCGCCGTTGTCGCACGCGCAACGCGCGCGCTATCGGACGTGGCTGGCGTTCGGCTCGACGGACGAGTTCCGTGACCCCCGGCTCGCGTACCGGCGGCTCTTCTCCGAGGTGCTCGGCACCTTCCTGCTCGTCCTCGCCGCCGCCGGGGGCGGGCTGCTGCACGGAAAGGCCGAGATCAGCCTGGCCGCCGCCGTCGTCGCTCCGGGGCTCACCGTGCTCTCGGTCATCCTGTTCATGGGTGCGGTATCGGGCGCCCATCTGAACCCGGTCGTGTCAGTGGCGTTCGCGTTGCGAGGTGATTTCCCCTGGCGCCGGGTGCCCACTTACGTCGTCGCGCAGCTGGTGGGAGCGGCGCTGGCTTGCTTGTTCCTGCTCGGCATCTTCGGCAACGTCGAGCATCTCGGCGCGACGCTGCCCGGACCGGGCTACCACGCCTGGCAAGCGTTCCTGATCGAGATCGCGCTGACCGGCGGGCTCGTCAGCGTGATCCTCGGCACCGCGTCCGCGGCCCAGAACGTAGGCACAATCGGGGCACTTGGCGTCGGCGGGTACGTCGCGCTGGCCGGACTGTGGGCGGCACCGGTCAGCGGCACGTCGATGAACCCGGCGCGGTCCTTCGGGCCGGCGCTCGTGGCCGGCGACTGGACAGCATTCTGGGCCTACGTCGCCGGGCCACTGCTCGGCGCGGGTGTCGCGGTCGGCTGCGCTTGGGTCCTTCGCGGCCCTGGCGGCGGTGACGCGGCCGCACGAGTGGCGGCCTCGGGACGGCTCGACGAACTTGCATCAACCCACGTCGAAGCGCCAAGCTGACGGGATGCCGAAGAACAAGCCCAAAAAGCCCAACGAGCCCGGCCAGGGTCCCGTTTCGATCAAGTGGGCCAAGGACGTGGCCGAGCACGATTACGCGGCCGCCCAGGCCTACCTCTCGCTCAAGCTGACGGCGCCGGCAACGGACAAGGCGGTGGCAGGCCTGCGCAAGGCAACCCTGACCACGCGCCGAGCCAACGACATCTTGCGCGCTTCAGGCCTCGATCCTGCGCCGCTCGACGATCCCGGCGTCGTCAAGGACCTGATCAAGGTCATCGAGGGAAAAGCCTTGAGCCCCGTCCTCGTGCTGGGTGCCGCCGGTCAGTCCGACATCGCCGACGGCTTTCACCGCGTCTCGCTGGTCTACCGGCTCGATCCGTACGGGACGGTTCCTCTCAAGCTGGCGTGAGCGACGAGCGCGCCCAAGAGCTGAAGCGACTGATCGAGCCCCTGCAGGTCGCCCCGGGGAGCAAGATCGTGCTGGCCCGGGACTTCGATCCGGGCTACCGCGCCGGGTGGCTGACAAAGCAGGACGGACAGGAGCAGCTGGGATTGAGCATCGAAATGCTCGCCGAATACCAGGATCGTCTCGCCGCGCAGAACACATTCGGCCTCCTCGTCGTTCTCCAGGGCATCGACGCGGCGGGCAAGGACGGAACGATCCGGCACGTGATGAGCGGCGTCAATCCCCAGGGCGTCACCGTCCACAGCTTCAAGGTGCCCTCGGAGGAGGAGCTGAGCCACGACTTCTTGTGGCGCTACGCCCAGCACCTTCCGGCACGCGGACAGATCGGCATCTTCAACCGCTCGCACTACGAGGAGGTGCTGGTGGTGCGGGTGCACCCCGAGCTTTTACAGAACGAACGACTGCCGCCGGTCTCGAGCCGGCGCGATATCTGGAAGCGGCGCTACCGCGAGATCAACGAGTGGGAGCACTACCTCGTCGACAACGGCATCCGGATCGTCAAGCTGTTCCTCAACCTGAGCCCCGAGGAACAACGCTCCCGATTCCTCGAGCGAATCGATAACCCGGAGAAGAACTGGAAGTTCTCGGCCGCCGACGTGCGCGAGCGCGGGCATTGGGACGAGTACCAGGCGGCCTTCTCCGAGATGCTCAGCCAGACGAGCACGAAGTGGGCCCCGTGGCACGTCATACCCGCCGACCACAAGTGGTTCGCGCACATCGCCGTAGGGGCGACGCTCGTCCAGACGCTGATGGAGATCGATCCGCACTACCCCGAGGTCGACGATCAGACCCGACGCGAACTCCAGCAGGTCCGCTCCGAGCTGGAAGCTCGGCCGTGACGATCACGCAGCCTGACCTCGGCGACATCCGCTCGGTTTGCGAAGGCACGCTGGCGAGAAACTGGCACGAGGGCGTGCGATCCGAGGATGGCGTTCGCTTCGCCTACACACGCCCAAGCCCGGGTCATTACCCGTTTCAGTGGTACTGGGACTCCTGCTTCTCGGCGATCGTCTGGCGGCGCTTCGACGCGGCGCGGGCTCGCGCGGAGCTCGAGTCGCTGCTCGCCGCGGAGCGGGATGACGGCTTCATCGGGCACACCATCTTCTGGGACACACGGCTGAACGAGCGCCAGCGCCTGACCTACAACGTGCTCTCGCCGGACGCGCCAATGACCGCGACCATCCAGCCCCCGGTGCTGGCGTGGGCGTGGAGCATCGCCGTCGGCGACCCAGTCGGCGTCGAGGCGATCAGCCGCCACTATGACTGGCTGTCTGAGCATCGCGACCTCGACGGGGACGGGCTGATCTGGATCATCCAGCCCGACGAGTCCGGGCTTGACGCCTCGCCGCAGTTCGATGCGATTTGGAAGGGTCACGCCGACGGCCTCCCCGGCTTCGTGAGGCTGGTGCGCGACAACCGTCGGCATGGATACGACCTGCGCCGGATCGCCGACGCCGGTGGCCCGGTGTGCTGCGAGGTGATGACCAACGTCCTGTACGCGTTGTCGCTCAGCGCGCTCGGCAGACCGTCGCTGACGGGAAGGATCATCGAGCGGTTCTACGACGAGCGGGCGGGACTGTTCAGACCGCTCGTCCGAGCTGAGCCGGCGGAGGAGCCCACCGTGACCTGGGCCGCGCTCTCGCCTCTGGCGTTGCCGGACCTGCCCGAGGCGATCGGCCGCCGGCTCGTCGAGGAGCATCTACTTGACACTGAGCGGTTCTGGCTGCCGGTTCCGCCGCCCTCGGTTCCAGCCACCGAGCCGTCGTTCTCGCGGCGCGAATCGAGGTTCGGGATCAAGCGCTACTGGCGTGGCCCCACGTGGGTCAACGCCGCGTGGCTCCTGTGGCTGGGATTGGTTCGCCTCGGCTACGCCGAGCAGGCCGAGGCCTTGCGGAGCCGGTTGGGCGGAGCGGTGGCGACGGCCGGGTTGCGCGAGTACTACGACCCTTACACGGGAGCCGGGATGGGCGCGACCGACTTCGCCTGGTCCTCGCTGATCCTGGAGATCATCGATCCGGATCCGTCCGCCGCCGTCAGCTACCTCTCCGATTAGATGCGACTTCCCAGAACGCCCGAGGCCCTGGTCGGACACCACCGTCATCGGGCTCCCGCCGATGCCTCGACGGCCGAGCTTCCCGCCGCACTACACGGCACAAAGGTCCGCAACGGGCTGCTTCGCTTGTTGTTGTTCGCCTGCGTCGTCGTCGCGCTGATCGTCGCCCTGCCAGGGCTCGGCTCGATCCGCGGCCGACTGGCCCACGGGAGCCCGGCTTGGCTCGTGCTGGCGGCGTGCTTCCGCCTCTTATCGGCTCTGGCCTACGTCGTCCTGTTTCGCGCGATCTTCGCCCCGAAGATGTCGCACCGACTCAGCTATCAGATCGCCATGTCGGAGATCGGGCTGAACGCGCTCGTTCCGGCGGGAGGAGCCGGCGGCTTGGCCACGGGCGGCTGGGTCCTGCATCGCCGCGGCATGCCCACGGACGCGGTGGTCAGGCGCAGCACGCAATTCTTCGTGTTCACGAGCGCCTTCAACGTCGGTGCCGTCGCGATCCTCGGCTGGCTCGGCGCCGTCGGGATCCTGGCCAGCCACGGGTCGTTCGCGCTGTCGGCCGTGCCCGCGTTGGGCGCGACCTTGGTGATCGTGCTCGCGCTGGCGCTCGTGCCGCGTCTGGAGGGGCTGCAAGCCGGCCGGGGCCGGCTGCGCTCGCACAGCTTGAAGTGGTGGCTGCTCGAAGCTGCTGTTGCCCTCGGCACCGGCGCCCGCGGCGCAGTCGACCTGTTCCGCCGACGCGACCCCCAGGCGCTCCTCGGAGGGGCCGGCTACCTCGTGTTTGACATCGCGGTGCTGTGGGCGACCGTGCGCGCCTTCCACGGGCATCCCGCGGTACAGCCCCTCGCCATGGCGTACCTGGTCGGGCAGCTCGCGGGCGAGATCCCCGTCCCGGGCGGGATCGGTGCCGTCGACGGCGGGCTGATCGGCGCGCTCGTGCTCTACGGCGTGCCCGTGTCGATCGCCACCGCGGGAGCGCTCGCCTACCGCGCGATCGCCCTCGGCGTGCCGGTGCTGTTCGGCAGCTTGGCCGCGGTCGGCCTCACCCGCACGATCAGGAGCTGGGGCCCCAGCGAGCAGCTGGGCGTCGACGTAGCCGCGACGTAGCCGCGACGAACTGGAGCGGTCTCACAGCTCGTGCTCGTAGACGACGAACGACGTCAGGTCCGCGAGCGTGTCGTACAGCGATCGGGCCGGCCCGTTGAACTGCTGGGTGGTCCAGTAGACGCGCCCAGCGCCTCGCGCACGCGCCGTCTCGTAGACGGCCTCGATCAGCCGCTTGGCGGCGCCCGACCCGCGGCCGGCGGGAGCGACGAACAGGTCCTCCAGATAGCAATACGGAGCCTTGGTCCACGTGCTCGCGTGGAAGACCAGATGGGCGAAGCCGAGCGCGCGCGAGTCGGCGTCGAGCGCGAGCAGCCCGACCAGAGCGCCGTCGGCATCGGTCAGCCGGCCGAAGGTGCGCTCCGAGACGTCCGCCGGTAGTTCGGCCCGGTAGAAGCGCAGATAGGCCTCCCAGAGTGGCTGCCAGCTGTCGCGATCGCTCTGCTCAAGCCGGCGGACGGTGATTTCTGCGCTCACTGTGTAATCGGGGCGCCCGGATTTGAACCGGGGACCTCACCGACCCGAACGGTGCGCGCTACCAGGCTGCGCCACGCCCCGATGCGTCCAGTATCCCACAGGGGCGGGTTCTCCCGACCGCCGGCGCGGGCCGGCGTTACGCGGCCGCGAGCGACCCGGCGGCAGTCTCCGGAAGGGCCACACGGGAAGCCCGCGCCAGCGTCGCATGGCGCCGGCACGCCTGGCAGTGGGCCAGATGCCGCATCAACTGGCGGCGCTCACGGATCCCGAGACGCCGGAGCGAACGGCCTTCCCGGGCGTCGATCAGCGCGCGCGTCCGCTCGCAGCGGCGCCCGCTTATCAGGTCCTCGTATTCCTCGGCCAGCCGGCGCCGGGCGCGGAACAGGGTGCTCTCGACGACGGGGCGCGACATCCCCAGCCGCGCGCCGATCTCATCGTATGAGAGGCCTTCCAACTCGCGCAGAACGAGGATGCGGTGATGGACCTCGGACACGCCCCGGAACGCACCGCGCAGATCCTCGAGAAGTTGCTTGCTCTCCATCGCGAGCTCGGGACCGGGATCGCGTGAGAACAGATCGACCGCCTCGTCGTCGACGTCCCAGTCGTGCCCGAACGGCACCTCGAGGCTGCGCCGGGTGCGCCGCAGCTCGTCGATACACGCGTTCTTGGCGATCTGATAGATCCACGGCTTGAACACGATCGGGCGCTCGGTGTCCCGCAGCCGGCGCAGGGCGGACAGAAACACCTCCTGCGTGATGTCCTCCGCCCGATCGGAGTCGGCGAGGACCCTGCTCACGTATGCGCGGATGCGACTTCGGTACCGGGAGAAGAGCTCCTCGAAGGCGCTGTCCTCCCCACGCCTGACCGCGATGACCAGCTCGTGGTCTCCCCACCATGGACCGTCAACGGTCCCTGCAACCAGCCGCTCCATGACCAAGTTGTCCCCCTTCGCGCCGAGTTTCCCCTAGCTGCGGGCACTCTACCGGGAATCAGCCATATGTCCAGAGGTTTTGTGAGAGACGCTAAGGTTTGGAGAGGGATTCAGCCGAAAAACCGTCTTGAGAGCGTCCGACCCAAACGGCATACTTTCCGGCCACAGGCAGGCGGCAAAGGAGGATTAGGACCGATGGCTATTCACCTCACCCCCACCGAGCTTGCTCGCGAGTCCGGCCTGGAGCGCCGGGACGTGATCGTCAAATGCGTCGAGTGGGGGATTCCGATCTTCAACGGCCGGATCGACAAGACCCTGTTCCTTTCGAGTCTGCGCGAAATTACGGGCTCCGCGGCGCAGACCCAGCAGCCTCAGCCCGCTTAGCGGGTTCTAGCCAGCACCGAGCGGTCTCGGGGTCGGGCGTCCTCTCGCCCGATTCTCCTCGACGGACGACCGTCTAAATAATCGTCGCCCTCGCCTAAACAGGCGCCCGACAGAGTGGGCGTTTGCCCGATGTACACGCGATGCGCAGCTGCCACGATCGGCGCCTGGTCGGTGTCACTGGATCCGGCCATTCACGCGGACCGGAGGAAGCACGAAGATGAGCGAGACGATCGGTGGGATCGGGGTCAGGATCGGCCAGGGCTTGATCGCCCTTGCCGTGGCCGCGGCGATTGGGCTGTCCGGGCCGGCGCCCGCCGGCGCGGCGACGGGCGCGCAAACCGTGGGCTGGGTGCCGGGCGCGGGCGCAACCGGCAAGCTCCAGACGCGCTGCCAGGCGGGCGCGAGCTTCGGCTGGGCGCAGCTGGCCAGCCAGAACAACCTGTACACGGTCCCGTCGACTGGGGTGATCACGTCCTGGACGTTCCAGACCGGCCAGAGCGCGGCTGACGAGCTGTACCTGGTCGTGTACCGCGGCGGTCCCGCCCTTGATGCCAACTTCGACGGCGCCGGCACCTACACCCCGGTGGCGTGGAGCCCCGCGCTCATCCCGCTACCGGCCGGGCTCGGCAGCCAGCCGACCACGGTGGCGACCGATCCCGCCCAGGCGGCAAACACGATCGCTACTTATCCCGCACGCATCCCCGTCAAGGCCGGAGACGTGCTCGGCGTGGCCGCCTCCTGTCTGGATTGGTATCCCAGCCAGGGCGGGCTCGCCGACTTTCCGTTCGCAACGACCTTTGAGCACCCAACCCCGACGGGTGCCCCGTTCAGCCAGCAGACGCAGACGTTCCCCTACCAGCAAGTAGTCGAGCAGACGCTCGACCAGGGTGGCTATAACCCGGCAAACTGGCCCGGCTACCGGCTGCCGATCTCCGCCCAGGTGGAGCCCGACGGCGACGGCGACGGCTTCGGCGACGTCACCCAGGATCTCTGCCCGGGGGTCTACGGGTCGGTCGAGGGCTGCCCCGAGGCCGATCTGAGCCTCTTGGAGACGGTGGCGCCGACGTCGCCCGGCCCCGACATGACGTTCGCGCTGACCGTCACCAACCACGGCCCCGACCCGGTACCCGATCCTCTCCTCACCGACGCGCTCCCGTCCGGGACCACGCTCGAGTCGGCCAGCACCCCAAGCGGCACGTGTAGTGGATCCGCGACCGTGACCTGCCAGCTCAGCGCGCTCGCCAGCGGTCAGAGCGCGACGATCACCCTCGTTCTGCGAGGCAGCCAGGCCGGGACGGTCACGAACACCGCCAGCGTGGCGAGTCAGGCACTGACGACGGCCGCCGCCAGCGCGCCCGGCGCCGGCGACCCGGACGCCGCGAACAACATCGCCTCGGCGACCACGACGTTGGCGCCCGCCACCGGGGCCGTGGGGTCTACCGCGTCGGGCACCAGCGTCACCCCATTGACCCTCGGGAACCTCCGGCAGTCGAACAGCGACTGGCGAGAGAGTCGGAGCGGCAAGTCGAAGCTGCCGGTCGGCGACACGTTCAGGTTTACTCTCAGTCGGGCGACGACCGTCACGCTCACCTTCGTCGAGCAGCGGCCCGGGCGCCGGGTACGGGGAGCGTGCGTGGCGCTGATGGCAGGCAACGCCGGGAAGCCGCACTGCACCCGCACCACGGGCGCCGGAACGCTGACGCTCGCCGGCAGGACTGGCGCGAACAGCGCCGCCTTCAAGGGACGTCTCCCCGGCGGCCGGCTCCTGGCGCCGGGGACCTGCCTCGCCACGTTCAACGTCCCGGGGACCGCCGGACAGGCGGGTACACCGCACCGGCTGACGTTCACGATTGCGCCCTGAGCGGGCTATTCCTGAGCCGACTGACGCAGCAGCGTCGAGGTGGTCTGCTCGAGAATCTTCCGCCAGGCCCGCGTCTTCTCGCGCTCGGCCTCGAAGTGCTTGACCACCTTGCGCACCCGCGTGGCCGAGATCTCGATCCCGTGGCGCGCACAGATCCGTTTGAACCGCGGGTAGTCGTTGGCGAGCTTCAGCGTCACCGACTGGAATCCGTGGCGAGCGATGTCGACGCGCGAGGTGTAGTTCATGATGCTCGTCTGGAACATCAGCTCGTCGTTCGGCTCGGGCTCGACCAGGATCACGTCGACACCCGGGTAGCGCTGCTCCCACCGACGCGCCAGGTCATGGAGCCGCTGATAGGCGAGCAGCTTGAACGCCTGGTAGCCGATCTGGGGGAACCCCATGTCCGAGACCCGCCGCGCGCGCGAGCCGGTGATCGTTGGGATCCGCTTCTGGAAGTCGTTGACGTAGGGCACCAGCGGGTTGACGACCACGATGAGCTTTGCGCCGGCCTCGACCGCGATGTCGAGGTTGGTCGTCGAGACGATTCCCCCGTCGACGAGCTCGCGATCCTTGATCCGCACTGGCTTGTAGATCATCGGCAGCGCACTCGAGGCGGCCACCGCGGTCGAGATCGGCACGTCGTCCCAGTCGGCGGCGCCGAACACGATCCGCTCGCACGTGTCCAGATCGGTGGCGGCCAGGTACAGCTCGTTCTGGAGCAGCCGGAAGTCGTCGGTGCGGTCGGGATCGGACAGGATCCGGCGCACATAGCCCTCGATCCCCTTCTCGGAGTAGAGCCCCGACGGGAGTACCTCGGCCAGCCCCACGGCGATGTCGACCGCCGAGATCTGGCCCAGGTCGCGTGCGAGCGTCCGGAGAAGCTGGGCCACGCGGAACGGCACGAGCAGGCCCTTGGTGAGAAATTCCCGGTAATTGGGGTGAAGCAGGGAGCTCACGCGCGCGTCCGGGAACGATGTGGGCACCTGCTGGACGATCACCCGCATCATCTCCTCGGGCGTCACGCCGTTCGCCACCGCGGCGGCGACGAACGAGCCGGCGCTCGTCCCGACGTATACGTCGAACTCGTTCACGGTCCGGTTCACCGACAGCAGGTCGAGCGCGCGCAGCGCGCCGATCTCGTACACCCCGCCCGTGAAGCCTCCTCCGCCGAGCACCAGGGCGGTCTTCGAGCGCACCCGTCGCCTCGACCCAGCGACACGTGAGCCAGCCCCCGGACGTTCGGTGGCGGCGGTTTCAAGCTTGACCACCTTGCCCATCCTGGGAGGAATTGTAGGGAGACGGGAGACGGCCGCGCGTTCGCTCAGCGCCCGTGCGTTCGCCAGCCGAGGTCTCGCCGCTACTTTCGGCCGCGCCGGCGGTTATAAACCGCCGATGCGGGTGTTCTTCGGAACCCTGGGGGCGATTCTCGCGCTGCTCGCGGGCACTGCCGCGACCGCAGTCGCCCAGCCCTCGGCCCAGGCCACGCTCCAGAAGTCGCTGAACCCGTTGATGGGGGACATCGGCTCGAGCGCCAGCGCGTACGCGGTCGACATGAGTACCGGCCAGGCGCTGTACTCGGTGGCCCCCACCACGGGTCGCCTACCGGCCTCGCTCGAGAAGATCTACACGACTTCGACGGCGCTGCTGCGGCTCGGCCCTACCGCCACGTTCACGACCTCGATCTTCGGCGTGGGCTCGCGTAACCCAAGCGGCGTGTGGGATGGCACGCTGTACCTGCGCGGCGGCGGCGATCCGACCTTCGGCGCGGTCGGCTTCGATCACGTCTGGTACGGCACGGGCGCGACCATGCGCGGCCTGATCGGTGCGCTGAACAAGGCGACCGGTATCACCGCCGTCCAGGGCGGGATCGTGGGCGACCAGAGCTACTTCGACGGGCTACGAGGGACGCCGGCGACGGGCTACGCGCCCAACCTCGAGGTCGAGGGCGAGCTCGGCGGGCTGACCTACGACGGCGGATTCACCAGCATCCACGGCACCGCGCTCCAGTCACACCCAGCTCTTTACGCGGCCCAGCAGCTCGCGGGCGGCCTGCGCGCCGAAGGGGTCAGGCTCCTGGGGACGCCGTTTTCGATCAAGGCGGGGCGGACTCCGGCGGGCGCCACCCTCCTCGCCTCCGTCTCCTCGCCGCCGCTTTCGACACTGATCGCGCTCACCAACACCCCGTCGAACAACTACTTCGCCGAGACGCTGCTGAAGGACGTCGGCGCCCAGCTGGGTGGCGCCGGCACCACCGCCGCCGGCGCGGCCGTCGTCCGTTCCGAGCTGCAGAGCAAGTTCGGGATCACGCCGCGGCTGAACGACGGCTCCGGCCTCTCGCGCTACGACTCGACCTCGCCGTCGCAGATCGTCACGGTGCTCGAGGCGATGGCGACCAACCGGGCTTTCGTCAACTCGCTCGCCGTCGGCGGCGAGACCGGGACGCTCCAGGACGAGATGAACGACACGATCGGCCAGGGAAACTGCCGCGGCAAGACGGGAACGCTCCACGACGTTGCGAACCTGGCCGGCTACTGCCGCGCGCGCAATGGCCACACGATCGTGTTCGCGTTCATGGCCAACCGGCTCGGCGATCCCGACTACGTGCACGAAATCGAGGCGCGGATGGCGGTGGCGCTGGCCGGCTACGACGGCTAGCGGCGAGTCCGCGTCAGGGGATTTTTCGGCGGTTGCCGCCTTAGGCGAGCAGCTCGCGCAGCCCGTCCTCGTCGAGCACTGGAACGCCGAGCCGCTCGGCTTGCGCCAGCTTCGATCCGGCACTCTCACCGGCCACCACATAGTCGGTCTTGCGCGACACCGAACCGGTGACCCGGCCGCCGGCGGCCACGATCATCTCGCTCGCCTGCTCTCTGGTCAGCTCGGGCAGCGTCCCGGTCAGGACGAACGTCTTTCCGGCCAGTGGACCCTCGCCTGGCGGCGGCCCCTCCTCCTTGAGCGTGAGGCCCTGCTGCTTGAGGTCTTCGATCAGCTCGCCCATCTGCTCGTCGTGGAGCTGATCGTGGATCTTGGCCGCCATCTTCGGACCGACGCCCTGGGCCTGCTCTATCTCCTCGGTGCTTGCCTCCAGCAGCGCGTCGATCGTCCGGAAGTGCTGGGCGAGGTTCCGGCCGATGACGTAGCCGACCTCCTCGATCCCGAGCCCGAACAGGACCCGCCCGAACGGCTGGCGCTTGGAGTCCTCGATCGCCTTGACGAGCTTCTCGGCCGAGACCGTCCCGAAGCCGGGCTGCTCGGCGATCTGCTCGGGCGTGAGGCGGTAGAAATCGGCCGCGGTGCGCACCCACTCGAGCTTCATGAACAGCTCGACCTGCTTCTCTCCCAGGCCGTCGATGTCCATCGCGCCGGCGAAGTGCTTGAGGAGCTGCCAGCGTCGGCCGGCGCAGTCGCGGTTGGGGCACCGCGTGAACACGGAGTCCTCCGGCTTGACCGTCGGCGTACGGCAGATCGGGCACTCGGTCGGCGGGTGGGGCGGCGCCGGTCGATCGTCGCGCTCGGCGACATGTGGAGCGGGACTGAGAACCTGCGGGATCACGTCGCCGGCGCGCAAGACGATGACGTCCTCGCCCTCGCGGAGGTCCTTGCGCGCGAGGTCCTCCTCGTTGTGCAGCGTCGCCATCTTCACCGTCACGCCGCCGACGCGGACCGGCTCGAGCATCGCCGCCGGGTGCAGGTCGCCGAACTTGCCGGGCGCCCAGATGATCTGGTTCAGCTTCGTCACCGCCGTGGTCGGCGGGAACTTCCATGCGATCGCCCACCTCGGCTCCCGGCCGACGGACCCCAGCCGGCGCTGGAGCTCAACCTGGTTGACCTTAACCACCACGCCGTCGATCTCGAACTCGAGCGACCCGCGCCGTTCCTCCCAGGCCCGGCACTGCTTCACGACCTCCTCCTCGGTGTGGAGCTTCTTCACATCGGGGTGCACCGGGAAGCGATGCTCGCGCAGCCACTCGAGCGCGTCCCAGTGGGCGTCGAAGGAGATCCCGTCGGTGGCGCCCACGCCATAGGTCCACAGCGACAGCGGACGATCGGCAGCGAGCTTGGGGTCGAGCTGACGGATCGTGCCAGCCGCCGAGTTGCGCGGATTCATGAAGGTCGAGAGGCCTGCTTGCGCCCGTCGCTCGTTGAGGGCCGCGAAGTCCGGCAGCGACATGTAGACCTCGCCGCGGACCTCGAGCAGCTTTGGCGGGTTGGGGTCATCGAGCCGGAGCGGAATGGCGGGGATCGTCCGGAGGTTGTGAGTCACGTCCTCGCCGACCTCCCCGTTGCCGCGGGTGGCGCCGCGCTCAAAGGCGCCGTCGCGATAGATCAGCGAGATGGCGAGACCGTCGATCTTTGGCTCGGCGACGAACTCGAAGTCCGGGTCGTTGATCCCCTCGCGCGCGAGGTGGTTGCGCATCCGTTGGATCCATGCCTTGATGTCCTCGCCCGAGTGGGCGTTGGCCAGCGACAGCATCGGCTGCGGGTGGCTGACCTTCTCGAGCTCTGAGACCGGCTCGGGCGCGACGCGCTGAGTCGGCGAGTCGGGGGTGACGAGCCGAGGATGCTCCTCCTCGAGCGCCTTCAGCTCGTTGTACAGCGCGTCATAGGAGTCGTCGCCGACCTCGGGATCGTCCAGGACGTGGTAGCGGTAGGCGTGGTAGTCGATCGCCTTGCGCAGCTCCGCCGCTCGCGCCGCGAAATCCTTGCGCGTGGCGGTCAACCCTCCGTCACCTCGCTCGCCGCCGGCTCGACCAGCCGCTCGAGGTTGTAGCGCTCGAGCACCGATAGGCCCTCGCGGTCAGTCAGGTCGAAGTGCACCGGCGTGACCGCGATCTTGCCCTGCGCCACCGCGGCCAGGTCCGTCCCGATCTCGCCGCGCTCGAAGCTCGCGTCGCCGTAGATCCGGTACTGCCGGCGCCCGCCGTGGTGGTCTTCGTCGATCAGGGCGAGCTCGTCGCGGTAGACCCGCTTGCCCAGCCCCGCCACCTCGACCCCGTTGGCGGGCGGACACGGCACGTTGACGTTCAGCAGCGTGCCACCGGGCAGCGGGCTGCGTTCGAGCTCCGCGACGAGGCGGGCCGTGAACGAGGCCGCGGTCTCGAACTCGAACTCGCTCCCCACCCGGAAATCGAGCTCGCGCGCACACGACTGCTGCGAGACCGCGATGCCCGGCAGTCCCAGGACGATCGCCTCGAGCGCCGCCGCCACCGTGCCCGAGTAGGTGATGTCGTCGCCCAGATTCGACCCGTGATTGATGCCGGACACGACGAGCTCCGCCTCGAACCCCTCGACCAGCCCGAGGTTGGCCAGGCGCACGCAGTCGACCGGTGTCCCATCGGTGGCGAATCCGACGCTGCCGTCACCGAAGTCGACCTCTTCCACCCACAGGGGGCGCCGGGTCGTGATCGAGCGCGCCATCGCCGAGCGGTTGCCGTCGGGCGCGATGACCGCGAGCTCGATGCCATCGACGCTCTGCAGGGCGCGTCTGAGCGCCTGAAGGCCTTCGGCCTCGATTCCGTCGTCGTTGGTCAGCAGCACTCGCATCGGCTTCTTCTGATGCTATCCGCGGCTCCGGCTGAGGCGGTCGTACGCCCGAGCGATCACGGTGGCGACGTAGATCGGGGCGTCCTGGAGCTGGCGTGCCGTGAAGCGGAGCACCTCATGGCCCGCGTCCTTGTGCACGATGTCACGTCGATGGTCGCGCTCGACCGCGTCGCGCTGGGAGTGGAATGGATAGCCGTCGACCTCGACAATGAGGCGCGCTTCGGGCCAGCAGAAGTCCGCGGTGAAGCCCGCCACGACGTGGTCGGTCCGCGGCAGCGGCAGTCCGGCGGCTCGAATCAACCTGAGCATCGCTCGCTCCCCGCCGGATCGGGTGCGCGAAGGCCCGCCGTCCTGACCGAGAATCGACCTGATCCGCGCCACGCCCGCGCGGGTTGGACTGCGACCAATCGCCTCGGTCAGCTTGCGCACGCTGACCAGCCGCAGGGCGAACGCCTCGGCGATCGCCCTTTCCGTCTCCTCGCGGTTGGCGGTGGCGGCGTAATCGATGAGCGACCGCGCCGGCGCGGTTATCGGGATGCCTCGACACTCGGCTCGGTCGGCAGGCGCGATCATCGGCGCGCTGTGGACTCGCAGTTCCTCTCGCGACCTGCATTCACGCCCGGCCACGGTGATCTCGACGACACCGCCCGCGGTTCGCGCCAGACCCCACAGGCCGACGGCCGAGCGGTGACTCACAAAGGCGCTTCGACCACACGCCAGCACGCCGGCGAGCTCGGCGGCACCCGGTAGCAGGATCGGGTGCCCGACCAGGTACACGCCGCGATATCGGCGGTGCAGCATGCCGCTCGTCAGCCTCCGCTGGATCACCCCACGACCCATCCCTGCGACATGCAACTGCAGCGCGGTGATCAGCCCCAGTTGGTACCCGGCGACAAGCGCGACCACGGCATCGGGCCCCGCGCCACCGTGCACAAAGCCCCAAACCTCCCCGGCTGACAAGACCCTGGTGACATAAGCACGTGGGGCGTGCTTATGTCCCCGAGGGGCGGGCGGGCCGGGGGCTTTCGAACGTTGTGCACGGTCTGGCTGGCCCATCGGTTACATAGAGCCCTCAGCCGACCACTAATCCCCCCGACA
>Ga0335075_10006980_pt1 | contig 17419 bp, 12 predicted proteins | sample Lox_Sample_24_FD_206723 | JGI IMG/M metagenome (GOLD analysis project Ga0335075, IMG submission 206723) | Soil microbial communities from Loxahatchee National Wildlife Refuge, Florida, United States - Lox_Sample_2.4 | ecosystem: Environmental > Terrestrial > Soil > Wetlands | place: USA...
TAGATGGCGGCGAACGCGTCGCGGACCAGGCGCATCCGCCCGGCCGCGTTGATCTCGTCCAGGGTGAGGAACTCGTCGAGGTCGTTGCCCGCGCAGAAGTGCCGCCCGGCGCCGGTGAGCACCACCGCCTTCACGCCCGGCAGCACCTCGTCGAACCGGCCGAACAGGTCACGGATCTCGGCGTACATGGCCTGGCTGACCGCGTTCACCGGCGGGCGGTCCAGCGTGACCACGGCCACCGTCCCGGCAGCGCCGCCTGCCCCGCCCGCGCCGCCCTGCCCAGCCGCAGTGACGGTCAGGTGCGTGCTTTCCACTGCTGCCTCCCGGACGTCAGCGGTCACGGCACATCAGGCGGGCCTCGGCCACCACGCGCTCGGCCGACGGAAGCCAGGCCCGCTCCAGCGGCGGGCTGTAGGGGACCGGGGTCGAGGCGCCGCTGACCCGGCGCACCGGGGCGTCCAGCGACCAGAACCCGGCGTCGACCGCGCGCGCCGCCAGTTCCGCGCCGACGCCGAAGTCGCCCGCTCCCTCGCTGACCACGAGCAGCCGGCTGGTCCGGCCCAGCGAGGCCAGCACGGTGTCGGCGTCCAGCGGTGCGATCGTGCGCAGGTCGATGACCTCGCACGAGATGCCGTCCTGCGCCGCGAGGGTGTCGGCCGCCTCGAGCGCGGTGTACAGCGCGTGCGAGACCGTAACGATCGTGAGGTCGGTGCCGGGACGCACGACGTTCGCCCGGCCGATCGGGGTGCGCCACCCCGGGGGCGGCGGGTCGCCCTTGCGCTCGTAGAGCAGCCGGTTCTCGATCAGCACCACCGGCGCGGGCAGGTCGATGGCCGACCGCAGCAGGCCGTACATGTCCGTGACCGTGGCCGGCATCAGCACGACCAGGCCCGGCACCTGGGCCAGCAGGGCCTCCAGGCTCTGCGAGTGCTGGCTGCCCGAGGACCGGCCGACGCCGTACTGGGTGCGCACGACCAGGCCGATCTCCACGGCGCCGCCGGTCATGAAGCCGAGCTTGGCCGCCTGGTTCATGATCTGGTCCAGGCACACCCCGACGAAGTCGAGGTACATGAGCTCGACCACCGGGCGCAGCCCGGCCATGGCCGCCCCCACCCCGAGGCCCATGATCGCGGTCTCCGAGATCGGCGTGTCGAACAGCCGCCCTGGGTACTTCGCGGCCAGGCCCTTGGTCGCCCCGAACACCCCGCCCCCCGCGGCCACGTCGATGCCGGCCAGGAACACCCGGGGATCGTCGGCCAGCGCGTGATCGAGGGCCAGCCGGACCACCCGGCCGCCGCTAACCTGCTGGCCTTGGGGGGACGACCCCCCCAGACCCCCCCGCAACGGGCCATCCGGGGCCGGCCCCGGCGGCACGCTGCCCGGATTCGCCAGGCCGGCCCGCGCCACCACCTGCCGCACGTCGCCGATCTCGGACGCGCGGGCCTGCTCGGGCCACGGCGCGTCGCGCGCGACCGCCACGGCCGCGTCGACCTCGGCCACGACCTCGGCGTCGACCTGGTCGAGGACCTCGGCGGCCAGTCCGCAGGCGAGCAGGGCGGCGCGGGAGCGGTCCAGCGGGCCGGGCGCCAGGCGGGCCTCAGGGTCCCGGTAACGCTGCGGGTCACCCTCGTAGTGCCCGCGGCCCCTCTCGGTCACGGCCTCGAGCAGCACCGGGCCGTGGCCACCGCGCAGCCGCGCGATCAGGCCGGCGGCGGTCTCGGCGGTCGCCTCCACGTCGTTGCCGTCGACCTGCTGGCAGGCGATCCCGTACCCGGCCGCGCGCTGGGCCAGCGGCACCGGGTGCTGGTCCGCGGTGCGGCTGAACTCAGCGAAGCCGTTGTTCTCGCAGACGAACAGCACCGGCAGCCGCCACAGGGCGGCCAGGTTCACCGCCTCGTGGAACGCCCCGGTGGCCACCGCGCCGTCACCGAAGAACGCGGCCACCACGCGGTCGCCACCCCGCAGCCGGCCGGCGAACGCGGCGCCCACCGCGATCGGGAGCCCGGCGCCCACGATGCCGTTGGCCCCATACACGCCCAGCGCCGGGTCGGCGATGTGCATGGACCCGCCGAACCCACCGCAGATCCCGGTGGCCCGCCCCATCAGCTCGGCGAACATGCCGGCCATGTCCAGCCCCTTGGCCATCACGTGACCGTGCCCGCGGTGCGTGGAGGTGATCACATCGTCGGCGCGAAGCTGTGAGCACACCCCGACGGCCACCGCCTCCTGGCCGACCGACAGGTGCACGAAGCCGGGCACCTCGCCGTCGCGGTAGAGCACGGCGGTGCGGGACTCGAACTCCCGGATCCGGCGCATCTGGCGGTAACGATCGAGCGGCGCACCCACCGCCTGCCCGGTCTGCCCGGTCCGGCTGGCCAGCGTCACGGGAGCAGGTGCCTGGCGAGCCAGGAGGTGGCGTGCTCCGCTGCCGTCTGCAGCTTGGCCTGGTCGCTGTACAGGGTCATGTGCGTGGTGTGCGGCAGCGTCACCAGCTCCTTCTTGGTCGTGGGGATCGCGTTGAACGCCCCGATCTCCAGGTCCCACAGGGTGAGATCGTCCGCCTCGGCCACGATCATGAGCGATGGGGTGTCGTAGATCCGCCGCACGAACGGCATGACGTCGTATTCGAGCAGCAGGTCCACGCTTTCGACCGTGCTGCGGTTCTGGTACAGCGGCGCCTCGGTCTCCCGCAGGGCCTTGAACGTGTGGTACGTCTCGGGGAACGGCCAGGTGCCGAGGTCCTGCGCGGGCTCCGCGGTGGCATGCGGGATATACTGCCGCTCGCCGGGCTTGTCGTAGCGCAGGGCCCGGTCGGTGAGGATCTCCTGCCACAGCCTCCGGTAGCCGATCGTGCCGTGGACGCGGCGCATGTTCTCGTAGCCGTCGACCACCGGGATCTGGCTGACCAGGCACTTCACCCGCGGGTCGGTCGCGCCGAGGATCAGCGCGTGCCCGCCGGAGTAGGAGATGCCCCAGACCCCGAGCCGGCTGGCGTCAACCTCGTCGTGGCGTTCCAGGAAGCTCAGCGCATTGCGGTAGTCCCGGACCTGCGCCCAGGGGTCCAGGTGCTGGCGCTCCTCCCCGTCGGACACGCCGAGGTTCCGGTAGTCGAACACGAGCGCGGCGATCCCGGCCGCCGCGAACGCCTCGGCGTAGTACGGCATGACCAGCTCGCGTACGTAACACCACCCGCCGGCCAGCGCGACCGCCGGGAACGGCCCGGCGCCGTCCGGCTGGTAGAACCAGCCGCGGCAGGTGGTGCCCTCGCTCTGGAACTCGACGTCGAATCGGGGCATGGCACGGTCTCCGATCTCGCAGGGACGTTAGGTCTGGCCGGGCATGGGCCGCGCTCAGGCAGGCCCGCAGCCGCCGTCAGCGTGTGCGGCCACGGCGTCGGGAAAGCGGCTGAGCAGGGACAAGACGACCCGCGCCGCGCCGTCGGGCAGGCGGCACACGCCCCGGCCCGACAGCGTGGACATGAACTGCTCGAGCTCGGCCAGCGCCTCCCGGCCGGCCGCGCCCTTCTCCAGGTCGTGGAGGATCGCGGCCATGTCGGGCAGGCCCCGGTGGCACGGCGGGCACTGGCTGGCGGTCTGCTCGCCGAAATAGCGGACGATCTCGGCCACCACCCGGACCGGGCAGTCGTCCGGCCCGAGCACCTGGACCGACTTGGTTCCCAGCGACGCCCCGGCCGCCCGCAGCGCCCGCGGCGTGAGCGCGACGTCGAACTGGTCCGGGGTGAGCAGGCCACCCGCGTAGCCCCCGACCAGGACGGCGCGGGCGCCGCGCAGCAGCCCGTGCTCTTCGAGCACCGAGGCCAGCGGCCGGCCGAATTCGACCTCGCTGACCGTGAACTCGCCCCCGAACGGGCCCACGGTGAACACGCCGCTGCCCGGGCTGCCGGGCGTGCCCGCGGCACGGAACTGGTCGGCGCCCAGGGCGGCCACGACCGCGAGCTGGGCCAGGGTCTCGATGTTCTGCACCAGCGTGGGCCGCCCGAACACGCCGACCTCGGCCGGGTACGGGGGACGGATCCGGGGGAGCGGTTCGAGCCCCTCGATCACCGAGATCAGGGCGGTCTCCTCGCCCGCGACGTACCGCGTTGGCACCCGCTGGAACCGGATCTCCGCGTCGCCGAGCAGCCCGCCGGCCCGGGCGGCGGCCTCGGCTGCAAACATCTGCGCGGCGGCCTCGTGGGCATCGCAGTCCACGCAGACGTATCCGAGCTTCGCGCCGACCGCGCGCATGGCCAGCCGCAGCCCGTCCAGGACCAGGAACGGCCGGCGGGTCATCAGGTACCGGTCCTTCTTGGTGCCCGGCTCGCGCTCGGCCCCGTTCGCGACCACGACCGGCTGGTCCGCGCCGATGACGTGACGCCACTTGCCGGCCGTGGGGAAGCCCGCGCCGCCCTGCCCGGCCAGGCCCGCGCGGGTGGTGAGGTCGAGCAGGCCGGATGGGTCGTGATCGCGGTACCCGCCGAGCGAACGCCACTCGTCCAGGGACTCGTTGCGGCCGCCCACCACCAGCCGCGGCGTGAACGCGCGGCCGGCCGGGGCGGGCGGGTCCGCGGGCACCGGATCGGGCCGCGCTGGCGCGAGTTCCTCACGGATCGCGTTGCGCGGGCACATCGCGTCGGCGTCCAGGCCCCGCGCGCGCACGTCCGGGTCGCTGGCCGCGAGCTCGTCGCCGCCCGGGCGCACGTAGGACAGCCCGTACCGGTCCAGCTCGAAAAGCTCGGGCGCGACCAGCACGCACACGCCCTGGCCGTCGCAGCGGGTGGCATCGACGCGGAACCTGACCACGTCGGTGCTGGCGGCGAGTCGTCGGTCCATGTCAGAGGATGATGCTCAGCGTGCCGTGTGAGTCGAGGGTCTCGAGGTCGAGCTCGGCGCGGCGGAAACGGATCTTGAACGTGTCGCCGTCGCGAACTAGCCGGTAACGGTACTGCCCCATGTAGACGCTCACGTCCCGGCGCGACCGGTAGACCGCGAAGTTCGCCGTGGCTTCGGCTTCCTCCCCGGACTCGGCCAAAATCCGCACGTTGCCGATGATGCGGCGAGTGCGCGACCACGGGAACTCGCGGTGCGCCTTGCGGCTGTTCAGGCGCTTGACCCGGGCGGCGATCATGGCGTGGGTGTCGGAGATCAGCATCAGGGCCGTGGCCGGCTCGCCGCTGGGCAGGTCCGTGCTCGGCACCTCGTACCGGGCGTCGGCCGTGAACAGCGCGAACCAGTCGTCCAGGCGCCAGGCGTCGAGCAGCGCCGCTTCGGCGTAGAGGAACTCCTCGACGTCGAGGCGCAGCGCGTGGCGCGCGAGGCGGTCCGCCGCCGGTGCCACCGTCATCGGGTCACCCCCGCCTCGACGGGGGCCTGCGCCGCCTCGGGGGCCTCGATGCCGTCGACCCGCTGGGGGAAGCCGGCGCCGTCCATGACCGAGGCATACGCCCGCCAGAACGTACGGATCTGGAGCTCGTCCTGCGAGCCCGCCGTCGTGGCCATGCCGCGGGAGATGTCGCTCCACTGCACCTCGCGGACGGCGGCGAAGCCCCGCTGGCACGACTCGAGCGCCTCGACGTCGTCGGGGCTGGCGAATCCGCCGGGGCCGAGGAAGGTCAGGAAGCTGTCCAGCCGGCGCTGCAGCGCGGCGCTTCCCTCGAGTTCCTCGGCCGGGGCCAGGGCCCAGGCCTGCAGCGAGTGGTGGCCGGGCGCGGTCGGCTCGATCCTGCGCACGGTGATCGCGGCGACGTCGTTGATGATCAGGTTCGGGAAGATCAGCAGGTTGCGGAACGTATCGGCCATGCGGCGCCCGCGCTGTTCACCGTGGCGGTCGATGAGCCGGGCCAGCTTCTGCTCGATCTCGTCCCGGGCGTCCTCGCCGAAGAACGGCTCCCAGTAGGCGATCGGCCGCGCCCACGCGGCCGGGCTCTCGATCACCGAGTGCCCGTTGCCGAGGTCGATCCCGCGGCCCGAGGCGAGCGCGGCCTTGCGCTGGCCCCCGCCGCTGTCCTTCACGAAGTCGACGTAGGTGGCGTGCACGGTCGGCGCGTGGTACCCGTCGATGCTGTTCTCGACCATCAGCTTCCAGTTGGCGTTGACGCTGTACAGGTGCGCGCCTTTGACGATGCGCATGCCGTCGGCGGCCTGGTCCATCACCAGGTCGAGGTACTCGATGGCGTTGCCCAGGTAGCTGGGCAGGTCCACCGCCTCGGCGTCGTAGTTGACGAACCACAGGCCGCGGTAGCTGCCGCAGCGGGCGGGCGCGACCAGGTTGTACAGGCCGCGGTCGAACCGCGGGCTGTAGGCCTCGGCGCCCGGCGTGACGACCAGCTTGCCGGTGGTGTCGAAGCTCCACGCGTGGTAGAAGCACTGGAACAGCCGGGTGTTGCCGGCGTCCTCGCGGCACAGCGTGGCGCCGCGGTGAGTGCAGGTGTTGAAGTGCATGCGCACCGTGCCCGCCGAGTCGCGCAGGAAGATCAGCGGGCGGCCGCCGACGGTGCGGCGGACGAAGTCGCCGGGCCGGGGGATCTCCGAGTCGTGCCCGACGTAGAGCCAGTAGTGGTCGAACAGCGTGGCCTGCTCAAGCCGGTAGACGTCTGGCGAGGTCATGAGCGTGCGGTTGACCCGGAATAGCCCGTTCTGCCGGTCGTCAACGACCAGTTCGTCGCGGTAACCCATGATCGCTTGGCTCCTCTCGCGCGGCGTTCAGGCGGTGATCGGAGCCGCCGGGGCGGCGGCCGGAGCCGCTGGGGACGCCGGGGTGACCACCGCGGCTTCGGTGGTGCCCAGCGCGCCCGCCTCCCTGAGCTCCGCCACATCGCGGTCGGACAGGCCGGCCGACGCTAGCACCTCGAGCGTGTTCTCCCCGGCCTCGGGCGCGCGGCTGGCTGGCCTGGGGGTCGCGCCGTCGAAGCGGACCGGGGAGTTGACGGTCACGTGCTGCCGTCCGAATTCGTCGTCGAAACGGACCACGGCCGGGCTCGACCGCTGGGCTTCGTCGTTGACCGCCTCCTCCAGGGTACGGACCGGGGCCCAGGTCACCTGGTGCTCGGCCAGCCGGACCGCCCACTCGGCCAGTGACCGGGCCCGGAACAGCTCGTCGAGCAGCTCGGTCAGGGCCTCGCGATTCGCGCGCAGCCGGGCGTAGTCGCCGCCGCGGAACCGCGGGTCCTCGTCCAGCCAGGGGGCATCGAGCGCGGCCACCAGCCGTGGCCAGTCCCGGTCCGGGTCCATGACCTGCAGCCAGAGCCATCGGGCGTCCGAGGTCCGGAAGCAGTTCACGGTGGGCACCGGCGCCTGGCGGCGGTCGGCTGACCGCTGGGCCCGGCCGGTGGCGAGCACGTCGCCGACGTCCGAGGCCATGAGCCACATACCGGTGCTGACCAGCGAGGTCGTGACGTGGCTGCCCGCCCCGGTGCGCTCGCGGGCCAGCAGGGCCGCGGCCACCGCGCCGGCCAGCATGGAGCCCGCCGCACGGTCCCCGAAGCCGCCGGCGGGCTGGGGCGGCTGCCCGTCGCGCCCGGTGAACAGCGAGGCCGCACCGGAGTACGACCAGTAGGCGCCGTGGTCGTAGCTGCGCTCGCCGGCCTGCGGGGTACCCGGGTCGTACCCGCTGACCTGCGCCACGATCAGGCGCGGGTAACAGGCCCGCAGCGTGGCCGGGTCCAGTTCCAGAGCCTCAAGGGCGGGCGGGCTGAGGTTGGTGACCAGGACGTCGGCCGCGGCGATCAGCCGGCCGGCCGCGGACCGGCCAGCGGGCGCCCGGAGGTCGAGCACGACGCTGCGGCGCGAGCGGTTGTGCACCTCGAAACGGGGGTTGACCGGGGGCGCGTTCCCGTTCCCCGACCCGTTCGGGTCAGAGTGGTCGAGCACGCCCCGGCCCCGGGCCGGGTCGCCGCCCGGGGGCTCGATCTTGACCACGTCCGCGCCCCAGTCGGCCAGGACCGTGGCGCACGCGGGGCCGGCCGCGAAGCGGCCGATCTCGATGACGCGGACACCGGACAGTGGAGGGTAAGCCTCGGACACCAGCCCAGCATCGGCACGGGGCATTACCGGCGGCATTATCGGCCCGCGGTGCTTCCCGCTCGCGTCTGGCTGGCCCGGCCGGTCAATGCTGAACCGCGGGGCCCTTGGGGCCCGGCATTCCCCGCTGCAGCAGCCGGCGCGCGTCGCCGGGCCGAAGGCCCAGCTCGGTCAGCGCCTCGGTGGCCCGCCGGTAGGTGGCCAGGACCGAGCTCTCGCTGCCCACCTTGCGCTCGATCCCGACCAGGATCCGGTACGACGGATCGGAGTACCGGTTGGTCTCGAGCACGGTCTCGCACTCCTGGCGCGCGGCATCGGGCTCGCCGAGCTCGAGGTAGAGCGTGGCCAGCTCGAGCCTGGCCTCCTCGAAGACCAGGTCCAGGTAGTTGCGCCGTTCCTCGACCCACGGCAGCGTGCTGCCCTCGAGGTAGGGGCCGCACGACAGCGCGAGGCCCTGCTCCAGCCGGACCCGCCGCTCCTGGCCGGCGAACGCGCTGGCCGAGCGCAGGATGCGCTCGGATTCCAGGTCGTTGGCGGTGAACGCGAGCGACGCCGGCAGCAGCACAAGATTGCCTTTGCGCTCGAGGTTCACGTTCGTGGTGTGCCGCAGCTTGTGCGCGATCTGCCGGAAGTGGTTACCGCCGCTGCGCTGGTCGGCCTCGGGGAACAGCCGCCGCTGCAGCTCGAAGCGGTCGATGCCCTTCGGGTGCAGGGACAGGCAGGCCACCAGCTCGAGGATCTTGGTGCGCCCGATCCGGGCGGGCTGGCCGTTGACGATCAGATCCCGCTGCCGGCCGAACGGCTGGAGCACCAGCGTGGCCCCGGTGGCCTCCGGCTGGAGAGCGGGGAGCGGCTGCCGCACGGACGGCGCCGCCACCAGGCGCCGCCAGCGGGAATCCTCCGGGGAGCGGGCCAGCTGGCGGCGCTGGATGTCGGGGAACAGGTGAACGGCCTGCACGAGAACGGAGAACGTGCAGGTCAGCATCGACACGTGGTAGGCCAGCTCGGCGGCCTCGCTGGCCGCATCGGCATGCCCGAGCCGGGCCTCGGCCTCGGACAGGCCCGCCGCGGCCATGGGCAGCAGCAGCCTGCGCTGGCAGCGCGACATCGAGGCCACCGACTCGCCCAGGATCAGCCGCGCCTCGGTCACCCGGTCGGCGCGCAGGTAGGCCAGGCCCAGGAAGCACTGCGCCATCTCGGCGTAGGCCGCCTGCCCGGTGCGGGACAGCTCCTCGAGGACCGCCTCCAGCCGCGCGATCGCGGCCTCCGGCCCGTGGTCACTGAGGTACAGGTAGCCCAGGAAGATCTCGTACACCGGCTGGAGCGAGAACCCCTCGCGCTGGCTGTCGGCCACTGCCTGCTCGAGGTGCCAGCGCGCCTGCGCGTGGTCGCGGGTGGACAGGGCGATCATCGCCACGATGAACTGGGAGTGGGCCCGCTCGCGGATCTCCGGCGGCACCCGCTGCCAGAGCGCGGCGGCCGCCGCGGCGTTCTCCAGGAACGCCGGGGCCAGCACGATGTTCGGGTTCAGCACCGCGGCCGTGTCGTCGGCCGGGCCCATCCTGGCCAGCTCGCCCAGCCGGCCCTGCAGGAACAGCCCCCAGCTCAGCAGCCGTTCCACGTCGGGCAGGTCGCGGGCGTCCGGCGGCGGGACCGGGCGGGTGGCGATCGTCACCTCGATCATGTACCGGACGACGTCCGCCCGGGCGTCGCCCTCGTACTTGTCGAGCAGGCTGAGCGCCTCCTGGGGCCGGGCCTGCATGGCCCAGGCCGCGGTGGCCAGCAGGGCCGGATCGAACTCGATCGCCGCGCGCAGCCGGCCTTCCCGATCCAGCCTGCGGACCAGCGTGCGGGCGCGCTCGAACTCGCGCACGCCGTGGACCGCCCGCACGTGGGCGCCGATGAGCTGGGGATCCGAGTGGACGCGGGCCTCGCCGAACCGGTCCAGCCAGCGCATGATGACCGGCCAGTCCGCGTCCTCGAACAGCGTGGGCAGCGCGAGCAGCGCGGTCTCGTGCGCCCGGTCGAGATCGCCGAGCGAGATCCACACGTCCGTGGCGTCCTTGAACTGCCGCGCCCCGGCCAGGTGCCGGGCGTAGGCGGCCAGTAGCTCCGCGTGCCGGGCGGGCTCGGTCTCGGCCAGCCGCTGCTGCAGGAACGAGCGGAACAGCGAGTGGATCACGATCGCGCTCGACGTGGTGCTGGTGGCGGGCAGGTGGCGCGCGGACACCGCGGACCAGAGCCTTTGGCCGGCCGGGCCGCACAGCGCGGTGGCCACGTCGCGCGTGACCACGTCGGTGACCGAGGTGTCGAGCAGGAACCGTCGCTCGTCCTCGGGGAGCAGGGAGAGCACCCGGTGGCCGAAGTAAGCGGACAGGTCACGGAAGTTCGGCTCCTCGCCGACCCCGAACCGGGAGGCGAACGCGACCCCGGCCGCCCAGCCGTTGGTCGAGGCGAAGATCCGCTCCGCGGTCTCGGGGCTCACGCCGAGCTGCCGGACGCACTCTGCGGTCTCCTCGAACGTCAGGTTCAGCGCGGCGTCACCGATCTGGGCTATCTGCCCGTGGATGTAGCGCTTCTGCAGCGGCCAGGGCAGGTCATCGCGGGCCAGCAGCAGCACCCTGAGCCGTTCGGGCACGTACTCAAGGAAGATGTCCAGGGCCGAGGCCGCCTCGGCGGACGCGGCGATCACCTGGCACTCGTCGATGACCAGCAGGGCGTCGGCGGCGTCGGCCGAGCTGGCCAGGATGGCCGCCGCCTCCTCGATGGTCCCGGTGGTCTGCAGCGTCTGCCGCATGGCGTTCACGGCGTCCCCGGCCAGCGGCCCCAGCGCGGTGGCCAGGTCGAACACCAGCCCGGACGCTGAGACGTCCGAGCGGTCCATGGTCAGCCAGGCGAGCTGGCCGCCGCACCGGCGCGCGTAAAGCTGCGCCGCGACCGTCTTGCCCGAGCCGGGAGCCGCGATGATCTCCACGATCGAGTACGTGTCGAACAGCTCGTGCAGCAGGCGGTCGACCCGCGGGCGCGCGATCGACCCGCGGGGTACACCGGGCGCCGCGAACTTGTGCCGCAGCGCTCCCGCGCTCGGCTCTGTCATTTGGCTGCTCATAGGCGCCCTCCACCTGTGTAACCTGCCTGAAACTTAACCGGCCTGTCAACAAGGGGTAACGGGGCGAAAACCAGGCAGCCCGTCCCCGCGGCCGGTCACGGGGAGTGCCCGCGGGCCGGGCCCGCCGGGCGATAACGCGCCCGATAACGGTGCCCGCCGAGTCTCGTGGCCATGGACGAGGCTGGCATGCACGGGCCCGGAGGTCGATGGTGACGCTGCTGCTCCGGGACAGCGACGTGCGCGGGGTGTGCGACATCGGCTCGATGGTGACGTTCCTGGACCAGGCCCTGCGCAAGGAGGCCAAGGGCACGGGCGCGCACCTGCCCGAGCGGCTGAACCTGGCCCACGGCCCGGTGTTCCTGCGCGTGATGCCGGCCCTGCTGCCCGAGGCGGGGCTGCTCGGCCTGAAGTTCTTCCACGGCTCGATGCAGGACGGGGTCCGGTATGTCGTGGCCCTGTGCGCGCTCGACACCGGGGAGATCCTGGGGCTCATCGACGCGGCCTACCTGACCGCGGCGCGCACCGGGGCCACCAGCGGCGTGGCCACCCAGTGGCTCAGCCGGGAGGACTCGTCCACGGTCGGGGTGATCGGGTCGGGCCTGGAGGCCGAGACCAACCTGCGGGCGGTGTGCAGCGTCCGCCCGGTGACCCGGGTGACCGTGTACAGCCGGTCACCGCAGCGCCGCGAGGCGTTCGCCGCACGCATGTCGCAGGCCCTGGGGATCCAGGTCGACGCGACCGCTGATCCCCAGTCCGCGGTGGCGGGCACCGACATCGTCGTCGTCGCCACCAACACCGGGCCGGACCCGGTGGTGGCCTACCAGGGTGCCTGGCTCGAGCCGGGCCAGCACGTGGTCTCGATCGGATCCACCACGGCCAGGCTGCGGGAGATCGACCCGGCCACGATCCTGGGCGCGGACACGGTGGTGCTGGACGCCGCGCTCAGCCAGTTGCGCAACGAGTCCGGTGACATCATCGCGGTCCTGGCCACCGAGCCCGGGTGGCAGGCCGGGGTGAGCCTGGACCGGATCATCACCGGTGAGGTGCTGGGCCGCAGCCGCCCGGAGGACATCACGGTGTTCAAGTCGGTCGGCACCGCCGCGCAGGACCTGCTGGCCGCGAGTTACGTGCTGCGTGAGGCGCGCCGGCTCGGCGCCGGAACCGAGATCGACGACATCACCAGCCCCAAGCTTTTTTAACGCGGATTGGAGTCCACGCCGATGCAGACCAACGAAGTCGAGTTCGCCAGCGAGGGAGTTACGGTTCGCGGGGACCTGCTGCTGCCCGACGGCGACGGGCCGTTCCCGGTGGTCGTCATGGCCGGCGGCTGGTGTTACGTCAAGGAACTGCGCCAGCCGCAGTACGCCGAGGAGTTCGTCAAGCGCGGGTTCGCGGCCCTGATCTTCGACTACCGCACGCTCGGCGCCAGCGATGGCGAGCCCCGCCAGCACCTCGACCCGTGGGCCCAGATCGAGGACTACCGGAACGCGATCAGCTACCTGCAGACGCGGCCGGACATCGACCCGGACCGGATCGGGGTGTGGGGGATCTCCTACAGCGGCGGGCACGTGCTGGTCCTGGGTGCGGTGGACCCGCGGGTGAAGGTGATCGTCAGCAACGTGCCGGTCATCGACGGCTACCGCAACATGTGGCGGGTGCACGGCACCGAGCGGTTCCGCAAGCTCAACCAGGCCATACTCGAAGACCGGCGCAAGCGGTTCGAGACCGGCGAGTACGGCTACATCGCAATGTCCTCGACCCCCACCGGCCCGGACGCGGAGCTCGCGACTTGGCCGTTCGACGAGGTCAAGGTGGTCTTCGACGAGCTCAAGCGGACCCAGGCGCCGCGGCACGAGCACCGCAGCACGCTGGCGTCGGTCGAGCTGCTCATGCAGTACAACGCCGCGCCCTACGCCGAGCGGATCATCAACAAGCCGGTCATGATGATCGTCGCGAACGAGGACGACATCACGCTGTGGGACCTCGAGACCAAGGTGTTCGAGTCGATCCCGACCGGCCACAAAGAGCTGCTCGTGCTCCCCTCGACCAGCCACATGACGCTCTACAGCAACCTGACTGCCCTGGACCTGGCGGCCAAGGCCGCAGGCACGTGGTTCTCCGCGCACCTCATGGAGCTGCCCACGGTCGGTGGCAAGATCGCCGAATACGCTGCCAGGTGACAGCCGACCAGCACTGACGGGAGCAGCCGTGACCGACACCTCGCCGTTCTCACTCGCCGGATCGGTCGCGGCGGTCGTCGGCACCAGCGCGAACATCGGCACCGGCATCGCGCTGGGGCTGGCCGCGGCCGGCGCCCGGGTGGCCTGCGTCGACAAGGACTCAGGGGTGGCCAAGCACGCGGCCGGCGAGGTCCAGGGCGCGGGCGGCCAGGCCATGGCGGTGGCCTGCGACGTCACCTCCGAGCCCGGGGTAATCCAGGCGCTGGCCGCGGTCCGCGCCGAGTTCGGGCTGGTCGACGTCCTGGTCAACGGGCCGGTCGTCTACCTGGAGAAGGGCCTGCGGCAGATGTCGCTGGCCGAGTGGCGGGGCCAGCTCAGCGTGCTGCTCGACGGGGCGTTCCTGTTCACCAAGCACGTGGCCGAGGCCCTCATCGAGGCCGGGCGGCCGGGATCGGTGATCAACCTGGTCTCGACCGCGGGCCACCAGGGGGAGCCAGGCAACATTGGTTACACGACGGCCAAAGGCGGGATCCTGAACATGACCCGCGCGGCCGCCATGGATCTCGCCCCGTTCGGCATCCGGGTCAACAGCCTGACCCCGACCGCGACCGACCCGCGGGAGGGGGTCGAGCGGGGGCGGCGCTGGGGCGTCACCGGGGTCACCGACGCGCACGTCGCGGCGCTGGACATCGCCGCGTCGCAGGTGCCGCTGGGGGCGCTGCCCACGCCGTCCGACTACGGCCACGCGGCGGTGTTCCTGGCCTCGCCCGCGGCACGGATGATCACCGGGACCGACCTGCGGGTCGACGCCGGCTCGGTGGCCAAGTACTGGCGGGTCAAGCCGGGCGACCCGGCATGAGCGTGACGCTGCGGGTACCGTCCGGCCGCGGGGCGCGGGAGCGTCAGGCGGGCCGGTGGCTGGACCGCTTCGTCGACGGCTACGTGTCCGGCGCCGCGCGGCGGGTGCCCGGGGCCCCGGCGGTGATCGACGCCGCGACCTGCCTGACCTACGCGGACGCGGACCGCCGGATCGCGGCCACCGCCGCGTCCCTGCAGGACCTGGGGGTGGCCCGGGCCGAGGTGGTCTCCTGGCAGCTGCCGAACTGGCACGAGGCCTACGTGCTGCACCAGGCGATCCTGCGCATCGGCGCGGTCAGCAACCCGATCATCCCGATCTACCGGCAGCGGGAGCTGACCTACATCCTGAACGAGGCAGGCAGCCGCGTCTTCGTCATGCCGGAGGTCTTCCGCGGGTTCTCCTACACCGGCATGCTGGCCGAGATCCGGCCCTCGCTGCCCGCGCTCGAGCACGTGATTCTGTGCCGCCCGTCGGGGGCCAGCGGGCTGGCTGACTTCGCCGACCTCGCGGCCGGCGACCGGCAGCCGGGCCCGGTCGGGCGCAGCCCGGACGACCCGATGCTGCTGCTGTTCACGTCGGGGACGACCGCGCTGCCCAAGGGGGCCGTGCACACCCACAACACGCTCGACTACGAGAACCGGAGCATCATCGAGGTGTTCCGGCTCACCGGCTCGGACGTCATATTCATGCCCTCGCCGGTGTCCCACATCACCGGGCTGCTGTACGGCCTGCAGCTGCCAGCCATGCTCGGCGCGCCCGTGGTCTTCCAGGACGTCTGGGACCCGGCTGCGGCGTTGCGGCTGATCGAGCGGCACCGGTGCACGTTCACGGTGGCGGCCACGCCGTTCCTGCACGGCGTCACGTATCACCCCCAGCTCGGCTCGTTCGACGTCTCCTCGCTGCGGGTGTTCGCCTGCGGCGGCGCCGACGTGCCCCCGGGCCTGATCCGGGACGCCCGCGACCGGCTCGGGTGCGTCGCGTCGCGGATCTACGGCTCCACCGAGTTCCCCACGCTCAGCACCTGCGGGCCCGATGACCCACCGGGCAAGGGCGCGTTCACCGACGGCCGGGTGATCGGCGCGGCCGAGGGCCGGGTGGTGGACGCCGACGAGCGGGATCTGCCGCCGGGTGAGGTTGGCGAGCTCCTGGTCACCGGGCCGGAACTGTTCATTGGCTATCTGCGCCCCGACCACGACGTGGGCGCCTTCACCCCCGAGGGCTGGTTCCGGACCGGCGACATGGCCACCCGGGACGCCGACGGCTACGTGACCATCCGCGGCCGCAAGAAGGACATCGTGCTGCGCGGGGGCGAGAACATCAGCGTGGCGGAGGTCGAGGACCTGCTGTTTGACCACCCCCTGATCGGTGAGGTCGCGGTCGTGGCCATGCCGGACCCGGTCATGGTCGAGCGGGCCTGCGCGTTCGTGGTGCCCGCCGATGGCGGCGCGCCTCCGGCACTGGACGACCTGGCCAGCTACCTCGTCCAGTGCGGGGTGGCCAAGCAGAAGATCCCCGAGCGCCTCGAGGTGGTGAGCGAGCTGCCCAAAACGCTGTCGGGCAAGGTTCAGAAGTTCCGCCTGCGCGAGATCATCCGGGACACGCTCGCCCGCGAGGCCAGTCTGGAGGCGCGATAACGATGCCGCGGTACACCAGGGCAGAGGCCAGGGAGTGGGCCCGGGCGGAGATGAAGGGCGTGTGCAACGTCATCATCCCCTCGTACACAGCTGACCTGCGGGCCCTGAATGAGGCCGGGATCCGGCACGACGTCCGGCGGGACATCGAGCTGGGCTTCCGGGGCGCGCTGCTGGTCAGCGAGACCGCGGTCACCCCCGACGAGTACGTGCGGATGACCGAGTGGGCGGCGGATGAGTCGGCGGGGCGGCTGGTGCTGTTCTTCCACGCGAGCTTCAACACCCTGGAAGAGAACATCCAGGTAGCGAAGCGGGCCGAGGACGCCGGGGCCGAGATGGTGCTGCTGTCCTACCCGCCGTCGTTCTACCCCACGTCGCTGCGTGAGGTCTACGACTACACCGAGGCGTTCTGCGCCGCGACCAGCCTGGCCGTCATGCTGTTCCCGGTGCCGCTGTGGGGGTTCGAGCGGCTGCACCCGGCCTCGATCCCGGTCGAGATGCTGGAGGAGATGGTCGGCGCGATCCCGAACGTGGCCGCGATCAAGGCCGAGGGCGGCATGCCGGCCATCGCGGGCTTCACCGAGTGCTGGAACCGGCTGTCCGACCGGGTGATCATCACGATGCCGCTCGAGCAGCAGGCGATCCCGCTGGCCACCATCGTGCCGCTGCCGCTGATCGCGACGTCGAACACCGAGTGCCTGGGCGGGGCCGTGCCCGAGATGCTGCGGCTGTGCCACGAGGGGCGCTACGAAGACGCGATGACGCTGTACTGGCGGGTCGACCCGGCCCGGCGGGCCAACGAGCGGATCGGCGTGGCCGGCTCGAACAGCGTGCACCGGATGGCCTGGAAGTACCAGGCGTGGCTCACCGGGTTCAACGGCGGGCCGCTGCGCATGCCGACCCAGCGGCTGAACGGATCCCAGCTGGCCGGCTACCGCGCGGCCGCCCGGGACGCCGGCGTGCTGGAGGCGACCGAGCCGGATGAGATGTTCTTCACCGGCCGCAATCCCGCATGAGAGGAAAGAGCAAGCCATGGCACTAGTCCAGGAATTCGGCTACGCGGTCTACGGCGTGCCCGACCTCGAGGGGTCCGTCGACTTCTTCCGCACGGTCTGCCAGCTCGAGGTGTCCGAGCGCCGAGACGACGTGGTGTTCCTGACCGCCGACACCAGGCACGCCTGGATCAGGCTCGAGCGCCGCCCGCAGCCCGGGCTGATCCGGCTCGGGTTTCGCGTGACCGGCGCCGCCGCGCTGGCCGAGATCGTCACCCGGCTCGACCGCCAGCAGATCGCCTCGAGCCCGGGCGGCACCCTGCGCGAGGACCGGATCGACAACTCGCTGCGGTTCGCGACGCCGCAGAACTTCGAGGTTGAGCTGTACGAGGAGCAGGTCGTGCTGCCGGCCTCGCCCGCGCCAGCCCGTGGCCTGCGCGCGATGCTGCACACGGTCGTGTTCACCGACGACGTGATCGCCGGGCGGGACTTCTGGAAGCAGACGCTGGACTTCCGGCGCTCCGACCAGATCGAGGACCTGGTGGTGTTCCTGCGCTGCGGCAACAACTACCACCACAGCATCGGGCTGGCCAAGGGCGAGCCCGGGCGCCTGGACCACGTCTGCCTGCT
>Ga0335075_10006983_pt1 | contig 17415 bp, 18 predicted proteins | sample Lox_Sample_24_FD_206723 | JGI IMG/M metagenome (GOLD analysis project Ga0335075, IMG submission 206723) | Soil microbial communities from Loxahatchee National Wildlife Refuge, Florida, United States - Lox_Sample_2.4 | ecosystem: Environmental > Terrestrial > Soil > Wetlands | place: USA...
ATGATGGAAAACTTCAACTCTATCAATTCGTCATCGCAAATCTGGGCGACTTCTCCCGCATCCATAGCCCGGCGAAATGTGCAGCACGTATAGGACAAGCTTTTTCCGATACACCCAATACAGTACCCCTTAGGTCTATAGTGGTCAAAACACTGCCTGACGTCGAAAGAAACGGCAGAGTATTTAGTGATGGAGTTGGTACATTTTCGGGGTCCGTTTTAGAGCAAATCTGGGATGCTCTTCCCAGTAAGCGCCTTGTAAAACCAACCGCTTTCCAGATAAGATTACTAGGTATGATAAGGCCCTTTAGGAGATTCGTAGGCTAAAAGGCAGTGAACAGGTGCGAAGGGGATGATTTCGCTAGATAGCCGTATCGAGGGACATGAACTGTTCTTACGGCCTTCAATGGTGAAGTTCTCTGGATCAGACTCAACAGATATTGAGCTGTGCGGCGCAGCATACCAGCCTCTTCCTATGTTTCTAAACAGGCAACTCATCAAGATTTTGGAGGATTTGGGTGTTTCAGATGACTTCTTCTTGAAGCTTCAAGCAAGTGCTGTTGAACAACTTCGGAATAGCACGCTTAGCACCCTTAATGCTTCTAAATTCCTTGCGGCTCACTCGGTTGGCGAGAAGGTCCGCCTTCCTTGGTTCATGAAACAGTTGATTTTCTTAAACTTGTCCTTTCACCAGGACGCCTTCATGCGAGACGTTGTAGAGCTGAGTGTTCTAGTTGAGTTACGAGAGCTGAAACACAGGGGTCGCATACTTGTTGAGGATGGTGCTACTTTGTATGGAATCATGGATGAGACCGGAGTGCTTGAGGAGGGTCAAGTCTTTATCATTATGGATGACAAGCCTGGGATGTCCAAGGTGGTTACGGGCGGAAACCTGATCGTCACTCGCTCACCAGCACTTCATCCAGGGGATGTCCAATTGGTGAATGCGGTCAGTGTGCCCGATGACTCCCCTCTAATGAAGCTATCGAACTGTATTTGCTTCAGCCAAAAGGGGGAGCGGGACTTACCTAGCCAGTTGAGTGGTGGCGACCTTGACGGTGACTTGTTCAACGTGATTTGGGACATGAATGCAAGGCCTAAGATGAGATACGATCCTGCGGATTACCCACGACAACAAGCCATTGACATTGGTCGCAGCGTGACAAGAGATGATATGACAACATTCTTCGTACAGTTTATGGCCACCGACCAGCTTGGTCGTATCGCTACCCTACATAAAGTGCTTGCAGATCAACGGAAGCAGGGTACGCTGGACTATGACTGTCTTAGACTAGCTAGTATGCATTCAATCGCAGTGGATTTCTCAAAGACTGGTATACCTGTACGTCGGGAGCTCTGTGGTGAGTCATTAATCATTGACAATTCTATAGGTAGATCTCTCGAACATGCCCAGATATAGTCGATGTCGACCAGACTTTATGGCTCCCGGACCACATGTCACGATCATCAAGAAAGAAGCAATTGCTTTCGTAGAAGAGAAGCTTCATAGTGAAGAAGCTGATGATGATGATGACGTCCAAGAGTACCGGTATTACGAAAGCGATAAGATTAATGGTAAATTGTATCGTGCTATTGACGAGCGTGAGGTCTTTAAGGACATACAGCAGATGGGACTTACAGAGACTGGACCAGGTGCAAAGACCAGAAGCGATTATTCTAATACCGACCTCATGGACCAAGTATGGAACTTCGTTGCTCATCGCTGTAAGTCACTTCGTTGGAGTCACCATATGGAATGGGCTAGAGACATGCGAGACTGGTAAGTCAAGCAGAAAAGCCATATCTTTATTTTAAGAAATTCGACTCTCACGGAAGATCCAATAGGTATGATGAATGTGTCCTGGACATCATGTCCGGGTACAGCGAACACCCCCTACGTCCATTGAGCGAACTGGAAGTCTTTGCCGGCAACATTTTAGGCAAGACCGGTAAGCAAAGTAAGCTGCAGAGGGAGCTTTCGACAAAAATGAAGGAGCGATTCGAGAAAGACGCCGTATTCTTGATCAACAACATTGTCAAGGATGGTGCAGAACCGAGTATGGAGGCCTTGGAGCGCTCAGTAGCTTGTTTTAAAGTCTCGTTCGAGATAGGGAGAATAAGAAAGAAGAGTGAGCAGCTGGTGAGCTTCAAATACGTTGCTGCCGCTCTTTGTCTTAGCGAAATTGAGCGCTGTAGCTGCGGACGTCTTCGAGTACTATTGCATGACAGGTTCATTCCTGAATGAGGCTGAGATTTTGGCGTTATCGAGCTTTTCATGTTTGACCATAGTGCTATTGCTTTGTTGCTTGTTCTTGGGCCAAGAAGGTGTCATGGAAGTCGCAGTCAATGAGTGAATGTCGTTGGCTGAAGGAGTTGTGGCCCTTCTCAGGAAGCCATATCGATAATAATAAATGGTAGTGCCAAATAGCAATCCAGTTCAAGCTATGTGACAATTTGTATCCATGACTTTTCTGGCTGCCCCGCTCAGTTATTTCATACCATTGCTTTTACCGTGGCCTGAGGTAGTACTAGAAACAATCAAGATGAGTCAAGGTAGTAGTGATACAGGCAGAGGCTCATGCCTCAGGCTACATCTCCAAGTTCAACTTCAAGCTAGAATAGACGTCGTCATTCCCAGTCTTTCCAACGGTGCAGACCCCAAAACTTCTACACCACCGTTGGAGTCCATTTTAATTTACATAATGCCAGTATTAATCCCTAAGTTCTTCTTTGGAAAGGATTATACAGCCGGGAGGAACGGCACGTGGCGCAGTCCAAGGCATCTTGAACTGTGCCATAATGGCCGTGGCCTAATGCTGCCTACCAAAGGAGTCAACCCAAACCCATGTGCATGGCAAATTTCTCTCTATAAAAACCTAGGTTTTCATCTCTGATTCAAATTTCTCATTGAATCATTTCATACCTCTCCATTCAAATGTTTCATCTCTAAGTCACTGCCCAAGTGACACTTTCCACTCGTTCCAAAATGTACACCAGCCGCACCCTTGACGGCTCCCCGGAGGATCTCATCTACCCATCCTTCCGCCTCGTCAATTTCTCCGACGAAGGCGCTATCGTGCTCGTCAGCACCCACTTGCGGTATGCCTGGACAGCCGCGCCTGGGGCTGACGTGGGAGCTGGCGCAGTAGGCGCATTCATCGCTGCAAGCCACAACCGCTCCGAGGCGGAGCGTAGGGCCGTGCCGCAGAACCCAGACAAGGAACACATTCATACGTCATGGCGGAATGAGATCTATCATCAGTGGAATCATGTATTCTATGATGTAGCGAACTTTCTGTCTTCTGTGGGGCCGGGGATAGGGCATCTACATCCACCGGCGCATGAGGCTTTTGCGTTGACCTATCCCGTTGCAGATGGGGAAGTAGAGGCGAAGGGGAAGGTTTGGGAATATAATGTTCTGGTTATTTCGGCTCATTTGGAGCCAGGGGTTTCGGTGAGAATGTCCACGGTTAAAGAGGATGGACAAGAGAAGACGCTAGGAACTTTTAATGTATCGACTACGGCTGATATATGGTATATTAAGAAGGGTACTAGCGTGAGGTTCTTTGTCGAAGGCGAATATGAAAATGTGCGGGGTGGGGTAGCTGCGGTTTTGGTCTCAGGAAGGTTGGACCTTACCTGTCCGGCCCATGAAGCGGCGACTGAGAGGGCAGTAACTGACGATGAGGCAAACGGAGAAGAGTCCGATGGGGAAGAAGAGGAAGAAGATGAGAGTCAGGCCGAAGATGGAGATGAAGATGACGAAGGCGAAAGCGAGGAGGAGGAGGACCGCAATGAAGACGGATATGAACAATCAAACGACAAGTGGGAAGATGACACCATCGATGAAATGGTCACCAGCCAGGCGCTGAGCGCATCATCCCCATTCCCTACCGATGGATCTTCTGTTTTAATGATTCATCCAGCACATCTATCATCTATGTAAGTCTTCACTTCCTTTCTACACGGTCATAGCACCACTAATTAGCCTTCCTAAATTCTAGCACCATAGGAATTTAACTATGCTCTGCTCCAAAACTAGCTATATTCTCAAAGTAGCTACAAAATCTCGGCATTTTAACTAATTCCCTCTGCTTGTTTCTTATAGTAGCATACGATGTAGCGAGTAACAATTCTTTCTTACTTTACTCGTCCTTTCGAGTTGAACAATAACCGTTCTGCACACAACATTCAGCATGTCGCATTTCATTTCGCAGGTGATTCACTTCAGCTTCCTTACATCTTGTCTCAGGTAGAAGAGGGGGATTAATGTCGGGGTAGAGGCTCAATAACACAATACTCATACATGCGATCTGTTTGATACATGAGAATTAAATCACATTGAACTGCTCTACTTTCTGTATCTACCTTTCTCACTGAGAGGCTTCCATGAAAGTAAATTGTATCCGGCTTTAGTTAAATCAACGTCTCGATTCAATGCATCTAAGGTTCACTAGTTGGAGCTGGCCTTTTGACCATATGTGAGAAAGCGAGTGACATTGGGAGAAGCGACAGCAAGAGTAGAGCAAACGACGAGGAAGGGGATAAAAACAAGAGCAACATCTTCATCTGACCCCGCTTAATATATTTCTGAAGTAAAACAAATCACGCCCCTTCCAATATAAGAGTTTTGCTCATCTCCAAGCTTCCCACCTCTATAGGCGGGTGATCAGTATATATTCTATGGCACTTATTCAAGAATCGGTACAATAGTTACTGTAAGCATAGAACTAGTGTTAACAATCAAGCACTCAGCTGTTTTGCGCTGAGGAATCGAATGTTGTAGAGACTCCGGTCCGTTCTAAGTCTTTATATTGCTCGGCATATTGCCATGGCTAGAACTCACTCAACGTTTGCCATACTAACTTGCCAACGGAGCATGGAACTCACAAGTGTGTAGTGGGAAGGAGAAGCGTTATGTTAGTTATTTTCAAATGAAGAGAATCACGCAGCAGCTTAAACTCATCGCTCTTGAACAAAATCCATCCCATTTTGCGCCACCCACCAAATGCTGTATTACCTGAACCACTGCCACAAAACTCTTCGCGACACCTTTTTGGTCTTCTCTAGGAATGCAACGAGATTGACAACGAAAGCACAATATGTGACGCCGTATTAATGGTAGCCTGACTTAAAGTGCTACTTGATCGCATCTGGCCCGCCTGAAGGAAAATATGCTGCATTGAGGCCAGCTCATTAATGGCTTCTTGGTACTCAAGGCTGGGGCCCCGACAAGGCTCGAATCAAACGATAGCAGGTTCGCCCCCCAAACAAAACGAAATCCCCAAAGGAATAGCTAAACGACACAGTGGAATCGCAGAATATACTATGAAGATGTACGAAAGAGTATAGAGCCTTGGGGGTTCACATATATAGGAAAAGATCATTCTTATGAGACAAGGCTGGCTCTGTAAACAGCCCCACGGAAATTCGGCCCTGCATGGCGTGAACACACATGCGGGACTGAGCGAGATGAGGGGATGGAGAAGTGTCTTATGGTCGACTTAGACCATCAAGGCCAATCTGCCCAACTAACTAACGCATCATTTCCTCGTTGACAGCATCGGTCAAATCTTGTCGTATATAATTACGTTGCCGACCCATTTCACATGCAGAATCTGGCAAGATTTGGTTCTCTGATCGGCGGACGGCACAACTTCGGGGTTTACTCCGCCTTGCAAGGTACGGTTACAAGCTTACTAGACCTCTTACGTACCAGCTTGTACCTGTGCGAATATCAAGGAACCATTCCATCTTCCATTTCGCAGCATGCTTAAGCTAGGAATGTGCAATGGCAATATCATCGACCCTACCTGACGACCCCTTCGTCGACCCTTCCTCAGAAGCAGAAGATCTTGGCACTGACCATGCTTTTGCCGTCAACTCGACGCTTGCAGTTGGCAAAAATGCTTCCCTAACCCTTGGGACAGACTCGCTGATCGTGCTTGGTGAGTGGCGCTGTCTATGCATCCCGGTACCAGTTGCTAACAGACTGGGCTAGATGAATTGTTTCAGAAACGGGACAGGAGCAATTGCTGCGGCTTGTGGCCTTCTGGTATAGTTATTTCTCCTCCGGGGACTTCGGTACGAAGTACTGACATCTATGTTACAGGCTCAGCAAACACCCGTGCCATACCATTCTATAATGTTCTCTGGGCGGAACTCTCTGCGACCGAGATCACGATTCAATATGCGCTGTCAAGCTCAAAAAAGGTCGTGCGTGCTGCAGCTCTAAATTACGTGATTGAAGAAGGTGATCACCAGCATGCCACAGCCTGGATCAACAAGCTGCTAGATCGCTCCTATGGGGAGGCGCAGAAACAAAAACGCGCGATGGTGCTGGTGAATCCTCATAGTGGGAAGGGAAGTGCCGAAAAATGGTACTACCGGGATGTTGAGCCTATATTTTCTGCCGCAAGGTGCAGCATTAATATGGTCAAGACGAAGTATCAAGGCGAGGCTATAGAAATAGCGGAGAAAATCGATATAGATGCTTATGACATGATCGTCTCATGTTCCGGCGATGGTTTGGCATATGAAGTATTCAATGGACTAGGTAAGCGGCCAGACGCGAAGCGGGCTCTCGGAAGAATTGCCGTAGTCCATGTTCCCTGTGGATCTGGAAATGCCATGAGCTGTAACCTGAACGGAACGGATAGTACGAGCTTAGCTGCTCTCGCTATTGTTAAGGGAATCAAGACGCCGGTTGATCTGATTTCGGTCACTCAGGGGAATACGCGAACCCTGTCCTTCCTCTCACAGTCTGTTGGGATTGTTGCAGAGACTGATCTGGGCACTGAGAACTTGCGCTGGCTTGGTCCGGCACGGTTCACTTATGGTTTTCTAGTGAGACTGCTGGGAAAGACAGTTTACCCCTGCGATATAGCAATCAAATGTGCGATCGAGGACAAACCAAGTATTAGGGAACACTATCGTAAGGAGCTGGATAATCATGAGCCTGCCAGTGAACGCCGGGGCCACAGGGCCCTCTCAGAAATCGAAGACGATGCTTCAGCCAGCAGTGGTAGCGAGGAAGGCCTACCTCCATTGCGCTATGGTACGATCAATGATAAGTTGCCCAAAGGCTGGGAAATGGTCCCTTATGACAATCTTGGAAATTTCTACTGCGGCAATATGGGATATATGGCAGCGGACTCTAATTTCTTCCCGGCAGCATTACCAAACGATGGATTCATGGATCTCATAACAGTAGACGGCAACATCAGCCGTCTCAAATCGATACAACTTCTTCTATCTATCGAGAAAGGCACATTCTTTGACATGCCTGAAGTGCACTACCGGAAAATCCTTGGATATCGTATCATACCGAAAAGCGAGGGTGATGGTTATATCAGCATTGACGGCGAACGGGTCCCATTTCAACCATTTCAAGCGGAAATTCATCGAGGATTGGGTACGATGTTGTCGAAAAGCGGACATATATACGAAGCTCCTGGGCCTCTATAGATCGATTCCAAACGATGTAAGGCGTTCCAAACGGGTTGCAACAAACTCCTGGCATCATGATACCCAGATTTCTAATTCTACGGAGTCCGATTATTGTAAAGACAAGGGTTTATTGATTGTTGTTCTATATAGCAAGAAAGTACATGTTCTCTGCACCCTTAACACCTTGCCAAATGCATCATGACAGTGCCTAATTCGTGAATTCAATCTTCAATCCCGCCCCATTCTCCATCCTCCACTTTTTTCTCCTGGACCACTTTCTCATTTCCCGGTAAGCGCTCATCTTCCAAAGCCTCCCGACACTTCCGCCTTACATCCTTCGTCGGGCTCTCCTTTCCCAGCTTCCGCAACGGCTCCAAGAGCTCCTCTAGCGGAACGCCCTTGCCCCCATCCTTCAGCGCACTCACTCGTTCCAGCTCATCAACATAAACATCGATAACATGATACCTCAACCCATTAGGCAACCTTGCATCTCTCACCTCAAGCGGCACTTCCTCCAACACCACCAACAACTCCCCCACCGTCTCCCCTTCCCACCCTTGGCTTTCCATAAGCGCAAACATAGCCCCAATATACCGCCTCACCAAGAGCAAAAACTTCTCCATCCTCAACACATCAATATTCGTCCATTCCCTCGCCATCGTCTGCCAGAATGCGCGCAGGAACGGTACTCGTGAGGAAGGCGGGAGGAGGGCCAGGAGGGACGCGAGGTCGGCGCATAAGGAGGCTTGCGGCTTGGGGCGGTCGCACATCCAGAGGCTGTAGAAGAGGCCCTTCCAGATTTTCAGGAAGTCGAGGGGCGTTAGGGAGTAGTGCCGGTTGGAGAGGTAGGTGCGGAGAGAGAGGAGAGCGGCGTCGCGGGTTGGGCGGTCTGGTGGGGGGATGTCAATAATGATACTGAAGACGAGGGGGGATTTCTGCATGAGGAGAGGGAGTAAGGGGTACCATTGGCTGCAAGCTGCTTCACGAAAGGCGTCTGTTGGATGTCGGAGGCCATAGTGGCGCCGTGAGTTGATGTGTTAGTCGAACTGATAAGGCTACGAAATTTCATACTTGAGAAAATTGCTGATGGAATAACCTTAGCGGCGGGTAGCTCAGGTTGGTCTGAGCTCATTTTCTGGGGATTGACACGCCGGAATGACAAGGTTGCTCGGTCGGGTTTTATTACTGAAATAATAGGCTATAGGTCTTGGTTTACATAAAATCGAGTGAGATCGAGATGATACTCATCTTACTAAGTCGAGCAAGGTGCTACTTCTAAAATGTCTCCGGATTTCTAACCGTGCTATAGATATTGTCAGGGATGTTATGGTAGAGAATAAACAGGTACTCGGTAGGCATTTAGAATCTACGCTGGCGGCGGATATGTTCTTAATGATACATCCAAGTCCCCAGCCACGGGTTCCTTTAAATTGACGAGAAGTAAGGGTTTAAATTGTAACGTGCAGTGCCTGTTGAGGGTCGGAGCCAGATGTAGCCGCTGTTTGAAAAGCATGAACGCCCATCTGCCAAACTGCAATAGTGCGCCGACAGAGCACATCATCTTCACCTTTTCAGTCGCCCAACCGATCCTATATCTCTTCCACCACCTCGAATTCTCCACCATTGAACTTGCAAAGCTTATCGTCGATAAGACAACTGCAACAACAGCCAGCAAGGCTGACCAGCCTCGTTCTCGCTTACGATAAGGTAGCCGAGCTCACATTTCGTATAAAGCGGCGATCGACCGTTAGCATTCGAACATGGAGGAGCAGCAAGAACACCACCGCTTGTATCATGGCACTTTGGAGGTGAGCAGCGCCAGTTACATTCTCATTCAACCTTACATGCGTTTTGGAGACCCACTAATGCTTCATTAGCCTCGTTATGAATTAGATTTGCCAGTCAACGCGATCCGCCGTCGAACTCTCACGTCGAGCGCGTCGAGCGCGTCGAGCTCCACCAAGCACTACTTCAAAAATCGACGTTCAAGGGCTGGCCCGATCTCAAAAGAGCAGCTCGAGAAGGAACAGAAAAGTTGTCACTGGTGTCAATTGGCAAAGTTCTCGACTCATGACACATATCCAATTGGGATCGTGAATGATGTGAACGATGAAACGCTCCCGGTGGATTTCGAATTTATCGAGCATTCTATACTGTGCAAGGGCGTCACGCCTGCAGAGGAAGGCTTCAGAAGTGGCTGTGAATGTCAGCGTGATGGCCGCTGCATGCTGATAAGCTGTGAGTGTCTACAAGACATGGATTTCCATGGCAGGAAGCCGGGCCCACGGACCCTGGTCTACGCATACAACCCAGGAGGCCGGAACAAGGATTGCTTGAGATACGAGATTCTGAACTCTCGAGATCCGATCTATGAGTGTCACGAAAAATGCAAGTGCAGCCTCGATTGTAATAATAGGGTGGTAGAACGAGGCAGAAAGGTTCCTTTGGAAATTTTCCGCACTTCTGATGGTCGTGGTTGGGGTATGTTAGAAGGCATATTTTCTATTCAATCAATTCCTAACATCGATAGGTGTTCGTTCCACGGTCGATATATACCAAGGCCAGTTCATCGACAAATATATCGGTGAAATCATTACTCCCGAGGAGGCTAATCGTCGTCGCAAAGCCTCAGACATTGCCGAAAGAAAAGACGTTTACCTCTTCGCTCTAGACAAGTTCTCGAATCCCGAAAGTATGGATCCTCGTCTGGCTGGTGCACCGTACGAAGTGGACGGCGAATTCAAATCTGGCCCTACAAGATTCATCAATCATTCCTGCGACCCCAATATGCGGATCTTTGCGAGAGTCGGCGATCACGCCGACAAGCACATTCATGATCTGGCACTATTTGCAATTACGGATATACGTGCGGGCGAGGAATTGACCTTTGACTATATCGATGGAAAGGAAGAGGGTATAGATTGGGAACGGCTGGACTCAGAACTGCGGGGTGATATGGTAAGATGCCTTTGTGGCTCCGAAAACTGTCGTGGATTCCTGTGGTAGTTATCTGGGTTTCATGTTGAGCATCTCGTATTTATGCTCGGCGTCGGCGTCGGCGTGAACTACTTGAGGCATTTTCGGAGGATTTGCATCTACGGTCAATCAAGAGGGACACGATGGCAACGTCTGAGATAGTGGCGTAGCGAAAGGTCAGGCGTTTATTACGTTGTACTATGTGTGCGTTGTCTTGTAAGCTGCCACATCAAGTCTTATCATATAGAAAAGTACGTCGAATGATTAGCATATCATTGACATGCTATGCTCAATTGAACCAAGTATGAAAAGCACCCCAGGCACGTGGTGCTACTCTGTGCTACTCTTTCCTTCTATAAAGGTCGTCATTTGCATATGCGTTATTTTATATGATGTCCTCAGGCTGAATATGTTCGAGCGAGAAAGATATTATTGATGCCAAGAACTACAACAAGACCCATGGGAAATACAAATATGAATGCGTGGACTGATCGTCGCTAGCTTCAAACCCTGGTACATTGATTTGGAACGAAGCACTCGTCACTCGTCCCTTCGATATTTGCCCTCATTCTGCTCAACGCTACACTCATTCTTCCTTCACGAATGCTGCCACTCTCGTTGAACATCCATATTTTAGTATGACAGCGGTCTTGTCGTTGTTCTAATATATCTCTTGCCATCTTCAGCCGCCGTTTCATCTCGACGTCATACTCACCAGGATCACTCATTATCAGCGAGAGCCGTCATTCCAAGTCACAACAAAGGATATTAAATCGACCACCGCATGGTCAGTCATGGTACACTACATAATTCTCCTTCAGACTACTCAATGCCACCTGTTCAATGCTGAGCATCCACTGACGCTCCTCGCAGGGCTGCTGCGCATCCGTCCCCTCCTCGCCCTCCTCGCCCTACCCCACCGCAGCCACAACCTCCTCCTCACGAGCGATTAACACCTCGCAACCTGCCTCACACACCGCACTCCCACGGCCCTCCACAACCCACACCAACAACTCCTCTCAGGCCCAACACCCGCCCGCGCTCCGAGAACGCTTCAACCGCCCCCTTCGCCCGCACGTCTGGACCAGCAAGTCTCGGCGATGGACGAGACGTACGCTTGACAGAGAGCGGGAGGAGTTCTTCGACACGCGCGTTACGGGCAGGCCTGAGATATGGATGGCGCTGAAGGCGGCGTTGGAGGTGTTGTGGGCGGGCGACGATGGCGACGACGTCGACGACGACGACGAGGGGGGTATTGCGACGGCGCAGACGATTTTGGAGGCTGTTGATGTGACGCTGCCGACGGGGGATTTGGCTAATGGCGTGTATGATGCTTTTGGTGCCTTGTATAGTCTACCTGAGTGGGTGGTCTCGGATCCAATAAACTTGGTAGCGGATGAGGATGATGATGTGGAGGACGGACTGGTGAAAGGTACTCCAGAGGTGGTAGAGGATGAAGAGGAGGCCACAAAGAGGAGAGAGGAGAAGGGGAAGGCTGTTCTAGCGGCTGCGGATGTTATTGCTGTAACGGCGAGGTTAAGTGATAGGGGTGGAGCAGATGTAACCGTCCATGTTGGCAAAACAGACTCGGTACGGCTATTAACAAAGAGGATATTCGAAGAGTCTGGCGTAAGTGCCCTCTTATTTCTTAATCTTTTATCACATATTTGATTCTTAACAGGAATCTAACGTCACCTAATCACAGCTCCCGCCATCAAAACGAATCAAGATCGTATACATGGGCAGAATGCTCAAAGAAAACGAATCTCTCCTCGCGCAAGGTTGGAAGGATGATCACATCATCAATGCATTGGTGTTTGACTGATCCATTCCCTCGAGCAATTCTCCTCTTAATTCTTCTCTTCGACTTGTGTTCATAGCGCACATACTATCATTCTGTTCGGCATCAGGATTGCCCTGTGCGGATATTGCAACAGCGGGTGGGCGGGTACATTGAATAACGGGTTTGGCAGCTATGGTGAGCGGCGTTGGGATACCCTTCCTCTGCATGCACTGCATTTGTGCTGGTATCAATCAATCAATCTATCTATCTATCTATCTTGCTGGAATCGAGCGGATTCGAACTAACATCTTCTTGTCATCATATGATCGAATAGTGGATTAAGTCTATTCTATCTGTCTATATATTGACAAACATAGATGGGCTACTTAATAGTAATGTATGTGAGGCCTCACATCCTAAATTTTCTGCTCTTTGATTGCTTTTAGCATGGCAGAATGTTTTTTCAGTGATGATTCGAGCTGCTCAAGAAGTGGTGGAAATATAGGCCGGCGGTAGGAGACTGACTGTAGGTTGCGTCCAAAAGCCTTCAGGGCTGTTGGCAGTCTCATTGCCGCCTTGAACAAGGACATTTCCACCGCATCCAAGGTGCATATTTGTTGATATCTTTGCCAACGATCACACTGCGTAGCAAGAATCTAAAATACCCCTGACGCTTCTGCTCATTTAGGCCTAAATATGTTCCCAACTTCGCGCCTCTGCAATCTACTCCTAAAGATGATCACTCCCGTTGTCGCGTCAACTCGCGTTGCAGAATTCGCACAATTGAACGTGATTGTGTCATCAGAGATATCCGTGCCGCAGATTGGGGCCTAGTGACCTAGTATCGGTGCCTCAAGGTCCCGAGTTATCCTCGATGTCCTATGTCTGAGCCTCAGGGTCATAATCAATCCCATCTTCAGATAGAACACTATCAAGTCCTAAATTTTCGACTCTGGACATGGCATTTCCTTAAGTCGGCACTTCTTCGCTCAAAATATCTGGAGAGTTTCCACGGAGAGGAATATGTATGAAATACCGAACGTTCAAACTTGTCCCAACATGTCTTTTGGTCCAAATCCCCCCTCCCCTTCCAATATATCTAATCCAGTCTGAAAGGCCACCAGACATACAACAAAAGCTATAAACCCTCTGAGCAGAAAAATCGAACCCAAGTACGCAGATCCTCCGATCCCATATCCCAAGCAACCAACCGCTTCCCATACCAAAATCCAACGTTACACGAGAAACTTTTCTCCCCTCCAACTCAGGCACCCACCCCTCTCACTTAATTTACTTATATATAACTCTAAATAAGCAGATTGTTTACATACAGGTGTATAGTGCGGTGGCAGGATGGTTAGAATAACTTCCTCGGGACAATCTGCATCGTAGTCTAGGATTAAGGAGGGAGGCGTGAGGATTAGATGGGCACGCCAGCGCGAACGGACACGGCAGACAAAACATCACGAATTCGGCTACGGCGGATATACGATGCGAAGAATAAAATTGAGCAAAAGTAAACCCATTGAGGAGGGCTTTTTGGCTGGCCTCCTACCAGGAAGGTTAGTATCTTTGGCTGTATTGATTTTCTATTTCCTATCGTCTCCGTTTTCTCTTATTATTTTGTGAGTCTATTTAAGTTTCAAAGCCTACGTTGGATATTTTCAGCTTGAGCAGCTATGAGAATTTGAGATTTGCAAAGCTGTCTTAGTTCTTATTCCTACAACAATCTTACGAAGTGCTTAGTCTTACTAATTGGCCCTGGAGACAAAAATATCCAACCGTGGCCAACAGCAGTAGAGGTAAGACAGTACAATAGCTACTGGCGGAAACGGCAAGAAGATAGGAGTAGCAAGAGGAGTGGGGCTGAAGGAGTTGAGATATCAGCAAGAACAGAGAGAACGACGCTGCAACATCACTGTAACTATCCAGCTGATTTGGCATTTTAGGAGCCTCTAAGACTCTAGAATTATCCCTGCGAAGTCTGCCTGTGGGTCTTCCGCATTTTGGTCAGAATGTTAAATTCTGAGGACCTGATTCTCTCTAAGTACTGCTGTACACAGAACATGAATGCTACACAGCAACCGCTCGGGAGGCACCGGCAGTAAGTTTCAAAAACTTGTATCGATCTGTGAAGCGAGTGAGTCCTCTTAGGGCTAGGCATTCCCTCACATTTGCTCACAGCCCCTCATAGCCCCTTGCCGCCAGTCAGCACGCCCCCGACGTGAACACCCTCCCATTTACTAATATGGAGAGCCTGAAATGGACGTTCCAGCTCTCTTAATAGGTCGCCTGGTATCTCTGGAGGACGAGTGTCGTTTAGTAGCACCGCACACATATCGATAACTGTGATTTCAAGTCAGAGGATATGTGCAAAGGTTATAAGATTGTCTTTTGCGGTATAATTTGAACTAATGTCGAGTACAAAAATTTCAAATAGAGCAGAGCCATCTTCTTTCCTCAAAGTCTACGCCCTTCTTGATAGACGGTCTTCAAGATACTCTAATGATCTATATCTTTAATATAGTTAGTAAGCGACATCACGTTTCAAGAACAATTTGAGTGAGAGAACAATGAACACATAATATCAGTTCTCCAAGGTGAAATATATGTTTCGTCAACGGATGATCTGAAAGAACACAGCGAATATTTGGATTTCATCACAAAAAAGTGGCGGGTTGGGTTATGAAGAGAGTGCACAAACTCACCTAGTTTAGCAAATGCGCCTACTGGAAAACCACAAGTGAGATCCTACGATTTGTGTCAGAAACTGTCTTGTCCATTGTCGCAAAGGTGACTGTGAGCAGAGAAATAAAGGCATCTATCAGGCTATTTTACAGCGTTAACATAGCGGTATTTCAGCAACAGCACGAGAAAAGACTACCTCATTAAATCAGATTTTTATATAGTTCGTTCATAGCCGGACAAAATCCGGTTCAAACAGTGTGAATAGGTATCATCATTTGATGCAGTGCTCGCTGATCAGACGCTGAAAATGAGATACACAATACCTTCACAAATGTTAGCAGATTGGCCAATCGAAGAGCAGAGTATCACAGAGAGGATCGTGTAGTGAGATATCAGCTGACGAGTTCTCAACAATCACTTCCTGCAGCCTAACCCCACAAGGGTTGTAAAGCCTTGTTTTTGATGAGACTAGGAGCAGGAGTGCACAGTCTGTCCGCCCGTTCGTTCAAAGTTCGTCATGTGGAATATGTGTGAAGAGGTGTTTGGGGTTGTATGGTACCTGTATGCCATTGAGCTTGTTAGCAAAAATTTACACTAGTTAATGCACGTATTTGAGTAGAGAAGAGAGAGGTCAGACAAGGCTGAAACTAATTGAGACTGAATCGACATGATGTATTCAGAATGAGGAATTCCTTTTGTTGTCATTTGGTCATCATACTATTGTGCAGTTGCGGATAAAGAGATTAGAAGAACGTACCTTTTTACGATGATTACATTGACTGAAAAGCTGCTGAGCAGAAATTCTAGTATAAATGTCAGCAAAGTGTTGGATAGATGTGCTGGTCAATCGGCTTGAAAGTGATGATGCTCACAGATCAGAAAATCTATATAATTGAAATCCCCATAGTTATATAAGAGTTGGATTGTTCGTTAATATACTCTCATCATCGAAGAGAGAAGCAAGGAGAGAGGGAAAAAAGGAGTAGTGACTCACCAACATAGCACTGTTATCACCAGAGGACGGCCATAGGAATGAAAAGTAGTCTATCGAAAGTGAAGGTGAAAGCTTAAGATTTTCGCTGAGCTTTTGTGATCTCCTAGCGCCCTTTTGGTCTTAGCGGTTCGGGGCGGAATCCCTCCGCAGAATGACAGGTGCACGTGACCCTCGCGGGTGGCGAAGGTTTACGCCCTGCCATATCCACTCTTCTTCCCTAACTCCCCACATTTAGCAGAAACAGTGAGTGAGCCTCACGAATTCAGCAACCATGGCACCGTCCAGCGGAGTCTGGGCTCCTATAGCCATGAGGATCTTGAGGTAAATGCTCTGTATACGAACAATAACTTCAATCACTAATATTCACCTAGGAATACCTTCAAGAGAACCGCAGACCTCGTCAAGGCTCGCATCGCAGATGTGTCCCGCCCATTAAGTAGCGAATTAAATCCAGTACTCGTACGAAACAGTCCGAGACACCCGATCCATCCAGCTGCATTGCTACGTCAGAGCAAAGGAAGATGGTATACGACTCACAGCACTGTCAATGCAGCTCTTCGACGATTCATGAGCACCGGCCCGTCCGGTGCCGTCAGATATGATCGATCAGCCTTCCCCAAGTCTTCAATCGGCAACGCTGTTAACCGTCTTACAACTCGAGCCCCCTTTGCCTCTACTCTTCGACCAAACCTAACCGGTGGAGCTCTACCAAGAACTGCAGGTGGATACACTATAGGTGGCGGGCATACTGGTGGAGCTCGTTACTTCTCACACACTCCAGCTGCTCCGGCACAAGTTGTAAACAACGTGTCTGCTGCTGTAAGAGCATTCTGGCTATCTGGCCACAAGGCTCAATTCGATGGCATGACACCAAACGGAAACAAGAGATATCGCGCCATTACAAGCCTGCAAGAGGAGATCGGCCGAAAGATGCAATCAATGTCCAAGCTTGCCCCCGGCTCGTTCATTGACTTTCGGGTGAACCCCACGATTACCGCTCTAAGTCCACTCGGTGCCGCTTTTCCATTTGCCTCTGCCATGAAGCAGGAACCTCCTACGCTGAACACAGAAGGTTTCTTGGATGTTCTCTCAGTGGACTTCGCTCGAGCTCTTAAGGAGTTATCCGCAGTCATGAACGACCTAAAACGCCTTTCTCTCCTCGGTGACCTTCCTATCACTCTTGAGAACCAGTCCACTTTACGCGTACGCTTCCCAGGCTGTGACGCTGAGACCGTCGAACGACTATGCAATGAAGTTGGAGTCAAAAGGGGTACTATCCACCAAGATCCAGACTTCGACGCTAAATACGGTGGGCACATGGCTTTGATGTTCCCGTTTGCAAGCACTTCAGTGCACACACTCTCATCGCCTGGTGGCTCGCTCCGCTCGGAGATAGGGCATGACTTAGAGAATTTCAATGATCTGGAGGATAATCCATGGCTTTCGTCTCCAGAGGGATACGAGACCATGGAAGATTTCAGCGAAACCGAGTCAATGTACTTCAAAAGCCCGGGCGACCCACCAGA
>Ga0335075_10006984_pt1 | contig 17415 bp, 21 predicted proteins | sample Lox_Sample_24_FD_206723 | JGI IMG/M metagenome (GOLD analysis project Ga0335075, IMG submission 206723) | Soil microbial communities from Loxahatchee National Wildlife Refuge, Florida, United States - Lox_Sample_2.4 | ecosystem: Environmental > Terrestrial > Soil > Wetlands | place: USA...
GTGCCGCCGACCGGGTTCCGGCGAAGGTGTACCCCTTGCCTGAGTAGGAGGCGTACCACCCACCTGCCGTCAGAAGGCTTCCGAAGAAAGCGATAACAACACCCACAAGGACGATGGTGAGTTCGCTCTCTAACACCCCTTTTGGATCCTCACGCAGCCGTTCCCGGAGGCTCTGTGAAGAACCATGCTTTCTCGACGATCGCCGAGAGGCATCGGGACCGCTCTGCGCACGCCTATGGGTGTCACTCAAAGCATGTTCGTGGCCCGGTCGCTTAGTGGTCATTAGGTCCACACACAACACGTCGGCTCATGATGACGTGACTCCCACGATCGCAGCGTCCCACCCTCCCGCTGATCTGAGGAACTAACTCTTACCGTCGCCATCAGGACTGGGAACACTGACATAGAGACGCTGGGGCCCATCGGGCGGAGGCACCGCGAGTCGAGTGGCATGGCACGACACGACACGACCAGTCGCCTCACCCTGATCGAGCAATGGCAGGAATGGGCCGGCGTCAGCCGACTCAATGACACCAAGGCGGATCGGTTCAGACGACGAGGGTGAGTCCCACACCTCGATCACTCCATCGTCACCTCTGCGTAGCTGGACTTCTAGGGTGGCCAAACTTCGAGAGGAGAACCCCCAGGGGTGGTGAAGCGTCGCCAGTTGGGGATCCACGCCGGCGTCCAATAGCACCGGCGCAGCGTCGTGACCCTTTCGGGCCCTGAGATGGTTTTCAGCCACCTCGTCAACGTCCCCGCTGCGGAATGTCTTGACGAGGTGTGAGACCCACCTCTTCCCACCGACTAAGACATCGGCGGTCGTGCGCAGCTGCTCAAGCTGGCTCGGGGGGTTCATCGCAGCCTCTATGAGGATGTGCCGTTGGGGGAGATCGGGCGTCGGGATGCCTTCGTGCATCCAGATCTCATCAATCAGGCGGTCGACATCCGTTGCACTAAGACCCCGAGCACGTCGCCGCAGCTCGGCTTTGGCTCTCGCCTTGCGACGGCTCTCTTGGAAGACCGATTCTGAGCTTCGGAGCGATTTCGGGATTCGAAGCGACGGCTTGAAGTCTCGAACCTGCCCGGTCTGGATCGCGAGGACGACGTAATTCATCATCTGCGACCTGCCCATGTTCCGTCGCAACTTCCGGCGGTCGATCGACAGAGCGCTGCCCCCTGCCCCTGCCACGGTGCTCCAAGCGTCACGCCACCCTTCGGAGCGTTCAAGGATCTCAGGTACCTCAGCACTGAATTCGATGGCCCCCTCGATTACGTCGCGCTCGGGGGCATCTTGCTCGTACTTCGCCAGTTCAGCCTTCAATTCCGTATGGGTCCGCCCACAGAATGCCTCGATCTCTCGACGCAAGATGTCCCATTCTGGAGCGCCGGACAGTTGCTGTGGAGCACAGGAGTCAGGCGTCACGAAACCATCGTATCTACGACAGGTAAGGGTGCTTGAGCGTCATTCGTCCAACAGCGGAAGTCGAAGAGCGGAAGTCGAGGAGAAGAGGATCTGGGCAGGGGCGGGGGCGACCTCTGTAACACAGCACCCGCAAACTGCATCAAGTGAGATCTGCCACGATCATCATCATGACGAAGGGATCGAGCGGGGACTCGACGAATCCGTAGTGGCCGTAGAAGGTCCGTGCTTCTTCGTCCTTCGCGTGGATCAGCAGCACGCGCACCCCGACCGAGCCGGCGACCTCGAGCGCCTTCAGCATGAAGTATTTCAGCAAGGCCGCGCCGAGGCCCTTCCCCTTGTGCCGCTGATCTACCGCCATGCGTGCCAACAGGATCGCTGGGATCTGCTCGGGCTGGTTGCGTCGAGCGCGGGGTGGTGCAGCAGCACGGAGGACCGACGCCGTCGACGACGCGTAATAGGCGACGACTTCTGGCGAGCCTTCTTCGGCTACTACCCAGGTCCGGGTCGCACCCGACGCCTGATTTGCAAGTGCTCGCCGTACCAGCCACTCGTCAAGGGCGGACTTCCCACAGTTGAAGCCCTCCAGCACGTGATCGCCGGTCAAGAGCACCGGACCGGCGTACGTCATCAGCTCGGATGTTCGAGAACCGACGGGTTCGACAACAGCTTCGCCATGGCATCCGGGAGCGCTGGCGGCTGGGACAACAGCGCTTGGAGTTCATCCCACGCCGAGTCGTCAGCGACGAAGACACGCCGATCAGCGAGTTCGATCTCGGCCGCCTCGACGGCGTGTCGGACGACGAAGTCGTTGGCTGATTCGCCGCGCGCGTCTGCCGCCCGCCGGAGGACGGTGTCCTGTTCGGGGGTCAGTCGCAGGCTCAGTCGCTCTGTCTTCGATGCCATGTGAGCATTGTACGCCAAATGACGTACAGAAGGAACCCCGGCAACGCAGGGCCGGTCAAGGCCGGCGCAGCCGCCCAGCGGGGAAGCCTTGACGGGCCCGGGCAGGCGATCGAGACAATGGAAAGGGCCGCCTGACCAGGGCGGCCTGACTGCGACGCTCTCACAGGCAGCCGGTTTTCCGGATCGTTGTCGCAGCGCTGCGACAAGCTTGCCGGCATGACCGACGAGCCAGACTTCCGGGCCGACAAGAGCGAGAGCGTCGAGGGTGGGGGTAGGGCCGCCGGCCGCCTGCGCGCCTACCTCGACACTCTCAACGAGGAAACCTTGGCCGAAGCCTTCCCGATGCAGGCGCTCGAACCCGAGGAGAACTATGACGACCTCGTCCGCGACGACATCGCCGCCGACGCCGTGGAGCAGTCGGAGCTGATCGGCTTCTGGGTGACCTGGCACATGGCCGGTGGTTTCGCCGCCCTCGAGGCGGGCGGTTGGCACCGGGCCACCCTCTTTCGCAAGATCCGTCGCTTCCGCACCCGCTACGGCGCCCACCCCGACGAGTTCATGTTCCCCTTCATCCGGCTCGACCCCGAGAAGGGCTGGGCGGCCAACATCGCGGCCCGCATCGAGAACCGCCCGCCCGGCTTCTTCCACTGATCGCCCGCCATGGCCTCGCCTGCGCCGACCTCCCAACAGCTAGTCGCAAATCCGCTACTTGGTGGATTGCAGGAACTCGCTTCAGGTGTCGATGCCCTCTACTTGTCCGCTCGGCCCGTGCTGCCGGCGCACTTCGTGGCTCGCCTCGGGGACGCGCGGGCCTGGGCCGGGGACCTGCGCCGCTCCGCACCGTGCCAGATCGGCGAGCTGTGGTTCGGTGCGACCCCCCACGGGTGGGGCAAGTACCGCTTCTGCCTCGACCACCCGATCGCCCGCCTCGGCTTCTCGGAGAGCCGGCACCTGCCGAGCGTGCGCATCCAGCCCCGCTCCGAGTTCCTCCACGCCGCCGGGCCCGAAGGGGTAGTCGCCGCGTTGCGCGAGCTGCTCGAGCCCGAACTCGGTCCGCTCCGCTTCTCCGTCAGTCGCCTGGACCTCTTCGTCGACGTGCAGGGGTGGTCACTCGCATTTGGCGACGCGCACCGCTTCGTCTGTCGGGCCGACGCTCGGCGAACCTACGAGGTCGGCGGGAAACTCACCGGCTTCCAGTTCGGCAGTCGCAAGTCAAAGGGGATCTGCGCGCGCATCTACGACAAGAGCGCCGAGGTCGAGACCAAAGGCACGACCTGGTGGCACGACGTGTGGGGCGAGCGCTACGTCGAGGGCCGTCGGGCCCTCCGCGTCGAGTTCGAGCTCCAGCGCCAGGCCCTCACCGAGTTCGGCATCGACACGCCGGGCCAGTCGCTCGAGGCGTTGGGTGATCTCTGGCGCTACGCCACCGAAGAGTGGCTCACCTACCGGTCCCCCACATCCGATCGCACCCGGGCCCGTTGGCCGGTGGCGCCGGAGTGGCAGTGCGTGCAGCGCGCATCCCTTCGGCACCGGGCGGTCGGACTGGCCCGGCTGCGCGAGAGCAGGCGCCGGAGCTCGATCACTCGCCTCCTGCCCGGCCTCAACGGCTACCTGGTGTCGCTGGCCGCACTGCTGGGCGTCGAGGACATCGACGACACGCTCTGCGCTGTCGGCCATCATCTGCATAGCTACGAAGTCGTCAGCCGAGTTCCCTTCGCCGAACGGGTGGTCCGGCGCCGAGCAGAGATCGAACTCCGATGACCGGCGAGGGACCCGACTACCAGCGGGTTGCGGCCGTACTGGTGCGCATCGGCGTGCGACTGGTGAGCGAAGGCGATCAACGAAACGCGCCAGGACAGGAGGAGAGCACGGATGCTGACGGTGGCCTACTGCAGGGTGTCGACCGAAGAACAGGCGGCGGAGGGCTTCTCGATCGACGGGCAGGCTGACAAGCTCAGGGTCTACGCGGAGTTGCACGATCTCGGCGACGTCACCGTCATCGCCGACCCTGGGCGCTCGGGTAAGGACCTCGACCGTCCCGGGCTGCAACAGGTCCTCGCCATGATCGATCAGGGCCATGTGTCGAACGTGCTGACGTGGCGGCTCGACCGGCTGTCGCGCAACCTCGGTGACCTCATCATGTTGGCCGACCGCTTCGGACAGGCTGGCGTTGCGCTGCACAGCTTCACCGAGAAGATCGACCTGTCGTCGGCGACCGGCCGGATGTTCTACAACATCCTCGGCTCCTTCGCTCAGTTCTACAGGGAGCAGCTGGCCGAGAACGTCCGCATGGGCATGCAGCAAGCCGTGCGCCAAGGCAAGTGGGTCAACCGTCCCAAGACCGGGTACGACCTCGTCGGCGGCGAGCTGGTCCCGAACGACATGGCGACCGTCGTCCGCCGCATATTCACCATGCGGGGTGAAGGAGTCAGTCAGGGAAGGATTGCCGAGGCGACCGGCGTCAAGTACTCCACCGTGCTCGCGATCCTCCACTCGCGAATCTATCTGGGCGAGGTCCAGATGAACGGTGAGTGGTTCCCCGGACGACACGAGGCGATCATCACACCGGAGCTCTTCGCCGCCGCCCACCGAGGGCGCATCAAGGGTCGCCACAAGGGCACCGACCTCTTGAGCGGCAAGGTGCGCTGTGGCCTGTGCCGGCGCCTGATGGCCATCGACCAGAACGGGCAGGGCAACCGGCACTACCGCTGCCGACACCGCGGCGAGGGGTGCGCGCAGCCCCGCCGCACGAACGTCGGACTGTTGCGGGCGGCCGTCCTTGGACTCCGTCTCATCGGCGATGACGCAGAGCTCCAGGCCGCCGTCCGCCGGGAGCTCGACCGTGCCCGAACGCCGGCCGACAAGGCCGGCGGAGGGCGAGAAGGTCGGCGATCCCGTCACAGTGTCGAGGACCTCGAGGCCCAGCGGCGCAAGGTGCTGCGGCTGTTCTACGACGACCGCATCGGCGCCGATCTGTTCGCCGAGGAAGAGGCGCGCTTGAACGCGGCCATCGGTGCCGCCCGTGCTGAGAGTGACGCAGTCGCAAAGGAACTGGAGCGATCGGACGACCTTGTCCGGCGCTTCGACGAGGTGGCGGCACAGCTCGCCGCGCTCGACGTCGAGCGCGTGTGGAACGCCGCGACGGAGGTCGAACGACGCGTGCTCATCGACGAGTTCCTCGACGAAATTTTGGTGTTACCCGATTACTTGGACATAACTGTGCACGGATCGCCTCCACTGCACGTCCACTACCAGGAGGTTGGACTCAAGGAGTCGGAGTTCAGTGGTGTCGGAGGTCCGAGTCGCCTGCTTCGTACACCGGCCCGTCTCAAGGGGAAACTGCAGCTCAAGGCCGCCTAGTAGACCCCCTGCGGGGGCTCGATCCCTGTCGCACCGTTCCCCAGGTAGCCACGGATGTAGGCGTCGACCTGCGCAACGTCGGCGTCAGTTCCGTGGGGGTTCACCACAAGCTTGCCCTCCATGGTGGTCCACTCCAATGCCTCGTGGGCTGCCCGCCCGGCGATGGAGCACGCCATCATCCTGACGACCTCCCTCGTGGACGTGTTGAGCAGATGGTCGAGTGTGGGGAAGAAGATGGCCGCCTGGACGCCCCCGTCGCCGTGAGGGTCCTCGGGATGCCACGCGCTCGCTGCCGTGTAGTTGAAGATGATCTGCCACTGGGTTGAGGGCTCCGGCGGGGGGAGATTGTTCCGGCGGCAGAGGTCGGCCACCTCGTCGGGACCGAGAAGGTGCGGTCCGTCCCAGCCCTCGGGTGGCTTGAAGTTCGCCTCAATGGGAGTCCATTTGTTCTCGAGGAGCTGCAGCTTGAAGTCCGTGACGCTCATGTCAGGCCACCGACTCCTTCTTGGTCCCGAGACGCCCAGCCAAACCGCGCTTCATGGCCGTCATGATGTGCCACCGGTGCGAGACAATTGCCGCGGTCAGGCCGTCCTCCGAGAGCGCGGTGCTGTAGACGCTCGGACCCCACTTGTCGTTGTGGGCCATCGGGCGCAGGACGACGACCGCCTCGGAGAGAGCTTGCTCGAACCACCGCTTCACCTCATCCTCAACGATGGAGCGGAGGGTGGCCTCGTCCATCTCACTGGCAGCGCGCTGGCGCGCCTCCCCCACGCCCCACTCCACGAGGTCGAGGAAGTAGCCGAATGTGGGGTTGGCGGTGACGACGTGGCGCGGAGGGTTGTAGGTGGCGGCGCGACCCGCCTGGACAGCGGAGCCGGACTGGTCCCACACAATCCTCGGAGCCGGGTCGGAGTCGATCTGTTCGCCACGCATGCGGCGCTCACGTTCCTCGCGTGCGCGGCGAAGGTAATCGCCGCCGATCCGCCCGGCGGCATCCTCTGCGCGCCCACGCCCGGTCTCCTCCTGTGAGGCGCCGTCCGACATCAGCCGCCCCTGGCTCCCGCCGGGCTCAGGGTCGTAGAAGTCGATCTTGCCGTGCTTGGAGCGGCGGAAACGCGCCTCGTCCAGCGCCTCCTCGACCTCTTTGAGATTCTTCCGGATCGCCTTGCGGTGGTCACCGTGCTCGGCCGTGACCTGACCGGCCATGAAGTGCTCCAACTCCGGAGGCATCTTGTCAATGAAGGCGGCCCCCACGGCCGAGTAGTCGATCGGCCTGTTTCCGTTCAAGATCAGGTCCGTCCGCGGGGTGTTGGCCTTCAGTACGTCGTGCGGCTCCACGTAGATGACGATGCGGCTGAATCCCGCGTAAATACCGAAGTCCTTCAACGCCGACGTCCGAGCACCCTTGGACCTGGTGTCGTACAGCTCGCCCTGGTACAACGCCGCCACGTGGCCGCTGTTGTTCCATGTCTTGCCGCCCTTGGTGATGTCTTCCGACAGCAGCCACCAGTGCACCGTTGCCTTCGCCTCCGGCAGGTCGACAACGTCGTGGCTCTCGGAGTGCCGGTCGAGGTAGTAGCGCTGCCCGCGGATCGTGTCGTAGATCGCCCGGTGCACACCCTTCTCCGAGTCGAAGATCTCGACCGGCCGCAACACCTTTACGGACACGCCGCCGGGCACCTCGAAGTACCGCCGTTCGAGATAGGCCGAGATCCACTGCGAGGGAAGATCCGCTCCCGGAGGAGGCACCGTCGTGTCGTCCTCGGCGTTGTATCCCAGCAACGTGACGGACACGCCGTGCTTCGTGATGATCGGCGGCTTCGCGTCCTCAGGGACCGGCACCCAGTAGTCGACTGTGTCGTCGTCATTGCGGAACCCCAGACGACCGTACCGGCCGTCGATGCGGCCGAACATGGTCATGGAACCGACGCCGTCCTTCCACGCCTCGTACATGACGCCGTGGGGGTTGCGGGTTCCTGCCGTGATCTTGGCGCCGATGCCGAAGTTCCCGTCCAGCGCTTGCACTCCACCTGAGGCGGAAAGCCGGTTGAGGTTGTCCGAAACTTCCTCGGGGGTCATCCCCGCACCGTTGCCGGTGATGCGGAGCTTGCGCACGCCGTTGACGTCCCGGTAGTCGATCTCGATCTGACCGTCAGTGATGCCGGCCCGTTCGATGGATTCCAACTCGTTCTGGACGAGTTCCCGGAGGTATTGCAGTGGCGCAGCGTCGGCACCCAGATTTTCGATCAGGAAGCCGACATCATGGACGCCCATATCGTCGATGAGCGCGACGGTGTTCATCTTTCTTCTCCTGTCCGAGCCTCCGGCCGTAGCGAGAGCACCCGTATGGTGGTCCCAGGTGTGAGCGGCCGCAGCGACCCACTCCCAGGTTGTGACCCCACTGTAGTCACGTGGGTTTCACGTTCAGTCGTTACGCGGCTGGTGGGGGTTCCTCCGGTGGTAAATGCCCCTCGTCGACTGCCCGGTTCAGGGCTCTCAGGTCGTCGGGGATGCTCTCACCAAAGGCGACCACGTCCTGGAACAATTCGGCACTCCTGCGGGCCTTCTCGGATCGCTCCTCAGGGGTCAGCCGAGGGCGATGGGCCCGTGCCAGAAACTCCTCCTTGTCGAGGAACTCGCCGTCTGGCGTCTCGATGAAGGCACCGCGGTCGACGCGGTAGGGCATCGGATCTGGATCATCCAGCACGACGAGATCCTCTCATGATGCTGTGACAGAGGCTCCCGCCCCAGGGCCGGTCGGGGGGAAGCCCGATCCCTGACGAGAGGACAACCGGCCCCGGGGGCGAGAACCTCACTGCCGGGACGGCACGGCGAGATCCAGTCACCCCACCGTCCCGGTAGCGATCATTCGTGGTAGCTCGTGGCCGCCACAGTGCCGGCGATTCCGCCGGTCGGCTTGAGCGTGCTCTGGACCTGGTAGCACTCAAGGCCTCGGAAGGCCACCGACTCGAAGACCTCGACGAAGGACTCGTAGTCGTTGGTGGCGTCCAGCGTGGAGTCGCGCACGACGCCGAGGTCCAGGCGGCCGCCGTCGAGGAACTGGTACGTGCCCTCCGGGTACAGGAGCCAGGCGAGCTGGATCGTCCCGTCGCTCGACTGGTTCGGCCACTGGGGCTCGGGAGCGTTGGTGCCGAGGAGGCCGAAGAACTGGTTGAGCAGAGCGCTCCCACCCGTTCCGATCGTCTGCGCCTTGAGTCCGTCGAGGGTCCAGATGACGTTGGTGATCCCGCGGGTGGCGAGGTCCGCCTCGATCTGCTCGTCGCTGATGGCCAGTGCGTTGACGGGGCCGGCGTTGTCGTGCGCGACCTCCCGGGCGAGGTCGGCCCGGAACAGGCCCTTGGCCCAAGCCGGGATGACCGCGGTGAAGGCGACTGACTCGGGGATCCGGTGGCTGTACCGGTACTGCGACACGAGGAGGTCGGCCGACGTCAACAGGTCACGGAACGCCCCGAGGTACTGCTGGGGGATGACCTGCTTGCTCGACGCGTACATCAGCGTGAGGAGCTCGAGCTCGGCTTCCCGGGCCGCCACCGCGATCGCCAGGTCCGTGTTGGCGGCCACCTGCTCGGGAGCGAAGCGCCCCTGCATGTTGCCGAAGCCCACCCGAGTCGGGATGGCGTTGACGTACACGAGCTGCTCGGACCCGCATGCCACTTGGTACACGGGCTTGGTGGCCCCCGCCGGGCTGGCGTCGGTGGCCTCGGTCCAGACGCTTGTGGCGGAGCCGAGTCCCGAGGCGCTGGCTTGGAGCGAGGGCACGCCGATGTCGGGTGGGGTCACGAAGCGGATACCGCCACGGTCGGCTTGGAAGGGCGGCAGGCCGTCGCGCAACGGGCGATCGCTCGTCGCCCACGTGGGCACCGAGTAGTCCACGTTGACCGGGAGGCACACGCCGCCCGACGCCACGATGGCCTCAGGCGCGCAGATGGCGGCGACCATGTCCGTGTTCCGCCAGGCATCGTGGAGCGACAGGCGCCGCTCGGCCGGGTAACGGTCGGCCCACCGGGCCCGGGCCGTCATGATGACGCCTCTTGCCGGAGCGTGGCGCTCGAGCCCAGCCAGGGTGTCGGCCGTCACCCTCGCCAGTGCCTCCCTGTCGGGCAACACGTCCCCGGGATTCAGACCGGCAGCGGACGCCGCAGCGACCAGCGCCACAGGCGGAGGACCGCCGGTCCTCGTCGTCTGCTCGGGAGACGGCTTCGCCCGCCCGGTGCGCGCCGCCATCCGTGCGGCATGGCCGCCTGCCGGTCGACCCGACGACGCCGTCAGCCCGCCGCGCTTCTCGTCGATCGTCTGGATTGTCTCGAACGCCTCACTGAGGAGCGCCACACGCTGTTCAAGTTCTTCGAGGTCCATGGCCATGCCCTTTCGCCGGTGTCGTGTTGACCCGGCGGGGGTAGCTCTGACCCGTCGCCTCGGAACCGGACTACGCCGGTGCGGCCTCGGTCCCATGATGACGAGTCGTGCCCTGATGCTCAACGGGCCGCTTTCGTCTGCGAACCGGTACGGATAGGCGGCCACAGCAGGGCCGTGGCCCGGTCGGCATCGGCCTGGCGTTGCGCGCGGACCCAGTGGGCGTGAGAGTCAGGAGTCCACGCTCGGCGTTGCCCGGTCCACGGGTCGTTGACGACGACCAGTTGGCCACGGTCGACCAACGACATCACGACCTTGCGAGCGCGGCGCTCCTTGACCGAGAGGAGCTCAGCGACGAGGGCGACGGGCACGCCACGAAATCGGCCGGCGAGGGCGAGGACCCGACGTTGCTGGGATCCGATCTCACGACCCACCGGCACGTACTCGCTCTCGGCGCAAGAGTCGGCGCTCGCGCTCGCTCTTGCCGCCCCAGATCCCGAACTTCTCGGTGTTCGCCAACGCGAATTCCAGACAGTCCACCCGCACGAGACACGCTGCGCAGATTCGCTTGGCTGAACGCGTCTGCTCACCCCGCTCGGGGAAGAACAGTTCGGGGTCGACGCCCCGGCAGGCCGCCCAGCGTTGCCACCCTGACCGCGATCGTGCGGACGTGGAATCCACCGTGGCCGTCACGTGCGCCGCCCAGGCCGCTGGAAGCCCGGATGCCGGCGTGCGTTGCGGAATCGGAGCATCGCTTCGACTGGACGGGGCTCGCCTTCTCGAACCACGGGCACGGGGGGCTGGCCTCGCTCCGTGGACCGTCGTCCGATGCGGGCCGCGGGCAGCTCGCCTTCGACAACTTGGAGCGACACCTGGCCGGTCCCTTTCGAGGCGAGGTACTGCGCACAGAGGGCCAGGCTGATGACGCGGTCATCATGCCCCCGGCCTCTGGTGTCGATGCGGTAGGTCCCGGGCTGGGGCTCACGCAGCACGACGCTCGCCAGCTCGGCGGTCAGGTCCTCGTCGTCGGGCAGGTCGAGCAAGCGGTCCCGCAGAAGCCGGTAGAGGGTCAGCGCCAGGCGGCCGGTGCTCGCGCTCGAGAACACGAACTCTTCGACCCGGACCCCGTGGCCCCGGAGACGTTGCTCCATGGCCTTGAACTGCCAGGGGTCTGCGATCAGGCGCCCGGGGTACGAGCGCAGCGCGTCGATGCAGAAGGTCTCGACGTCCCCGAGATCCACGGGATGGTCCTTCGAGCCCTGCCAGACCTCTTGGTGATCGACGACGACCACGACGGCGCCGCCTCGGAGCTCTCGGTGGGCGGTCGTCAAGACGGTGCGGTCGTTCACGAGCCCGATGTCGAGCCCGTGGACGTAGCGCTCGCCGGGCACCGGAGCGAGCCGGCCGCTGTGGCCGACACAGGCGCGCACTTGCTCGGGCGTCGTGAGTCGGTCCTCCGAGGCGCGCCAGGTGTTCTCGTGGAGGCGGCTGTACGTCGACGCGGTCAGGAGACTGCGTTGCTCCGCCAACGCGGCCTCGGACATGTAGGGCAGCGGGCCCGGAGTTTCGAGCACCTGCCATTCGGCTGAGCTGCGCGCGTGTTCGAGCACGCGGTAGGACCAGTGGTCCGGCGACCCGGCCGAGCAGCACACAATGAGCCGAGATCCCTCGACCTTGGCCATGGCGGAGATGGCGGCCACCCAGACGCCCTCGGCGCCCTCGGTTTCGGGCCAGACGCTCAGCTCGTCGGCCACCAAGATGAACGGGCGCAGGCCATAGGCACTGGCTTCGTCAGCCGGAAGGACCTCAACGCTCGAATGCTCTTCGCCGTCGTCGGTCAAGAACGCGACTCGACGCCGCCGGAGGCTCATCAACTTGCGCAACTCGGGCGCGCGCAGGAGAAAGCCACGGATGGAGTCGAGGACGAGAGCTGCTTGGTCCGCGTCGCTCGCCACGATGTAGCTGCGCGCTCCGGGAGGAGCGACCGTCAAGTGCATGGCGACCACGTAGCCCGCCGTGTCGGTCGTCTTGCGACCCCCTCGGGGACGGGTGATGAACGTGAACTTCGGCGCATCGGCGCGCAGCACGGCGTCGGCGTCTCGGCGTTGAAAATCGGCGGCGCTGTCGGCCCAGCGGCCGCCCTCGACAGGGAGGGCAGCCAGCAGCTCGGTCGCTCGGAGGCTCACGAAGCGCCCTCCGCTCCCCCAGCGCCCCGTTCCAGGGCAGCGCGTCCTTCGGCCAGGAGCGATTCGAGAGGCCCAGCGAGGGCACCCACGGCCCGCTCAGGGTGTCGACGGACGACCTCGGAGACGTTGCGCAGGATCTTGGCGTGCGAATCGGGGCTGAGGCCCAACGCAGCACGGCACCGGGCGGCACGAGAGGCGAAGCGCTCCAACGTGCGGACCGCAGATCGCTCGTTCCCGTGCTCGTCGAGCGCTCCAACGGCGTCGAGGTAGGCCTGGACGTCCGCCTCGTCGACCGCGGCCCTGGCATAGGCGGCCCGCTCGAGCTCATAGGGCACCGTCCAGGGGAAGGCGTCGGCCACATTGGCGGCCAGGGCGTCGACGCGGTCCCGAATCTGCTCGGCGCGGCCGGCGCGCAGCACGCCATGGGTCACGGCCGCCTCGTTGCCGGGCTCGAAGGGCGGCCACGTGTAGCGCCTCGCTGGCTGGCCCATCAGTGCCCGCCTCGCATGGCCCCGCATTGGCCCTCAGCGGCCCCGCTGCGGCCCTCAATCGCCGTCCGTGGGCGTTGCTCGCCGAGGCGGGGAACAACCTGGCGCAGGCCCGGCGCGTGTACGGCGGTCCATTCGGGTTTCCGACACGCCCTCGTACACCCCGGCGCGCTCCGTTGGCCCTGGCAGCGGCGACCACTGGCGCGGCTCGTGCGCGCATCGTTTCGCCAGCTCCGCGCGGTCGTCCGTGAAGGCGGGCGGGCATCCCCTGCTCCATGGCAGGCTCTTGCCATGAACCGACTGAATCGAGGCCAGCGGATTGCGGTCCTGGCTGCTCTGGCCTTCCTCGCGTACGTGGTTGGCCACTTCATCATCGCTGTGGTCTTCACCAGTGGGTTCGTCGTGTATGAGCCCGAGAGTTCCGGAGTGGACTGGACGGTGATCTGGCAGAACGCTGTCCAAGTTGGGATCTGGCTCGTCCTAACTGCGGCGTGGGTCGTCATTGCCGTGCGCTCCCTGCGAGGTGATCCGACGTCGATCGACGAGGCGGCTGCCTCCGAATCGCCGCAGCCCTAAGTCCCTTGGCAGTTCGACACGACGCGCACCAGTGCGCGCCGAGGACACCGATCCAGAACGAGCAGCACGGGTGCAGCGGTCCGTCCTCGTCGCTCACCCAGGAGGGCTCGCCGCAGAAGCGACACGGCTTCGGGCGCGTGTTGGTGACGATCATGGGCGGTCGCCTCCGTGGAGTCGGCCCGTGGTTGGGAGGCGGAGCAGCTCGGCTCGATCGATGAGGACGCTCGCAGCGACGGTGCGGTCAGCTTGTGTCGCTCGCTCGTCGGCCAAGACGCTGAGCGCTGCTCGGGCGGAAGCGACAAGCTCCACACGGCACTCGGGACACAGAGCGCTCATGGCGTGGCCTCGGCGCTCGACCAGGCGGCGAAGTCGTCGTCGCTCAGGGGTGGTGGCGCCTCGACCTCGGCGGCTTCGCACAGCGGCTCGTGGTCGTCGAAGGGGTGGCCCTCGATGGACCCTCCGCACTCTGCGCATGCACCGCTTTCACCTTCCCCCCTCCCTCTCTGCCTCTGTACCTCGCGCGACCCCTGTTTTCCCTGGTCGATCGCGTCAGCTGGCGCGATTGGGGCGCGTATAGGGCGCGTATGCGGCGCGATTGGAGCGCGATTGGCCTCCGGGTCATTCGCGCCATTCGGCGCGTTTGGCGACTGCCGTGGCGGCACGATGAGATCCCGCACGACGACGTACACCCGGGCCTCGGCGTGCTGGCGGAAGGGCTCCCGCTCCTCGATCAGTCCTTTGGCCGCCAGGCACGTCACCACCTTCGCCACGGTGTTGCGTCCGCACCGTGTCAGGGCCGACAGGTCCTTCAACGTCCCCGTCCACTCGGCCGAGCGGTACTCGGCGTGAATGGCCATCAGGTGCAGCACCCAGGCCTCGTGCGCGCTCAGGCCTTCGTCACGGGCGAGGTCCGTGGTGGCGAACGGGTCGACCCGAACGTGACGGAGTCGGGGGCCGCTCACGATCCGGACCTCACCCGGTAGCGCCGCCAGAACCCAACCGTGGGTTCCGAGCCGGCGAGGAGGATGTCGGCCAGGCGCTCGACGCCTTCGTCGGACAGCTCTCGACGTGCCACCCGCTGCGGGTCGCGACCTTCGATAGCGGCCGCCAGGTCGCGCAACGTCGAGGGCGACAGACGGGCCAGGTTCACTCCCCCGCCTTTTCGTCGAGCAGATGCGACCGCCAGTCGGGCCCGAGCTCCTCTTCGGCCTGGCGCACCAGCATGGACAGCAGCGCCCGTGCGCCTCGTGGGGTGAGCGGCGGCGGATCGTCGTCCGGCAGGACGACCTGCGTCACGACGCCCCGATCTCCTGTAGCTCAACAAGCAGAGCGCTATAAGCCAGAAGCGTCCGGCCTCTTGGCCGTCTCGCTCCGGTTTCCCAGCGGGTCACCGACTCCCGCGCCACGTGCAGCACGGAGGCGACATCGCCCTGGGTGAGTCCGGCGTCCGTCCGGATCTGCTTGCACACCCGCGGCGAGGGCAGCTTTCGCTTTGCTGCGACCTTCACTCGCAGTGGCCCGGGCAATGTCACGCTGTAAGCAGTACCGGCCGTGTGACCGCCTGACCATGGCAAAACCATCTTCACTTGGCCCGGCGGCCCTGCGCACTGATGGTTTGACGCAACCATCGCCCCGAACGGTCACAGCGGTGGTACTTTCTGCACTGCATGGCAGGACGAAGGCAGGCCGAGGTCGTGTGGGTGAACGCCGAAGGCGACTGCCTCGTCGAGGATCTTCAGTTCGGCTGGCACGTGCAGTGTTGGTTCGAGATCCGCCAAGGCACGCCCTGCAAGACGGAGCTGAGGCTCAGGTCGGCGGGCGGGGCGGCAACACTGCGAGGAGCACGAGGTCCGGGCGGAGCGAGACAGGACTACCGGCACGAGCTCGGCCGCAGAGTCCCGATGCGTTCAATGGAGGACGCGCTCTCGAGCCTGGACCTCGACCGCCTCCACGAGGCCGCCCGGACTGACCCGATGGTGATGTGGGCAGCCCAGCTGGACGCGCCACGGCAAGACGCCTCGGGTGAGCAGGAGGATGCGCGGTGGGCCGCACGCTACGTCCAGATGCTCGCTACTGGTGGCGAGCAAGGAGGGCCGACCAAGCAGCCTCTTCGGAAGATGGCGGAGAAGTACGGCTACGCGCACACGACGGTCCGAGACAAGGTCCTCAGGGCGCGCAAAGCAGGGATGCTCACCGATCCGCCGAAGCAAGGGCGTGCCGGCGGCCAGCTGACGCCCAAGGCGCAGCGAATCCTGGCCAAGGCCATCCGTCTGACGCCAGGCAAAGTCCGTCAGAACCCACCGACACAGAGAGGAGACACCCCATGAGGAAGTTCGCCTTCTACGGGCGAGTCAGTACCGAGGACCAGCAGGACCCGACATCATCGAAGCAATGGCAGCTCGCACGAGCCGAGGCCATCTTGCCCAAGGGGGCGCGCATCGCCCGGGAGTACTTCGACATCGGGCAGTCGCGCAGCTTGCCGTGGAAGCGACGCCCTGAAGCGGCGGCGCTCCTCGACGACCTCAAGAACCCCAAGCGAGGCTTCGACGCCGTGGTCATCGGTGAGCCCGCCCGTGCGTTCTACGGGTCGCAGTTCGCCATGACCTTCCCGATCCTGACGCACCACGGCGTGGCGCTGTGGGTGCCCGAGATCGGCGGCCAGGTGGACCCGGGCTCGGATGCACACGACCTCGTGATGTCGCTCTACGGCGGCATGTCGAAGGGCGAGCGCAACCGCATCAAGATCCGGGTGCGCTCGGCCATGGAGGCGCAGGCGAAGCACGAGGGGCGGTTCCTCGGTGGCCGCCCGCCGTACGGCTACCAACTCGTCGACGTCGGGCCGCACCCGAACCCGGGCAAGAACGCACGCGGCCAACGACTCCGCCAGCTCGAGCCCGACCCGGTGACCGCGCCGATCCTGCAGCGCATCTTCACCGAGTACGTCTCAGGCCTTGGCATCGGGGCGATCGCCGAAGGGCTCAACCGTGACGGCGTGCCGTCGCCATCAGGGTACGACCCGGCGCGCAACCGGCACCGTGCGACGGGCCGAGGGGCGTGGGCCAAGTCGGCTATCCGAGCGATCCTGGCCAACCCTCGCTACACCGGGCGCGAGGTCTGGAACAAGCAGAGGCACGAGGAGGAGCTGCTCGACGTCGATGACGTGGCGGCGGGCTACACGAGCCGCATGCGGTGGAACGACCGCTCGGAGTGGATCTGGTCGAGCGAGGTCACTCACGAGGCGCTGATCTCCGAGGAGCAGTTCGAGGCCGCCCAACGGCAACGGTTGCTCGGAGAGCAGCGACGTGTGCCCATGCGCTCGTCGGCCAAGCGCACCTACCCGCTGGCGTCGCTCATCTACTGCGCCGAGCTGCACGACGACGGGACGCCCTGTGGTCGCCGGATGACGGGCTCGTGGAACCACGGGCAGCGCTTCTACCGGTGCCACTACCCGAGCGAGTACGCGGCGGCGAAGGGTCGCCATGCGCGCACCGTCTACCTCAAAGAGGCCGATCTGGTGCCGGCGCTTGACGCCTGGTTGCTGCGGCACTTCGACCCGAAGAACCTCGACGCCACCGTCGCCGCCATGGCGGCCGCCCAGGCGCCCGACGAGAACGCCGCCGCCCGGTTCGAGGCGGCGCGGCGCAAGGTCGCGGAGTGCGACAGGAAGCTGGCCAATCTGCGCAAGCAGGTAGAGGGCGGGGACCCGCCGAGCATCGTTCTGACGTGGATCCGGGAGGCCGAGGCGGAGCGGGCGCGGGCCGAGGCGGAGCTCGTCGTGCAAGACGAGTCAGCGCCGCTCAGCGAGGACGAGATCCGGGCCCTGGTGCGCCTTGTGCGCAAGAGCCTGCGGGGACTGGCGAGCGCCACGCCCGAGCAGAAGCAGGCCATGTACGCCACCATGGGGCTGCAGCTGACGTACCACCCCGAGGACGACACACTCGACGTGGAGGCGGCACTCGATGCGTGTACAGGACTACGTGTCGGAGGGGGGACTTGAACCCCCACGCCCTTGCGGGCACCAGCCCCTCAAGCTGGCGCGTCTGCCTATTCCGCCACTCCGACGAGGTTGCAACTGAAAAGCAGCGTCTTGGGATCGTAGCGC
>Ga0335075_10006985_pt1 | contig 17413 bp, 17 predicted proteins | sample Lox_Sample_24_FD_206723 | JGI IMG/M metagenome (GOLD analysis project Ga0335075, IMG submission 206723) | Soil microbial communities from Loxahatchee National Wildlife Refuge, Florida, United States - Lox_Sample_2.4 | ecosystem: Environmental > Terrestrial > Soil > Wetlands | place: USA...
CCACTCGGGCCGGGCTCGCTAGGTCAGCGCGCGCACGATCAACACGATCGCAACGATCACGGCGAGACCCAAGACGATCCGCACGAGCACGCGAAAGGCGGTCGCTTCGGACATCGTGGTCTCTACAGAACGTAGACCGCCGTGTAGACGATCACCCACATGACGTCGACGAAGTGCCAGTAGATCCCCGGCACCTCCATGCCCTCGTGGTGCTCGGGCGAGTAGTGCCCGCGGAACGAGCGGATCGTCACGATCAAGAGCGCACACAGGCCGATGAACACGTGCGCGCCGTGCAGTCCGGTCAGCGAGTAGAAGATGGTCGCCTGGGCCGAGTCGTGCGGCGCCCAGCCGAGATGGATGTACTCGTTGACCTGGATGAAGAGGAAGGTCAGCCCGAGGCAGAAGGTCGACACCATCCCAGCCTTCAGGCCGAAGCGGTTGCCCTTCCGGACCGACACGAGCGCCCAGTGCAGGGTCAGCGAGGAGGACAGCAGGATCGCCGTGTTGAGGCCTGCCACCGACTCGGGCACGACGGTGCCGCGGGCTGGCCAGGGGTTGTGGTTGACGATCCGGATGAAGAAGTAGGCGGTGAAGAAGGCGCCGAAGATCATCACCTCGGAGATGATGAAAAGGAGCATTCCGAGCGTCGGCGCGTGAACGCGCGAGGAGCGGTGCGCCGGGGGCGGCCCGTGGTGCTCGTGGGTGATCGAGGCGGCTTCCATGCGGGGGCGGCTAGGCGGCGGAGGGCGCCACTTCGTCGTGGACCACGTGCTCGACCGGCTTGCCGCTGGCCCGCTTGACGCGCTCGATCAGATCCGAGCGCAGCCAGCCCGACTTCGTTTCGGCGAAGGTCGAGATCACGATGTCGTCGACCCGGAAGTACTGGAGCGCGTTCATGATCGCCGTGAACGGGTCGGGGTCGCCGACCATGCCCGAGGCGTACAGGCCGCGGACGCGGAGGCGGTCGACGGCGAGCTTCAGCCGGCTGCGAGCGCGCTGCACGGCCTGGCCGGATCCGCCTTCGGGCGGGATGATCACGATGAACAGCTGCCGGCGGTCGGTCTCCGTGAAGGCCTTCGCCTTGGCCTGGAGCGCTTCCAGGAGCTCGTCACCGGACGCGGTGCGGTTGCCCACGGCGAGCGTGACGTGGAAGGGGAGGCCCTCGGTGTCGACGTCGTTGATGATGTGGGTGATCGGGAGCCCGGTGGCGTCCTCCACCCGCTCGATCAGGTCGCGCCGCATCCAGCCCGAACGCGTCTCCGGATAGGTGGAGATGATGATCTCCTGTGGGTGGTACTCGCGAACGGCGTCGATCGTCGCCGTGAACGCGTCGTTGTCGCCCACCTCGCCGATCGCCCGGATGCCCATGTCGCGAATCACCTCGAGGGCGAGATCGAGCCGCACCTGGGCGGCGTCGAAGACGGACTCGTTGTAGACGACCAGGCCCGCGCGTGGCCTGTTCTGCGGCACGCACAGGATGAAGCGCGTGTCGCTGTCGGCGCGCTCGCGCACGGCATCCAGCAGCGGCTCGCCGCCGAGGGTCTCGTTGGCCACCACGAGGATGGTCCTCGACGCGATGTTGGGTGCGTCGCCCGAGCTCATTCGTGGACCTGCTGGCTGGGCGGCGTCGTGAAGGCGCCGGCGGCCACCTTCCTGGCCTCGGCCGGCGGCTTGAAGATGCCGTGCACCGCGCCCGGCACGCCGTACTCGTACGGTCCGCCGACGACCGTCGGGACCGCGTCGAAGTTGAACACCGGCGGCGGGGAGGAGACCTGCCACTCGAGCGTCATGGCTCGCCACGGGTTGCTCACGGCCCGCGGGCCGCCGCGCCAGCTGACCACCATGTTGTAGAGGAAGATCAGCGTGCTCGCGCCGAGGATCCAGGCACAGATCGAGATGAACAGGTTCCAGTCCGCAAACTTGGCCGCGTACTCCGCGACGCGTCGCGGCATCCCTTGGATACCGATCAGGTGCATCGGTCCGAAAGTCAGGTTGAAGAAGATGAACGTCAGCCAGAAGTGCCACTTGCCCAGGCGGTCGTCGTACATCCGCCCGGTCATCTTCGGGAACCAGTAGTAGACGCCGGCGAAGATCGTGAACAGCGATCCGCCGAACAGCACGTAGTGGATGTGGGCGACGATGAAGTACGTCTGGCTGACGTGGATGTCGAACGGGATCATGGCCAGCATCACGCCGCTGATCCCGCCGAGCGTGAACGCGGTCAGGAAGCCGAGTGCAAACAGCATCGCGGTGTCGAGATGCAACACGCCGCGCCACAGCGTGGCCAGCCACGAGAAGATCTTGATCCCGGTGGGGATCGCGATGATCGCGGTGGTGATCATCATCGGGATCCGAATCCACGGAGGCATCCCCGAGACGAACATGTGGTGGGCCCACACCGTGAAGCCGAGCACGACGATGGCCAGCAGCGAGAAGGCCATCATCCGGTAGCCGAAGATCGGTTTTCGCGACTTGACCGCGATTACCTCGGAGATGATCCCGAACCCAGGCAGCATCATGATGTACACGGCCGGGTGGGAGTAGAACCAGAACACGTGCTGGTACATGAGCACGTTGCCGTTCTCGTTTGGCCCGACGAACGCGTCAAAGAAGTGGAAGTGCATCGCGGTGTCAAGCAGGATGAAGAACTGCGATGCGGCGATGAACGGCGTCGCGATCACCACGAGCAGTGAGGTCGAGAAGTTCGCCCACACGAGCAGTGGCATGCGGAAGAAACTCATTCCAGGCGCACGCATAGTGATGATCGTCACGAGGAAATTAAGCGCGGTGAAGATCGACGAGAAGCCGGCGAACTGCACCCCGATCGAGAAGAACAACTGACCGAGGGGCATCGTCGTCGACAGTGGCGCGTAGGCGGTCCAGCCCGACGCGAACGATCCTCCGGGCGCCAGGAAGCTCATCAGCATGATCGCGCCGCCCAGCGGCAGCAGCCAGTAGGACAGCGCGTTCAGCCGCGGGAAGGCCATGTCCGGCGCGCCGATCATCAGCGGCAGCACGAAGTTCGCCAGGCCGGCGAACACCGGGATGACAAACAGGAAGATGAGCACGGTGGCGTGCACCGAGAACACGCCGTTGTATTCCTCGGGGGTGAGGAACTGCATTCCGGGCTTGGCGAGCTGCGCTCTGATCAGCATTGCCAGCATGCCGCCCACGAACAGGAAGAAGAACGAGGTGACCGTGTACTGGATCCCGATCACCTTGTGGTCGGTGTTGACGCGGAAGTAGTCGCGCCAGCTGTACGCGCCGTGTCCCGAGTGGTCCTCCGGTCGGGTCGGCCGGCCAGCGGCCCAGTACAGCCAGTAGTCGCAGGTGCCGATGCCGAGCAGGAACGCGAGCGGGACCGCGAACAGGGCAATGATCGTGATCGCGTGCCCGTCGACGATCGGGTGGTTGTGCATGAGCCAGCGGATCAGCACGCTCAGGCCGAAGGCGAACCCGAAGCCCAGCACCTCGCACAGGGCCGCGCGATACCACCCGGGTGCTCTCAGCTTCGGGGGGAGCGGGACGCGCGTCGGCCGCGTGACCGGGGCCTCATGAGCTGTCGGTGCCGTGACTGCCATCAGCCAACCTCCTCATCGGTGCAAGCCCACCCCACCGGACCTCGAACTGCTCCAGCGGGCTCACGACCGCAACCGCCGTCCATGTCCTGCACGATACCTGTTTGGCGCGTCGAAACACCCGTCATTTGGCGGCGCTCGACAAGAAGTTAACCAGCGCCTGGATCTGCGTTGAAGTCAGGCGCTGGGCGAAGTCAGAGGGCATGATCCCGGCGCTGTAGCCCGACGGCAGGTAGGCGTAGGGCCGGGTGATCGCGGTGTAGATGCACTCCTTCAAGCTCGCGCCGCGGATCTTCATCGACTGCGGCGTGGCGCAGTCGCTCCGCAGTCGCGTATCGAGGTCGGGTCCGACGGTGCCGGAGGCCGAGGCGGCGGCCAGCGTGTGGCAGCCGCTGCACCCGGCCGAGCCCGTGAACACAGCCTCGCCGGCGGCGGCAGTGGTCGCCGAGCTGGGGGCCGACGAGCTCGAAGAGCTGGAGCTGGAAGAACTCGAGCTCGAGGAGCTGGGCGTGCTCGAGCTGCTCGATGATCCGGACGAACTCGTCCCCGGGACAACGCTGTATGAGGGGATTTTCGACCTGAGCACGTCCGGCGGCGGGACGCCGACGGGCGGTGGCGCGTTGGCGGGTTGGGCACGCAGCCAGCTCGCGAAGGCGGCCTGCGTGACCACGTGCGCGCTCGTGCGCATCAGCGAATGGCCAGCGCCGCACAGCTCGGTGCACTCGACCGGATACGTGCCCAGCGCGGTTGGCGTCACGCGAAGCGTGGTGACGATGCCTGGGACGGCGTCGAGCTTCTCGGAGAAGTTGGGCACGAAGAAGCTGTGGATGACGTCGAGCGAACGGATCCTGAAGACGACCGGCTGGTGGATCGGCAGGTAGAGCTCCGACGAGACGATCTGCTTACCCGAGTCGGGATAGGAGAACTCGAACTCGAACTGACGCGTGGTCACGTTCACTGTCATCTCGCCCTTCTTGCTCTCCTCGTTGGCATGCAGGACGCTGTACGCATAGCCGCAAAGGCTCAGGATCAGGACTGCCGGCACCGCGGTCCAGACAACCTCGAGACGCGTGTTCCCGTGAATTGGCGGCCCGTCCATCTCCTCCTGCCCGGGGCGCATCCGGAACTTCCACACCGAGAAGAGGATCACCGTCTCGACGAGCACGAAGATCGGGATGGTGCAGATCAGCAGAACGTCGTAGAGGGTGCGCACTCGGCCCGCCTGGACCGACGCCTTGCTCGGGAACCACGGAATGATCAGCGCGACGGCGATCCCGATCGCCGCCGTGACCACCCCGAACACGACCATCTGCAGGATCGTTCGATTACGCACGGGCGTGTTGAGTCTGCGAACCCTCTAGCGTCACTCCGATCCCGCATCCTAAGCGTTCTGGTCGACGAAGGAAGTCACGCGCGGGACAGTCGCTTCCTCTTAACAGTGCTGGGAAGGACTCCTGCGCCTGACGCACGTCCACTATGCTTGAGGCAATTGTTGCAATCTCGTCAGGAGGCGTGATGCAGGTACACGAGGGGATGTCCGAGACGGTGCTGACAATCGGCCCGGGACACACACTTCGCGAGGCGGCCGAGGCGATGTGCCGGCGCAACGTCGGCGCCGCGGTCGTGCTCGATCCGGACGCGCCGGGCCCCGGGGTGATCACCGAGCGCGACATCCTGCACGCGGTCGGCTCCGGCGAGGATCCCGACCGAGAGCGCGTGGCTGCGCATCTCACGACGAACCTGACCTTCGCCGCGCCCGACTGGTCGCTCGAGCAGGCGGCGGCGGCGATGGTGCGGGGTCGCTTTCGCCACCTCGTCGTGGTCAACGGCGGCGAGCTCGCCGGCATCTTGTCGATGCGCGACATAGTGCGCTGCTGGACCGGGGACGGCGCCAGCTGTGAGCTGCCGGCCGAGCGCTAGTGAACGTGCTCTTCGGGCAGCTCGGCGATATCCCGCCGGGTGTCGGCCACCCACCTGATGATGATGAGCACAAGGCAGACGAGGCCGAACGCGCTGATCATCAGGTTGATGGTCGTGCCGATCACGGTCAGCGTGATCGCGACCGCGCACAGCAGCGGCAGGAGGCTCGGTCCTGGAAGATGGATCTCCTCGCCGGCCGGCGGCGCCGGAGCCGGGTGGTCGCTCTCGCTCACGGGTGGACGTAGATCGCCGCCGCCACGAACGTGATTCCGAACATGACGGCGCACAGTGCGCCCGCGATCAGACCGGAGCGGATGTTCTTGCGTGCCAGCCTTCGGTCCATGGTCGCGTGAGAGGCTACAGCTTCCGGTCGGCGACCATCGTCCCGAACAGCAGGGCGAGGTAGGCCAGCGAGAACAGGTACAGCCGCAGGGCCGTCCGGCGATCGGCCCGGCGATAGAGGAGCACGGCGCCGGCGACGAAGGCCAGCCCGAGCACGACCGATCCGATCAGGTACGCGACGCCGAACTCGCCCGCGCAGAACGGCAGCTGTGTGATCACGTACAGCAGCAGCGTGTAGAGCAAGATCTGGCGGCGGGTCTCGCGCTCACCGCGGACGACCGGCATCATCGGCACCCCGACCTGCTCGTAGTCGTCCTTCATCAGCAGGCTGAGGGACCAGAAGTGAGGCGGCGTCCAGTAGAAGACGATCGCGAACAGGTATACCGCGGTCCACGACACCGAGCCGCGCGTCGCGGCCCACCCGACGAGCGGCGGCATCGCGCCGGCGGCGCCGCCGATCACGATGTTCTGCGCCGTGCGCCGCTTGAGCCACATCGTGTACACGCCGACGTAGCCGACGAACCCGCCCAGCGCGAGCACCGCCGCGAGCAGATTGACGGTCAGCGAGAGCACCGCGAAGGACAGCACGCACAGGACCAGGCCGTAGATCAGGGCGGCGCGCGGCGAGATCCGCCCGGCCGGGATCGGCCGGGAGGCCGTGCGCCGCATCTGAGCGTCGATGTCGCGGTCGTAGAAGTGGTTGACCGCGCCGGCGCCGCCGGCCGAGAGGTAGCCGCCCAGGCAAGTCAGCGCGATCTTGGAAATCGGAGGATTGCCCGCGATCTCCATCGTGGTGATCGTCGTGAACAGCAGCAGCGTCTGGACCTTGGGCTTGGTCAGCTCCAAATAGTCCGACAGCAGCTGGCGCACGCCGCCGGCGACGGGCGCCGCCGCGACCGTGCTGACGGACGAGGCGTTCGCAGACGAGGCGTTCACGGCGCTAGACCCGCGCGAACCGCTCGCTGCCGCCGGTCTTCTGCGTCACGCCCGTCGTCCGCTCGACCTGCCGGCGGATGTCGCGCATGGGCTCGACCGACCGCACGCGTGGGATCACGTCGAAGTTGTTGACCGGCGGGGGAGAGGGCACGAACCATTCGAGCGTGTTCCCCTTCCACGGATCCGGTCCCGCCAGCGGCCCCCGCTTGTAGTTCATCGCGACGTTGATCACGGTAAGGATGATCCCGGAGCCGAGTATGAACGCGCCGATCGTCGAGATCAAGTTGTACGTAGACCACCCCAGTCCGGGCTGATACGTGTAGATCCGTCGCGGCATCCCGGACAGGCCGAGCGCGTGCTGGACGAAGAAGGTCGCGTTGAAGCCGATGAACGTGACCCAGAACGAGATCTTGCCCAGGCGCTCGTTCAGCAGTCGCCCGGTCATCTTCGGGAACCAGTAGTAGATGGCGGCCAGGACCGGGAACACGGCTCCGCCGAAGATCGTGTAGTGGAAGTGGGCGACGACGAAGTAGGTGTCGTTGAGCTGCCAGTCCACCGGGAACACGGCCAGGAAGATCCCGGTGATTCCGCCCACGACGAAGATCGCGATCATCCCGATCGCGTAATAGAGCGCGGTCGTCATCACCAACGACCCTCGCCACAGCGTGGCGATCCAGTTGAAGATCTTCACCCCGGTCGGTACCCCGATCAGGAACGAGCTGAGCATGAAGAAGCCGAGCACCACGATCGGCAGCGGCGAGGCGAACATGTGGTGGGCCCAGACCAGCGTGGCGAGGAACGCGATCACTGCGATCGACGCCGCCATCGCCTTGTAGCCGAAGATCGGCTTGCGCGAGAACACGGGGATGATCTCCGAGATGATCCCGAAGCCGGGCAGCACCATGATGTACACCTCGGGGTGTCCGAAGAACCAGAACAGGTGTTGCCAGAGGATCGGCGAGCCGTGGGCGGTCGGGTCGAACCAGTGCGTGCCAAAGTGGCGGTCGGTGAGCAGCATCGTGACCGCGGCGGCCACCACGGGCAGCGCGATGATCAGCAGGATCGCGTAGATCAGAATCGACCAGATGAACAGGGGCAGGCGGCCCCAGCTCATCCCGGGCGCCCGCATGTTGACGATCGTCGCGTAGAAGTTGATCGCGCCGAGCAGCGAGGAGATACCCGTGAGGTGGATGAGGAAGATCCACGCGTCCTGGCCACCGCTCGGCGAGTACTCGATGCTCGACAGCGGCGGATAGCTCCACCATCCCGCCTCGGGCGGATGCCAGAACAATGTGGCATAGAACACGATCCCGCCGGCCAGCAGCAGCCAGTAGGAAAGGGCGTTGAGTCGCGGGAAGGCCATGTCCCGCGCGCCGATCATCAGCGGCACGAAGTAGTTGCCGAATCCGGCCATCACCGGCACGACGAACAGGAAGATCATCGTCGTTCCGTGCAGGGTGAGCAGCTCGTTGTAGCGCTCGCCGCTGAGCAGCGTGTTGCTCGGCTCCGAAAGCTGGACGCGCATCAAGAGGGCCTCGACCCCGCCCAGGATGAAGAACACGAACGTGGTGACCAGGTACATGATCCCGATCTTCTTGTGATCGGTCGTCGTCACCCAGTCGATCCAGCGCTTCGTCTCGCGCGGGGTGCTCACCGACCGGGTGAGCACCTGGGGCGCCGGCCTGGTCACCTGATCCGTGATCACTGACATCCGCAGTCTCCTAGAGGTTTCCGGTCTTCGTGAGGTAGGACCGCAGCTGGGTCACCTGCGAGTTGGCGGTCTGGATCTTCTGTTGCTGCTGGGTCAGCCAGGTCTGATACTGGCTGGGCGAAACAACGTCCACGAGCGCGGTCATGAAGGCGTGCTGTCGCCCGCATAGCTGAGCACACTGGCCGTGATAGAGCGCCGGACCCTTGGCCTGGAACCACGTGTACGTCGTGTAACCCGGCACCGCGTCGACCTTCCCGCCGAGCGAGGGCACCCACCAGGAGTGGATCACGTCGACCGACGTGATGCTCAGTACGACGGTCTCGCCCTCGGGCACCACCATCTCCTGGAAGGAGTAGGGGAGCTTCGCCGCGAACGGGTTGTTCCGGCAGGCGGAGCCGTAGACGTAGCGCCAGATGTACTGCCGGCCCTGGACGCAGATCACGATTTCCTTGCCGTTGGGCGGGGTCGGCTGGCTCAGCGAGGACTCGAGGAACGCGGCGCCCGAGTTGGGCGGGTTGATGATGCTGCCGAGCTTGACGAACGTCACCACGGTCAGGATCACCAGGATCACGGCGGCGCCGAGGGTCCAGCCGATCTCGAGTTGGGTGTTGCCGTGGATCTGGGCGGCCACGGGGTTCTTCTTGGCGCGGAAGCGGTACACCGAGTAGACGAGGGCGCCCTCGACGAGCACGAAGACCACCGCCGCGATGTACAGGATGATCATGTACAGCGAGTGGATCTGATTGGCGTTCGGCGAGCCCCCCGATTTGGGGGTGATGAAGTTCGCGAACGCGCTCGGCGCGAGCACGAGCGAGACGGCCGAGGTCGCGAGTACGGCGCTCACGACCCGGAGGGTGCGGCGGCGAGGTTCCGATTTGTCGGCGGCGCCTTGCGGCGGCGCCTTAGGGTCGTCGGAAGCGGCGGATCGCAAGGCGCGGGATTCTAGCCAGGCCGCCCTCGTCTTGACCGCCCGGCCGCGAGGGCCACGGGCAGCTATTCCGACCCTGGCGCCTGGATGGAGCCGGGCAGTATTCCGACCCTGGCGCCTGGACGGAGCCAGGCAGTATTACCCGCCCTGGCGCCCGGACGGCGCCAGGCCGTATTAACCTCTCCGCCCTTGCGCGCACCGAGGGGCATCCGAGCGACGGCTTGTGTGCTCGTCGCGGCCGGCATCGCTCTGCCCGTCCTGCGACGGAGGGTCAAGCTCCCCCGGCCGGCCGTGCTCGCGGGAGCCGCCCTGGCCCCGGTGGCGCTGTGCGTCGCGGTGCCGCGCTCCCGGCAGCGGGACGTCGCGCTGGGCGTGCTCAACATGTGGGCGTACCTAACCGCGTACGAGATGCCCAACGACAACCCCGAGCAGCTCGAGAGGCGGGTGCACGTCGGCTACCCGATCGCGATCGACCGGGTGCTCGGGCTCGGGGTCCCGCCGACGCTCCGACTCCAGCGGGCGTTCTCCGCGCCCGGCAAGGTCAACCGTTTTGAGCGCGTTCTCGTCTACTCGCACTGGATCTGGTTCGCCGTCCCGCACGGGAGCCTCGCGTACGTGCTGTGGCGCGCTCCGGACCGGTTCCCCAGTGCGGCCGTGCGGATGTACGCCCTGTTCGACCTGGGCGCCGTGTTCTACTGGGCCATCCCGACCGCGCCGCCGTGGTGGGCCGCCGCGCGAGGGTGCCTCGACGACGGTCGGCCGCTGCGCGTGAGGCGGATGATGATCGAGTACGGCCCGCAGTTCTGGGGTGACCTCTGGGGCCCCCTTTACGATGTTCTCGGAGGAAATCCGCTTGCTGCCATGCCGTCCCTGCATTTCGCCACATCGCTCATGGGCGCGCATCTGCTGACCGAGGTCGGGCCGGTGGCCGGGGCCGTGGGCTGGGCGTACGCGGGGACGCTGGGGCTCGCGCTGGTGTACCTCGGCGAGCACTACGCGGTGGACCTGATCGCCGGTGCCGCACTGGCCGAGACCGTTCGAACCGTCGTGCCGCGCCTGGCGCCGGCATACCGGCGCGTCTCGGCTGCGCTACAGGCCCTCGAAGCGCGCGCGGCTTCGTAAATGCCGGGCTCCTCGTCCGGTCGGCGAGACGGAGGCGACGAGCTTCCTCGCATCCGCTTGACCAAGGGGAGGCTGCTGGCCGCGCTCGTATTCGTCGTCTCGGCACTCGCATTCCTGTACTTCGTCCTGCCCAAGCTGCTCGGCCTCAACGACACGTGGAACCGCATCCAGCACGGCAACGCGTGGTGGCTCGCCCTGGGCGCCGTGCTGGAGGTGTGCTCGTTCCTCGGCTACATCGCGCTGTTCCGCGGTGTGTTCGTCCGGGGCCACGACCGTATCGACTGGCCCGCGAGCTATCAGATCACCATGGCCAGCCTGGCCGCCACGCGTCTGTTCGCGGCGGCCGGCGCCGGCGGGATCGCGCTGACGGCCTGGGCCCTGCGCCGCTCCGGGATGGGGCGAAGGACGGTCGCCTCACGCATGATCGCCTTCCTGGTCCTCCTCTACGCCGTCTACATGGTGGCCCTGGTGCTCGTCGGGTTCGGCCTCTACATCGGTCTGATCCCGGGACCGGCGCCGTTCGCGATCACGGTCGTGCCGGCGATCTTCGGAGCCGCGGTGATCTCGGTCTTTCTCGCCATCTCGACGCTCAGCGTGGACGTCGGCCGGGCGATGGCGCCGCTGACCGTCGGCCGGCGACGCCTGGCCCGCCTGGCCTCGCGCCTATCAGCCGCGTCGGCGACGGCGGCCACCGGCGTCCGGGGCGCGATCGAGCTGGTGCGCGGGCGCAACGCCTACGTGCTGGGCGCGGTCGCCTGGTGGGGCTTCGACATCGCCGTGCTGTGGGCGTGCTTTCACGCCTTCGGCGCCGCTCCCCCCAAGGGCGTGATCGTGATGTCGTACTTCGTCGGCATGCTCGGCAACACGCTCCCGCTGCCGGGAGGAATCGGCGGCGTCGACGGCGGCATGATCGGTGCGTTCACCGCGTTCGGCGTCAACGTCGAGCTCGCCGTGGTGGCGGTCCTGGCCTACCGCGCGTTCGCCTTCTGGCTGCCGACGCTGCCCGGGGCGGTCGCCTACCTTCAGCTCCGCCGCACGGTCCACCGCTGGAGCGAGCAGCCGCCGCGGCGACTCCACCCCGCGACCCGGGGGGCGGGTAGCACATCGTGATCAGACGACTATACTTTATGAAGTGAGCACTCAGAGCCCAGATCAGAGAGTTGAGAACGTAGTCATCGTCGGCAGCGGACCGGCTGGCTACACGGCCGCTCTTTACACCGCGCGCGCCAACCTCGAGCCGCTGGTGATTGAGGGATTCGCGTGGGGTGGGTTGCTCCAGCAGACCACCGACGTCGAGAACTACCCGGGCTTTCCCGAGGGGATCATGGGTCCCCCGCTGATGCAGCACTTCCGCGACCAGGCCGAGCGCTTCGGCGCGCGTCTGGAGACCGATGACGCGACGCGGATCGAGATCTCGCGCGACGGCGGCCTGCACAAGGTGTGGGTCGGCGACGACGTGTACCGCACACGCGCGCTGATTCTGGCGATGGGCGCGCAGCACCGCAAGCTCGACGTTCCGGGTGAGGCGGAGCTGTCCGGTCGCGGCGTCAGCTACTGCGCGACCTGCGACGCCGCCTTCTTCCGTGAGGCGCCGACGCTGATCGTGGGCGGCGGAGACTCCGCCATGGAGGAGGCGATGTTCCTGTCCAAGTTCGCCGCCAAGGTGGTGATCGTCCACCGGCGCGACGACTTCCGGGCCTCGAAGATCATGCTCGAGCGCGCCCGCGCGATCCCGAATATCGAATTCCTCACGCCGTACGTTGTGGAGGAGTTCACGGGCACGGACGGGTCGCTGTCGGTGGCGCGGCTGCGCAACACCGTCGACGGCTCGATCCGCGAGATCCCGGTCACCGGCGCTTTCATCGCGGTCGGGCACGAGCCCCAGTCACAGCTCGTGGAGGGTCAGGTCGAGACCGACTCCGAGGGCTACGTCGTGACGCAGGGGAAGTCGACGCTGACCGGCGTCCCGGGCGTGTTCGCCGCCGGCGACCTCGTCGACCACACGTATCGCCAGGCCGTGACCGCGGCGGGTTCCGGCTGTCAGGCCGCGCTCGACGCCGAGTGGTACCTGCGCGACACGCCGTTCCCGCTCGAGGACGCGGCCAGCGCCGCCGTCGAGGCTTAGCGCGTTACCGAGGCGCGCCGTTAGGCGCCGCGCCGACCACGTCTGGCGTCTAGTAAGGGCAGCCGTCGGCCGGGCCGAAGTTGTTCGACGGCGGCGAGGAGCTCATGCCGAGCGCGAAGTCCTGGGTCCAGGTCCCGGAGCCGGTCGCGAATCCCCTGACCGCGCGCGGGCTGACGCCGGTGCCGACGTTCCGGTAGGTGGGGTTGAGGATGTTCTCGCAGTGGCCGGTGCTCGCCATCCAGGCGCGCACGACGCCGCGTGGGGTGGCGTAGCCGGTGGCGATGTTCTCGCCGGCCATGCGCCAGTCATACCCGACGGCGCTGATCCGGGACGCGAAGTTGGCGCCGTGCGTGAACTCGTCGCTCGAGACCATCACGTTCGTCCAGCCCTGGGCCGAGCGGTTCAGCAGCGGTGAGGCGCTCAACGCGGGAAGATGGTGGTCCGCCCGCTCCTGGTTGATCAGGCAGACGACCGCGTCGCGCAGAACCTGGGCTGAAGCGGTTCCAACGTTGTCGTTCGCGCCGGAGCAGCCGGACGCGGCGCGGGCCCGGTGAGCCCCGCGCGCCTTATGGTGCTTGTGGTGGTGCTTGGAGTGGGCCGGGGTCGCGGCCGCGACCGGGACGGCGGCAAGCAGCGTGCTACCGATGGCCGTCAGGAGGCTGAGCACGAGACGGGGGAGGAGGGGACGCCGACCGCTCTTTGTCGAGTGGTAACCCCTGCGAGCCATCGGCATGACGGGAGAATCGGCAGCATCGCTATCGGGCTCACACGGCCGCAGATTAAATGGCCAATTTGCCAGGTGAAGTGATGCGAAAGTGTTCGATCCAAGAGTTATCGCGCAAATAGCGGCCAATCCCGATCAGGCCGGACGAAAGATTCAGTTGGTCGGCGCCCGGTCGGGTCGGCCGACGACGCCGGTCGAGGCGTCCTAGTCCTCGTGACTGAAGAAGCCCTCGCCGGTCTGCCGTCCGAGTCGTCCGGACAACACCAGCGAGCGCAACAACGGCGCTGCGCGATAGCGCTCCTCGCGCCGCTCTTCGTACAGGCCATCGATCACGGCTAACACGTGGTCGAGGCCGATTTCATCCGCCCAGGACAGGATCCCACGCGGGTAGTTGAGACCGTGCACCATACCGGCGTCGACGGCGCCGGCGTCGCCGACCCCCTCGGCGACCGCAAACGCGGCCTCGTTGACGACCTGACAGACGATCCTGCCCAGCACCAGACCCGGTGCGTCGCCGACCCACGCCGTGTGCTTGCCGAGCGTCGCGAAGAACCTCTCGGCTGCGGACTGCGCCGAGACCGCGCTGTCCGGCCCGCGGGTCAGTTCCACGAGGGTCGCCTGCTCGAGCGGTGGGAGCACATGGAAGCCCGCCGCGCCGCCCCCCGGATCCAGTGCGAGCAGAGAACCCGCCGCACACAGGATCGCCTGTGGCCCGCCCTGGAGGGGGACGTGCGGCTCGTCACCGTGGGTCAGATCGAGAATCAGGAACGGCGGCTCACGCTCCAAGGCCTCCTCGGGGTCGGCCACGTCCCAACCGGCGGCGGAGGCGGCGTCGGCCAGCGATCGGGCGAGTGGCGAGTGGCCGGCGATCACGATCAGTCCGTCGCCGCCGCCGGCTCGCGGCGGGTCGGGATCCGGCGGGCGATGGTGGGGGGGTGGGCCTGAATCATCTGAATAGTCGTAGTAGCCCCTACCGGACTTGCGTCCGCGCCGGCCCGCGGCGACGGTGCGCACGGCGATCGGCGAGGGGCGCCAGCGCGGCTCGCCGAAGCTCTGCTCGTAGAACGAGCGCGAGACGTCCAGACCGACGTCGACCCCGACGAGGTCCATCAGCTCGAACGGGCCCATCCGAAATCCCCCCTCGAGCCGGCAGATCCGATCGATCTCCTCGAGTGGCGCGATCCGCTCTTGGAGCAGCTTGAGCGCCTCGAGGGCGAACGGCCGGTTGCAGCGGTTCACGAGAAAGCCGGGGCCGTCCACGGCGATGATCACGTGCTTGCCCATCGCCTCCCCGGCGGCGCGGGCGAGGGCCAGGGCGGCGTCCGAGGACTGCTCACCGGCGACCACCTCGAGTAATGCCATCACCGGCGGCGGATTGAAGAAGTGCATCCCCACGACGCGCTCGGGCCGCTTGGCTGCGGCGGCGATCGCGGTCACCAGCAGCGATGAGGTGTTGCTGGCGAGCACGCACTCGTCGCTGACGATGCCGTCGGACAGCCGTGCGAACAGCTCGTGCTTCAGCTCCAGGCGTTCGGGCGCCGCCTCGATTACCAACTCGGCCTCGGCGAGATCCTCGAGTGACGGAGCCGCCTCGAGCCGGTCGCGCGCGGCCCGCGCCTCCGCGTCGCTCAGACGGCCGCGCTCGACGCCCCGGCCGAGCTGCGCGCGGATCCGCTCGAGTCCCCGCTCGAGTGCCTCCGCCACCGGGTCGTGCAGCAGCGTGCGTGCGCCGGACAGGCACGCGAGCTGCGCGATCCCGGCGCCCATCGTGCCCGCGCCCGCGACCGCGATCGTCTTTGGGGGGGCGGGGCTGAGCGGGGGGGTGGGGGGGTGTCCCAATCTATGCCGGGACGAGCGCGTTGACGCCGGTCAGCGCGCGCCCGATGATCAGCTTCTGGATCTGCGAAGTGCCTTCGTAGAGCGTCGTAACACGGGCGTCGCGCAGATAGCGCTCGACGGGGTAGTCATCGACGTAGCCGGACCCGCCGTGAACCTGGATCGCGGCGTTCGCGCAGCGGACGGCAGCCTCGGTGGCGAACAGCTTCGCGATCGAAGTCTCGGTCGTGTTCGGCTTACCGCTGTCCTTCAGGTACCCGGCCCGCCACACGAGCATCCGGGCGGCGTCGGTCTCGAGCGCCATGTCGGCGAGCATCTCCTGGACCAGTTGAAAGCCCGCGATCGGGCGGCCGAACTGCTCGCGCTCCTTGGAGTAGCGAATCGAAGCGTCCAGGCATCCCTGGCAGATCCCCACGCATCCCGATGCGACGCTGTAGCGGCCCGAGTCGAGCGAGCTCATGGCGACCTTGAAGCCGTCGCCGACCTCACCCAGCATCGCGTCGTCGGGCGCCTCGACATCTTCGAGGGAGATCGCGGCGGTGTCGGACCCGCGCAGACCCAGCTTGTGGTGGACCTCCTGCGGCTGGAAGCCGGCCTGATCGGTCTCGACCAGGAAGCAGGCCAGGCCGCGATGGGCCTGCTCGGGGTCGGTCTGGGCGAACACGAGCGCGAGCTTGGCGTAGTTGCCCATCGAGATGAACATCTTGGAGCCGTTGATCACCCAACCGCTGTCGGTCCGCTTGGCCCGGGTGCGCTGGTTGGCCGCGTCCGAGCCGGTGTCCGGCTCGGTCAGCGCAAAGCAACCAAGCCATTCGCCCGAGCAGAGCTTGGGCAGGTAGCGCTGCTTCTGCTCCTCGGTGCCCCACCGCAAGAGCGCGGAGCATACGAGCGAGGTCTGCACCGATACCACCGTCCGCATCGCGGAGTCGCCCCGGCCGATCTGCTCGACGATCAGCCCGTAGGTGAGGTAGTCGAGTCCAGCGCCCCCGTATTCGTGCGGGACGATCGCGCCGAGATAACCCTGGGCCGCGATCTTGGCCACCAGCTCGAGGTCGAAGTATTCGTTGCGATCGTTCTCCCGCGCGCGCTCGACGATCTCATTGTCGGTGAAGTCGCGTGCCGTCTCGCGGACGAGGCGCTGCTCGTCGGTGAGCTCGAAGTCCATGCGCGGGGACGCTACCAGCCCCCGTCGCGTCGCGGCGACGGGGGCCGGCAGGTCCGACGTACCCCTGGCCTAGGAGGCTGGAGGCAGCATCGTGGGGCTGACCGTCGTCGGCGCGACCTGGATGGTCACCGGCGCCGAGGCGCCACCGACGTTGCCGCCACCATCGGTGATGCGGGCGCGGAACTCGTACGAGCCCGCTTTCCCAAATGTCCAGCCGAACCTGAACGTTGACGCGTTCGTGACGTACCGGATCTCCTCGTTGTGCCAGTTGCCATCGGCTCCGAGGCGTTGCAGGTAGATCACGTGACCCGCCTTATCGGGAAGCACGGTTCCAGTGAACGTAACCTGTCCGCCGATCTGTGAGGTGGTTGAGCTCGGGGTCATGCTCAGGACGTCTTCGACACCCTCGAACAACGCCGCGCTGTGACGGTGCGGAGCCAATGTCGTCCGGACCTCATAGACGGTGTTGTAGCTCGGCGTCTGGGGCGCAAACGTGTAACTGCCACCGGAGCCTGTGGTCGTATCGGCAACCGGAGTGGACTGATTCTGGTACGCGTTCCGCGCCCACAGAGTGACCGGCGTGTTCACCGGCGCATTGGCGAGCACACCTGAGATGGTGACGGACTGGCCGTAGGAGATCAGCTGATCGGAGCTGTTGATCGTGAAGCCCGGCACTTGCTTCTGCTGGACCGCGACCGTGACCGGGTTCGCGCTCCCGGCGATGTTGCGGACATCGCCCGGGAACAGGACACGGACGGTGTGGTCGCCGGCCAAACTCCAGCGGTACGTGATCGCATAGTTCGATCCGCCGTCGAGGCGGCCGGCCTTGAGGTCGTGCCAGTTGCCGGCGTTGTTCTCCTCTTGGAGGATGACCCGCTCGAACGCGTGATTCGGGGTGGCCGATCCCGTGAACGTGACCGGCTGTCCAGTAACTGCGGAACTCGTGCTGGCGGCCATACTGACGTCCGCTGAGACGCGCTCGTGCACGGTCCGGCTGTGAATCTGGTGGACCCCCGCCTCGCGTAC